>Ga0255769_10000416_pt1 | contig 50737 bp, 44 predicted proteins | sample 041ome_9_FD_179637 | JGI IMG/M metagenome (GOLD analysis project Ga0255769, IMG submission 179637) | Coastal salt marsh microbial communities from the Groves Creek Marsh, Skidaway Island, Georgia - 041413US metaG (version 2) | ecosystem: Environmental > Aquatic > Marine > Intertidal zone > Salt...
CGATCGCCGAGATTAGAAATTTAAAAAAATTAATCAAAAAAGATTTAAATGAAAAAAATAAACAAAATGATATTAAATTGGGAGTTGGCGGAATTAGAGAGATTGAGTTTATTGTTCAGGCAATCCAGCTGATTAGGGGGGGAAAAAATCCACATCTGAGAGTAAGAAATACGCTTGAATCTTTGCAACAAATCTTTTATGAAAAGGTCCTTGATAAGGATGAATATAGTAAATTAAAAACAGCTTATATTTTTCTTAGGAATACTGAACATAGAATTCAGTATCTTGATAACAAACAAACTCATTTGATTCCAGGAGGGGGTGACTTAAATCTTTTATCGCAAAGTTTTAAGTTAGATTCCGAAGAATTTTTATTGAAGCTTAATAGCTTCAGAGAATCTATTAATTTTCAATTTATTAATTTTTTCAAAACCGAAAATGATCATGAAGAAGTAGTGGGTCAATTCCATGATAAAGAAAATAAAGATTTGGTTGATAATTTAGCAAAGTCAAAACGCTGGAATAAATTAACTACCTCAAATCAAGAAAAAATTCTTACTCTTCTTAGATTATTAGATGAAGAAATTCTCATCAATAATTACAAGAAAGACCAAAAAGTTTTTTTAAGAGTTTTCGACCTTATTGAAACAATATCTTCGAGATCAAATTACATCGCATTTTTTTTTGAATATACCGATTGCTTTAAATCAGTTATTAGGTTTGCCTCTAATAGCTCTTGGATCATTGATTATATTAAAAAACATCCAATTTTGATTGATGATCTTTTAATTAATCATGGCAATTATGAAGTTGACTATGACGAATTACATGAACGAACCTTGGAAACGTTAATTAAACTCAAAAGCCTAGATGAGCAATTAGATTATTTGAGAGATCTTAAGCATAAGTTAATTTTTCAACTCGCCATTCTGGAAATTAAAGGTGAAATTAAATTGGAAGCGGTTTCTGATGAGTTGTCGAACATTGCTGATTTTTTTATTAACATCACCATCGATTTTCTAAAACAAAAATTTAATAATGACGACCTCTTTGATTCATTTGCTATTGTTGCCTATGGAAAATATGGCGCGAAGGAGATGAGCTATGCATCTGACTTGGATATTGTTTTTCTATATGAAGATACCGGATATGATAAGTCAGAATTTATTAATATTGCCAAGAAGCTAAGCACGTGGTTTTCTAGTTACACAAATGCTGGAATTTTATATGAATTAGATTTAGCTCTCAGGCCTAATGGGAATAATGGCTTGTTGGTCAGCTCATTTGATGCTTTTGAAAAATACCAAATGGAACAAGCTTGGTTATGGGAACATCAAGCATTATCAAAGGCAAGGTGTTGTTACGGAAATGAAGCTTTAAAAAATAAATTTAACAAAATACGACACAAAGTCTTAACTAAACCGAGAAACATTAAAGAACTAAAACATGAAATATTTAAAATGCGTCAAAAAATGTATAGTCAGAATAACTTCAAAGCTGATAGTTTCGATTTAAAAAATGATAAAGGTGGGTTAATTGATATTGAGTTTTTAGTCCAGTTTTTTGTATTGATGTATTCAAATAAACATGAAAATTTATTGTTAAATATAGGTAACTTGGCATTAATTAAAGCTTTGGAGAATTATCAGTTAATTAAAAGTGATGAGTCAATGCTTCTCACAAAGGCATATCTTTTATACAGACAAGAAATTCACAAATTAGCATTAAATAATCAAACTAATTCATCGGTAGATAGTGAGCTCATGGAGAATCTTCCACATAAAGTTCATCAATGTTTTTTATTTTATCTTTCATAGATTTAATAATAATTGCAGTCTTTAATTGATATTGTTAGAATTTAGTTCTTTGGATATTTCCCCAAAAATATAGAGTTATTCATTATTAAGGTTTAAACCCAGACTGGTTTGAATCTTTGAAAAAGTCAAAACGGAGAAAAAAATGGCATCTTTATTAGAACAATTAAAATCAATGACCACTATTGTTGCAGACACTGGTGAAGTTGATGCAATTAAAACGCTTAAGCCTGTTGATGCAACAACAAACCCATCATTACTATTAAAGGCTAGTCAACTTCCACAATGTGAATCAATGATTGAAGAAGCAATTGCTTATGCAAAGTCTCAAGGAGGTTCTACGGAGGAGCAAGTTGAAAATGCAGCAGACAAGTTAGCTGTGGCTGTTGGTCTAGAGATTCTGAATCACATCCCAGGACGTATCTCGACAGAGGTTGATGCAAGCTTATCTTTTAATATTGACAAGATGGTTCAGAAGGGTAAAAAGCTCATTAAACTTTACAACGATGCTGGCGTATCTAATGATCGTGTGCTTATTAAATTAGCTTCTACATGGGAAGGTATCAAAGCAGGTGAAATTCTTGAAAAAGAGGGTATTAACTGTAACTTAACCCTTTTATTCAGTTTTGCTCAAGCTAGAGCGTGTGCTGAAGCTGGTGTTTTCCTCATTTCTCCATTTGTTGGAAGAATCATGGATTGGTACAAGGCAAAAACTGGTCAAGAGTATGCTCCAGCTGATGACCCAGGCGTGCAGTCAGTAACCAGAATTTACAACTGGTACAAAGAACATGGCTTCAACACGGTTGTTATGGGCGCATCTTTTAGAAATGTCGGCGAGATTACTGAATTAGCTGGTTGTGATCGATTAACTATTGCTCCTGCACTACTTACTGAGCTTGAGAACACTGACGGCACTTTAGATAAGAAACTGGTTGATAATGGGGCTAAAACCGAAAAACCTGCAAAACTAACCGAAGAACAATTCAGATTCGATCATAATGAAGATGCGATGGCAACTGAGAAGCTTGCTGAAGGAATTAGAAACTTTGTTATTGATCAAAATAAACTTGAAAAAGCACTTGCTGAGAAACTGTAAGCTTTTTTGAATTGACAAGAAAACTATCTACCTATAATATTCCCGTTCTAACAGGAAATAGGTAGATATTCTATTTTTTATAAATTTTATCGGGAGATATAAACGATGGCATTAACACAAGTCGCATTAGACTCATTAGATTTTGACGCAACAGTTGCTTTAGCTGAAAAAGTTGCAGCAAATGTTGATATTTTAGAAATTGGTACTCCATGCATTAAGCACAACGGTATCAAATTATTAGAAACTTTAAGAGCTAAGTTCCCAAACAACTTAATCTTAGTTGATCTTAAAACAATGGATGCTGGCGAATATGAAGCTGAGCCATTCTATAAAGCTGGTGCTGACATTTGTACAGTGCTTGGCGCTTCAGGTATCGCAACAATTAAAGGCGTTATTGCAGCTGCTAAAAAATACGGCAAAGAAGTTCAAGTTGATATGATCAACGTTGACGACAAAGCAACTTTAGCTAAAGAAGCTGTTGCTGCTGGCGCACAAATCATCGGTGTTCACACTGGTCTTGACGCTCAAGCTGCTGGTCATACACCATTTGAAGATTTAGCTGCTATTGCTGCTCTGAACACAGGCGCTAAAATCTCAGTTGCTGGCGGTGTTAAAGCTGCTACAACTCAACAAGTTAAAGATGCTGGTGCTGCAATTATCGTTGCTGGTGCTGCAATCTATGGCGCTGCTGATCCAGCTGCTGCTGCTAAAGAAATTACAGACATTGCTCACTAATCGAGTAAAAATCTAGTATTTTTTAAAATCCCGACTCAGGTCGGGATTTTTTTTGGTATTATTTTGTTTTATTTATGAATTCATTAATTTAAGGGATGCTGAATGGATACACAAAAACTTATTTTAGATAGATTAACTACAGTACTTTCAGAAACTGATAAAAGTAATGCAGCTAAATTAAAAGCACTTGTTGACGGTGCTGGAAGAATTTTCGTTGGTGGAGCTGGTCGTTCTGGACTTGTTTCACGTTTCTTTGCAATGCGTCTTGTTCATTCAGGTTATCAAGTGAATATGGTGGGTGAGGTTGTTACACCTGCAATGAAGGATGGTGACTTACTTGTAGTAATTTCTGGATCTGGCGGAACTAAGACCCTATTACCTATTCTTGAAACGGCAAAATCGAAGGGTGGCAAGATTGCGGTTATTTCACAAAAAACAAGTTCGGCAATGGCTGAGATTGCTGATTTGGTTGTACAAGTTGGTAATGATGACAGTTATTCGACCTACACGGAAGGTATGCCAATGGGTACTGTGTTTGAGTTATCAACATTAGTTTACTTAGAGGCAGTGATTGCGGAAATTATCTTTGACAAGGGTCTAACTGAGGAAGGCATGAGAGCGATTCATGCTAATTTAGAGTAATATCCATTTTTTTAATTAAAAAGGGAGCATTAGCTCCCTTTTTTGTTTAAAATTTTTAGAATGCATATTTTTGATCTTCCTTATCAAGAAAACTCATCCATCTGGTTTGATAAATTCGCTTCGAGTCGCACTCCGATATTTCTTGATAGCTGTTTTCAAGCTAATAACCATCTAAATGATTTTAATCGATATGATTTGATCTGCTGGGATCCTTTTATAGAAATAATTCAAAAGGGGTTTAAGACTCTAATCATTAAGGATGGTACATCTTTCTTATCTGATGAATCATTTGCTGAGATTGTAGATGTCATTTATTCAGGTTTATTAGATAGCTATGAAAATAATTCTTTATTGCCATTCACAGGCGGCTTGATTGGTTATCTCTCATATGAGTTTGGTCAAAAAAGCACAAAGGATACAGTTTTACCTCATGCAAGAGCGAATGCATATAAAAATACTATTCTTGTTGATCACCTTGAAAAGAAAACATACTTTATTAGTTTTGATAAAAAAAGAGATGCAGAGTTAATTTATGATCAATGCTTGAATCATCAAAAAGAGATCATCGATGAGTTTGTTATCACAGAACCAATAGTGAATATTGAATCTTTCGAGGACTATAAACGTAAATTTAATAAGATCCAGCAATACATTATCGATGGTGATGTTTACCAGGTTAATTTAGCCACAAAATTTTCCACTAAATACTCAGGAGATCCATGGGTTTTTTATAAAAAATTTCGTGAAATAAATAAATCTCCCTACATGGCCTATTTGAAGTTTGAAGATTATGCGATTATTTCAGGCTCGCCAGAGCAATTTATTTCAGTCAATGGGTCGACTATCACCTCGCGACCGATAAAGGGCACCATGCCACGTGGGGATGACCCAAAGACAGATTGCGATAATTATGAGAAATTGAGCTCCAGCGAGAAAGATAAAGCAGAAAATTTAATGATAGTGGACTTGATCAGAAATGATTTAGGAAAAAATTGTGACACAGGTTCTGTTAATGTAAAAAAATTATTTACCATTGAGAGTTATCCAAACGTCCATCATCTAGTGAGCTCTATTGAAGGACAGCTGAAGAAAGAAATATCTCCATGGACTGCATTTTGTGACAGCTTTCCCGGTGGATCAATTACCGGTGCTCCCAAGAAAAGATCAATAGAAATTATTAGTGAGCTAGAAAGTTTTTCTAGAGAGGTTTATTGCGGATCAATCTTTTATTTATCTTTTAATAAGACCCTGAATTCTAATATCGCAATACGATCTTTAATTGCTTATGATGAAAAATTAGAATATTTTTCGGGAGGAGGTATTACTAAAAGCTCGACAGTAAAAAGTGAGTACAATGAAATATTTAATAAAGCTGCAAATATTGAAAAAGCTATTTCCTACTTTAGAAGGTAATTAAAATGAATGAAGAATTAATGAGTAAAATTAAAGCAGATTTAACTGAATGGACGATTCAAAATGAATTGCTTGTTAAAGAATTTGTATTTTCAACTTTTCAAGATGCAATTCATTTTGTTAATGCAGTCGCAAAAATTGCAGATGAGGCAGACCATCATCCAGATATTTTTATCTCATATAATAAGGTTAAAATCTTATTAATCACCCATGATCTCGGCGAAATTTCCGAAAAAGATTATGCACTCGCCAAAGAAATTAAATCTTTAGAAGTTTAAAAATTTTGTCTTTTTGAAATCACCATAATTCAGTAAAACGGTAGGTAATATTAAGAGATTTAAAATGGTAGAGGTGAATAAACCTCCGATAATGATCATGGCCATAGGACCTTCGATTTCTTTTCCAGGCTCTCCAGAACCAATTGCAATCGGAAGCAGGGCGAGACCAGCCACCAGGGCAGTCATTAAAATAGATGGTAACCTCTCCGATGCCCCGAGGATGCATGTTTCTAAATTCCATGCGTGACCTTCGTAATCCACAAGATGTTGATAATGTGAAATCAGCATTATCGAATTTCTTAATGTAATTCCAAATAGTGTCACGAATCCAACAAGCGAGCCAATTGATATCCAGCCCCCATGAAGCGATGCTGCAATCACACCTCCAATTAAAGCAAAAGGTAAATTAAGGAGTGTTAAGCTGAGATTTTTTAATGTCCCAAATGCAATATAGAGCATCAAAAGAACCCCAGCAATTGCAATAGCCGAGTGCGCAATCAAATCTTCACGTGATTTAGCATTTTCTTGTGCCTCGCCAGTTATCTCGAAATAATTTCCTGAACCCAGCTGGAGTTGCTCGAGACCTTTTTTTACATTACTCACATAATCATTTAGGTCATAATTATTAATATTAGATGTTATTGTTTGCACTCGCTTACCACCCTGATGCAGTATCTTGGATCGTCCACTAACCTGACTTATTTGAGCAATATCTCCTAATTCAACAATCTGACCTGAAGAAGAGCTGAGGGGTAATTTTTTAATATCTTCAAGGTCATCTTTGAATTCTGAATCTATTGTAACGGCAATGTCAACTGGAATCATCCTTTCATAAATTTGTGCTACCGGTAAATTTTCATAGGCTGCTCGGATTACATCTAGAGCATCTGCACGGGAAATACCATAGTTGGTTAGTTGTTCTGGTAACAATTTAATATTGACTTGAGGGTTTCCAGGAGGAGATTGCAACATAATATCTTTTGAGCCTGGAAGAGTCTCTAACATTTGAGCAACTTTAATGGCATCCTGATCGAGTGTATCTAAATTCTTACCGTACAGATTGATAACCACTGCTGCATTGTAGCCAGAGATAGTTTCTTCAATTCGCTCAGTCAAAAAAGTATTGATTGCAAAATTAACTCCAACAAAACCATTATTCTTATCATAAACAATATCCTGAATTGATTTCAAGATTCTCCTTTGATCATCTCCAGATTTTTTAGACAACTCAATCTCAAATTCACTGTAATGAGTTCCAAATGTGTCTGCACCAAGCGGTGAACGCCCAACCCATTGAGCTATAGATTGCACACCATCGATTTGAAGAAGCTGTTCTGAAACTAAATTACCAATGCGCAGTGACTCATTTTCAGATGTTCCTGGATATGCAGTCATGTGCATAATGTAATGACCTTCATTCAGGGGTGGGATAAAGTGTGTTTTAAATAAGGGTATAAAAGATAGTCCAAATGCAATTACAAATAATGAGATAATTAAGACAACTTTAGAGTGCGATTCAATGCTAAGCAGTAATTTACGATAGTTTCTTTTTAATGACTTAATGACTGGTGAGTCCTCAGTGTTCAAATTCTCATTTTGCCCTAACAACATAAAGCTCATCGCAGGTGTAACGGTGAGCGCAACTACAAGTGATGCCAAGATAGAAAGTATGTAAGCAATCCCTAATGGACCAAAGAGCTTGCCAGCAACCCCTGTTAATGACAATAATGGTAAAAATACAATAACTATTATGAGTGTTGCATAGACTACTGATTTTCTGACTTCCATTGAGGATTCAAAGACAACTTGATAAAGGGGTTTCTTATTTTTTAAAGTTTTATTTTCTCGAAGCCGGCGAAAAATATTTTCAACATCAATGATGGCATCATCAACAACTTCACCCAGAGCGATCGCCAGACCACTAAGCACCATAACATTTAAACCTAGGTTCATATGACTCATGACAGAAATTGCAGATAAAAGAGACAAGGGGATAGCTATTGCAGAAATAAAGGCTGTTCTAAAGTTAAAGAGGAATAGATATAAAATTCCAATAACCAATATAGCCCCGATAATAATATCTACCCTGAGACCTTTTATTGAAGCATCAATAAAATTTGCGGGTTTAAAAAGTTCTGGATGTATAGTTATTTCTTCTTTTTCAGCAATTGGCAATAAAGATTGGATTGCGTTATCAAGGTTTTTAGTTAACTCATAGGTGTCCGATCCAAGTTGACCTTGTATGGACAAATAAACTCCAATTTGACCATTGATTGACGCACTACTTATGGATGGAACAAACCCATCCTCAATAATTGCTACATCTTTTAACCTGAGTTGCTTTCCTTGTTGGTTGGTTAATGATGTTTGTTCAAGTTCTTGTATAGTGAGCGCCTGGCCTTCGGTGTTAATAATAATTCTTTGATTTTCATTTTGAATAAAACCACCACCTCGAACAGCTGATGCTTTTTGTGCAGCTGTGAATATATCTTGTAAGCTCAGATCATTTTCTAATAGTTTTTTTGGAATTGTTTTGATTTGATACTGCCTGACCTTTCCACCGAATCGATTAACATCGGCCACACCCTCTACACTCATTAAGTGCGGAATAATAACGTTATCGGCAAAAGTTCTTAATTCAATTTCATTTGCGGTAGCTGAAGTTAAACCAATCCCAAGAACACTTGATGCTGAAGAGGTTAAGGGTGTAATTTTAGGGATAATATTAGCAGGTAAGATATTTGTGAGCGTTGATAGTTTTTCTGTGATGGATTGTCTATTTCTATAAATATCCGTGTCTTCATTAAAAACTACAGTAACTACTGAAAGTCCTGGTATGGATTGAGACCTAATCTGCTTTATGCCAATTGTTCCAGAAACCATGACCTCAATCGGGCGGGTGACTAATTTTTCGACAAGATCAGAAGAAAAGCCTGGGGACTCTGTCTGAATAACTACCTGGGTAGGGGAGAATTCAGGAAAAACATTTAATGGACTATTTTTAATTTGAACGATACCGTACACAACCACAATTAAAGCCAGACCAATAATCACTCCAGCATATTTAATTGAAAATTTTATTAATGATGACACTTAATCCTCATTCTCATTTTTTATCTGATACTTATATTCTTCTGATAGAAGAAGTTGAGCACCTTTGGAAACAATAATGTCATTTGTTGAAAGTGCTTCCGAAATTACCAGCCATCCATCTTTAATCTCATTTTCAAGAGAGACTGGTTTTTTCACAAAGAGAAAAGGCTCTTCTTCAATGTAGACCCATGGTAAACCGTTACTCCAAACTATTGAGCTGCTTTGCACTTCATAGCGATTCATTTGTTTATCATTGTTTTGTTTTTCTTTATAAAAACCAATCAGCTTTGATCCAATTCTTATGTCAGGAGATTGAATTAAATAATAAAAGGTTTGACCAAGGATACTGGGTTCGATGGTAGGTGCTTTATCTAAATATATCCCCTCAGTTTCGTTATTACCATTGATCGGTGTAAAAATTATTTTATGCGGGATTGAGTTATCACTATCGCTAGAGGGGAGGGTAATTTTTACTAATCGAGCCTCACCATTAAGTAGAGGATTTAATTGTTTATCTTTAGCTTTACCAGTAATGGCCATATAAAATTTATTGCCCCACTGGGATAATACTTTTTGTTGGAGATTTTTCTTTAAAACTACTTTTTTTTCAACAGACACTTTCAGATTATTGACTAATGTTTGTTGATCAAGAAGAGCTTGATCAGAGATATTTTTTCCATCTGCATTTAAATCAACAAATGCGAGATATTTTTTTTCTTCTGTATTAATTTGATTTTGTAATGTATTGATTTCTTGCATTAACTGATCGTATATATTTTTAAGATCAATTAATGTATCTGTCGCCTGAACTATTCCATAATTAGAAAATGAGGATTGCTTATTTGAGCTGATAATTTTTGTAGTTTGAATGCCGCTATTTTTTACTATCGCTTCTGTCAATCTTATTTGATTTAAACCTTCATCATTGACTTCAATAAACGACAAGGTTTCCTCTTCATCAAATAAATCATCATCTACAAACTCATCACTGCCCATTAAAATAACGACCCAAATAAGCAAAATAATCACGAATGATTGAATAACAATAATCATTAAGCTTTTTTTATTCATTTGGTTCTTTTTCTACGTGCAGTTGACTAACAAATGGGATATGAAATGTTTTTTCAATCTCATAGCCTCCCTGAATTAGATTATATAAGCTATCTAAATAAATATAATCAATTTCGTATAATTTTATTTTTTCTTGTTCGAGTTCAAGACGACTAAGAATGCCGTTATTAAATTTTTTTTCTAAACTGATTAGTAGTAATTCCTTTTCATCATATAAAATCTTGGCGTTATTATATTTTTCTGATGAGTCATTTAAGTAAGACAACAATGTATCAATGTCGTTAGATATTGTAAGTTGTAGATCTATTATCTTTGAAGATTCTGACTCTCTGAATTTTTCTGCTTTTGCAATTAATGCTTTGTTTTTTTCTAAGTTGGGAATGAGAGTAGATATTCCTAGTGTCCAAATTTTATCTCCAAAGTCATATAAATAAGCAGGACTAAATTTGATATCTGGATACTGTTTAGCAATTTCAAGCTTGAGATTAGCTTCAGCTTTTGCATAACTTGCTAGATCTCTTCTTAAGTCAATTCTGGTTTGAATCGCTTGCTCCCGCGTAAAAGAAATATTTTCATCATTAATAGTTTCAATTTTATTCATCAGGTTATTAATAATGTCATCGGCAAGGATAGGATTTTTTTCTAAATGATGTATCTTAATCCCTGCGTTTTGAGCAATTTGTTTACGAATTCTGAGTTGATTTAATTGAAGATTCTTTAGTGTATTTTCAGTTACCTGAAGAGCAATTTTTGATTGTTGCAGTTGAATATTATCTTCTAATCCTTTTTCAAACCTTTTTTTTGTCATCAGATAAACAGATTGACGAGAGAATAATTCATTTTTTATAGCATTTATTTTTTTTATATTAAAGGCATATTCGGTGAGTGCATTAATCAACATTAATCTTTCATTCCATGAAAGCAACCTATAATCTTCATAGGCTGATTGGGATGTATTAAGTGCTATTTCATATCGAATCAATCGTTTATTTGCTGTTTCAAACGGGAACATTACCCCTAAGCCTTCAACATCTTTGGATAAGTCATCGTTAGCACCATCTCCTGAGCCCACTTCGATTCCAATGGATGACTGTGGTCGAAATTTTGCTATGACTTCATCACTTTTGACAGTTTGATATTGTTTCTGTGCTGTTTTTATTTTTGTGTTGTAAAAATATAATGATGCTAATAAATTGTCGGTATTCCAACCATTATTTGAGGCCGGCACATCTTGTCCAAGCGTGGTTATAAATTGTGAAAAAATCTCAGCTTGTGGGTCTTGATTATCAATGGCAACATTGTTGTTACTTAAATCGATATCTTTTTTTGAATACGGAATAAGCTGGCATCCAGTAATGTTTAGAATGACCAAGAAAATAATAATGATAGAACTAAAAAAATTAGAGAAAATCAAAGTAAACAGTGTAATTTAAATAGGTTTAAGTATTAGTTAATTCTAACAAATTTATCTATTAAATTTTATGGAATTTATTTATCAAAAATCTATCCAAAATGGTATAATCTGCGGTTCTCTGGTACATGCGAGAGTGGCGGAATTGGTAGACGCACTGGATTTAGGTTCCAGCGCCTAAAAGCGTGAGAGTTCGAGTCTCTCCTCTCGCACCATTAAATTATAAAACTTAAGTTACAAATTAGTTATTTAAAAGATTTTATTAGGATTGAACATGACACAAGCTGTTGAAAAAATTAATGATATTGAAAGAAAAGTTAAGGGGAAAATTATTATTGCTCCGCTTGAGAATGAAATTAAGCAAAGATTCATTCAAGTATCAAAGAATGCAAAGATCCAAGGTTTCCGACCAGGAAAAGCTCCAATGAGCATAATTGAAAAACAATATGGTCCGGATATTAGATCTGAAGTTTATTCAAGAGCAATTGAAAACCAGTTTGGTCAGATCGTACAGGAAAATAAATTAAATATTGTTGGTATGCCTCAAATCAATCATGATCCACTTCCTGAAATTAAAGATGATTTTGAGTTCACCGCTACTTTTGAGGTACTGCCTGAGGTGAAAGACATTGATTTTAAAAAAATAGAAATCATACAGCCAGACGTGAAATTAACCAAAAAAGATGTCGATGCAACTATTGATGTAATGCTAAAACAAAGAGCAACATTTAAAAAAGTAGATCGTGCTTCTAAATTGGGTGACCGCGTTGGTGTGAAACTAGAATCTTTCATTGATGGAAAGACTGCTGAATCAACTGGCTCACAAACTCTTAACTTTATACTTGGGGACAAAAATCGATTAGAAGTTTTTGATAAAGAGTTGGTTGGATTAAAAGCTTCTGATATGAAAGATTTTGAAATCCATTATCCTAAAGATCATGAGCCAGCACAGCTGGCAGACAAAAAGGTTAAATATACTGTTGTTATCAATGAAGTCAATGAAATGGAGCTTCCAAAAATTGATGCAGATTTTGCCAAGTCGCTCGGAGTTGATAGCGGTGATGTTGATGAGATGAAAAAGCAAATTGAAGAATCATTGGCTGAAGAAGTCGAAAAGCGTGTGAAACTTAAAGAAAAAGACCAAGTATTTGTTGAGCTTGTTAAACATGCAAAATTTGAGTTACCAAAATCTATAGTCGACAATGAGTCATATCGCTTAATGCAGCAGATGATTGAAAATATGGAAAGACAGGGTGCGAAAGCCAAGGACTTAAAATTAGAACCATCTATGTTTAATGAAAGAGCAGAGCAAACAGCACGCTTAAGAATTGTTTTGGCGCATTTGGTTGATAAGGAAAAATTACAAGCAACCGAAGATCAGATTAAATCTAAAATTGAAGAATTTTCAAAATCATATGATGAGCCTGAAAAAGCAGTTCAATGGTTTTATGAAAAACAAGAGCGTTTAAATGAACCTGCAGCCCTTGCAACTGAAGATAATGTCGTGAATTTTGTTTCAAAGGCTTGTAAGATCAAAAAGGAAAAAGTTTCATTCGACGAATTAATGGGTAACAATTAACATGTCATTTGATAAATTCTCAACATCCAATAGACCTATGGGGCTGGGCTATATCCCAATGGTTGTCGAACAAAGTGGCAGGGGTGAAAGAGCATATGATATTTACTCAAGACTGTTAAAAGAAAGAGTTATCTTTTTGGTTGGGCCAGTCGACGATATGACCGCCAACTTGGTTGTAGCTCAACTTCTTTTTTTAGAGGCTGAAAATCCAGATAAAGATATTTCCTTATACATTAATTCACCAGGAGGTTCTGTGACCGCTGGTATGGCGATTTATGACACCATGCAGTTCATTAAGCCTGATGTGAGTACTTTGTGTATCGGCCAAGCCGCTAGCATGGGAGCTCTTTTATTAACGGCTGGAGCAAAAAATAAGCGTTTCTGTCTTCCTAACTCAAGAGTGATGATTCATCAACCACTAGGTGGATTTCAAGGTCAAGCATCAGATATTGAAATACATGCCAAAGAAATTCTCTATCTCAAAGATAAATTAAATAGAATCTTATCGCAACATACAGGTCAAGACATTAAGACGATCTCAAAAGATACAGACAGAGACAACTTTATGAGCTCTGAGGATGCAGTAAAATATGGACTTGTGGACAAAGTCATTAACGAAAGATAATTTATTTAGGTATATTCTGCTATGAGTGACCAGGATAAAGATAAATCGCTATTTTGTTCCTTTTGTGGAAAAAATCAGCACGAAGTAAAAAAACTAATCGCTGGTCCATCTGTTTTTATTTGTGATGAGTGTATTGATCTTTGCACTGACATTATCAAAGAGGAAATAAAAGCTGCCGATTCAAAAAAATCTGTTGATACCGATTATATTCCTAAGCCTCAAGAAATATTTGATCAATTAAACCAACATATTATTGGTCAAAATCATGCGAAAAAATCATTGTCTGTCGCTGTATATAATCATTATAAAAGGCTCGGTAGTCATGGTGATGACGATATAAAGATTGCTAAAAGTAATATTCTGCTGATTGGCCCGACTGGATCTGGTAAAACATTATTAGCACAATCCTTAGCCTCATTCCTCAACGTTCCTTTTGTTATTGCTGATGCAACTACATTGACCGAAGCAGGTTATGTTGGTGAGGATGTCGAAAACATTATGCAAAAATTATTGCAAAAATGTGATTACGATGTCAGCAAAGCTCAAAAAGGAATTATTTACATTGATGAGGTCGATAAAATCTCAAGAAAATCGGATAATCCTTCGATTACTCGTGATGTCTCAGGAGAGGGTGTTCAACAAGCATTACTAAAATTGATTGAGGGTACCGTAGCCTCTGTTCCACCTCAAGGTGGAAGAAAGCATCCGAATCAAGAATTTGTACAAATTGATACATCTAATATTCTGTTTATCTGTGGTGGAGCATTTGATGGACTAGAAAAAGTTATTCAAAGAAGATTGGAAAGCAATAGTATAGGTTTTGGAGCAAATGTGGCTTCAAAGAATGACAGCAGGACCACATACCAACTTTTAAAAGAGACTGAATCTGAGGATTTGGTTAAATTTGGTCTTATCCCTGAATTCATTGGACGTTTGCCGATTATCTCAGCGCTTGAGCCTCTTGATATTGATGCATTAACTAAGATTCTCATTGAGCCGAAAAATGCATTGATTAAACAGTATAAGAAATTATTAGAAATTGAAGGAGTGGAATTAGAGTTTAGAGATCAGGCATTGATTCATATTGCAAAAAAAGCTCTTGCTCGAAACACTGGGGCCAGGGGTCTTCGATCAATATTAGAGGAAACACTTCAGGATGTCATGTTTGACATCCCATCTGATAAAACAATTGAAAAAGTAATCATTGACGAAAAGACTATTACTGAAAAAAATAAGCCAATTTTAATCCACTCAGATCAAAAAAAAATTAATCAATAATTCTATTAATTCCTTGAATTATTCAGATTAGCCCTCATAATAAATACTAAGAATAAATAATCATTTATATATCAAATATGGCTCAAGAAATAATTAACCCTATAACCCCCTTATTACCCTTACGAGATGTTGTTGTCTATCCTCAGCTTGTTATTCCTTTGTTTGTTGGACGTGACAAGTCAATTAAAGCTATTGAAAAAGCAAATAATGGAGATAAACAGATACTGCTAGTTGCTCAAAAGTCAGCAAACAAAGATGATCCGGACGTTAAAGATTTGTTTGAAATTGGAACCTTAGCCACAATCCTACAAATGTTAAAGCTTCCTGATGGGACAGTTAAAGTTCTAGTGGAAGGGATTGAGAGAATTCAATTAACTAAGTTTTATGATTCTGGTGAATTTTGGTCTGCAGAATCCAAGGTGATTAAATCCCGTGAAGTGAAGGATAAAAAATCAATCGCATTGATGCGAACACTTTATTCTCAGTTTGATCAGTATGTGAAGCTCAATAAGAAAATTCCCCCTGAGTTATTGACAACTTTGTCATCAATTGAAGAACCTGGACGCATGGCTGACTCGATTGCAGCAAATTTAAATCTTAAGCTTCAGGATAAGCAAAAATTACTTGAGACGATAAATATTCGTGAAAGACTTGATCTTTTATTATCTCTCCTTGAGGCTGAGCTTGATATTCTGCAGGTAGAAAAAAGAATCAGGGGGCGTGTTAAACGCCAGATGGAAAAATCTCAAAGAGAGTATTATCTAAACGAGCAAGTTAAGGCTATTCAAAAGGAACTTGGCGAACAAGATGAAACAGCTGAATTTGATGAATTAGAGAAAAAAATTAACACTGTTGGAATGTCTAAAGAGGCCCAGGATAAAGCTCTAGGTGAGTTAAGAAAGTTAAAAATGATGTCACCAATGTCTGCAGAGGCTTCCGTGGTGAGAACCTATATTGAAACTTTGATCAACCTTCCTTGGTCGAGCAAAACTAAAATCAATTCAAGTCTCAAAGATGCGGAAACAATTTTAGATGCTGATCATCATGGCCTTGATAAGGTCAAAGAAAGAATCATTGAATATTTAGCAGTGCAACAAAGAGTGGACAAGGTCAAATCTCCAATCCTCTGTCTTGTCGGTCCTCCTGGCGTTGGTAAAACTTCTCTAGGGCAAAGTATTGCTAAGGCAGTCAACCGAAAATTTATCAGAATGGCACTAGGTGGAGTTCGCGATGAATCAGAAATCAGAGGACACCGAAAAACTTATATTGGCTCCATGCCGGGAAAAGTTTTACAAAATATGACCAAAGTTGCTGTTAATAATCCATTATTCCTTTTAGACGAAGTGGATAAAATGGGACAGGACTTCAGAGGAGATCCATCATCTGCTTTGTTAGAAGTTTTAGATCCTGAGCAAAACCACACCTTTATTGATCACTATGCAGAGGTAGAATACGATCTTTCTGATGTCATGTTTGTGGCAACTGCAAATACTTTAAATATTCCTGAACCACTTTTGGATCGTATGGAAATTATTCGATTACCTGGTTACACGGAGCAAGAGAAAATAGATATTGCTCTCACCCATTTGGTACCAAAACAACTTAAGGCTCATGGATTAAAAAGAAGTGAGTTGAATATCGCGCATTCAGCAGTGAAAAGCATTATACAATTTTACACGCGTGAAGCTGGGGTTAGAAGATTAGAGCAAGAGATTGCAAAAATCTGCCGAAAATCAGTCAAACAGCTTCTTACTAAGAAAAAACTGACAAAGTTATCAGTTACGGCAAAGAATATTAATGATTTCTTAGGTATTAAAATTTATGACATTGGACTAGCCTCGAAAAAAAGCCAAGTTGGTCAGGTGACAGGCTTAGCCTGGACACAAGTTGGAGGTGAGCTATTAACAATTGAATCAGTAATTATGCCTGGTAAAGGAAAAATAAACCTCACCGGCAAACTTGGTGATGTCATGAAAGAATCTATTCATGCTGCGCTAAGTGTTGTGCGAAGTCGTTCTAAAAGGCTCCATATCTCAGAAGAGTTTTATGAAAAGAATGATTTTCATATTCACCTACCAGAAGCCGCGACACCAAAAGATGGCCCTAGTGCTGGAATTGGTATGACCACGGGTATTATTTCATCTTTAACTGGAATTCCTGTGCGCGCAGATGTTGCAATGACGGGTGAAATTACTTTAAGAGGAGAAGTTTTGCCAATTGGAGGACTTAAAGAAAAATTATTAGCAGCTCATCGTGGAGGAATAAAAAAGGTAATCATTCCTCATCTTAATGCAAAAGATCTGATTGATATCTCTCAAGAGGTGCTAAAGAAAGTTGAAGTAATTCCAGTCAAAACAATCGATGAGGTGCTCAAAATTGCTCTGACCAAAGATCCTGAGAGTTTAAAAGTCAGTAAAACAAGAACTGCAAAAAAAGCAGTTTCAAAGAACCATTTAGAGAAAATTGACAAATCTATCGCTCATTAAATTTAAGCTAGCATTTCATCATTTCTTATTGTAGAATGGCGTCCTCGATATTATTTTGGGTGCTTAGCTCAGCTGGTAGAGCGTCGCCCTTACAAGGCGAATGTCGGCGGTTCGACCCCGTCAGCACCCACCAAAATAAGGAGTGGTAGTTCAGTTGGTTAGAATACCGGCCTGTCACGCCGGGGGTCGCGGGTTCGAGTCCCGTCCACTCCGCCAACTTTATAGAACTTTTTGAAGCAAGAAGGTCATAAAAATCATGTTAGAAACAATTAGAAATGGTTTAGAAAAAAAATGGGCTAAGGTAGTATTAGTGATCATTGTAGTTCCTTTTGCTCTTTTTGGTATTGACTCTTACCTCAACTCAATGGGTTCAAATGTCACAGTAGCCTCAGTGAATAATTTTGAGATTACTGCACAAGATTTTCAGCGCTCCATGATGGTTCTTCAAGAAAGACTTGATGCTGAAGGGCAAGATAGATCAATCCTTCAATCTCCAGAATTTAAAAAAAGTGTTATTGATTCTTTAGTTGACAGTCAGTTGATTAAGTCAGCAGTCGATAAATATAACTTCCGTATTTCTGATGACCAGCTATCGACCTATATTGTTGGTATGCCTGACTTTCAAGAGAATGGTAAATTTTCACAAGACAGATACGATCAAATTGTTCAATATAACGGCCTCACACCAAAGAAACTTGAGCAGCAAATACGAGGTGACATGGCAACTCAGCAAATTCAAGGCACTTTGGCTAACTTAACTTATTTCCCGAAAAAAAATATTGAAGAGATAGCGAAGATTGCCTATCAAAAAAGACATGTCAAACTTTATGACATGTTACTTCTTGATTATGAGGATAAAGTTAAAGTATCAGATGACGAAATCAAGGAATTCTATGAGGCAAATACCGACTCTTTCATTCGACCAGATCAGGTCAAAATAGAGTTTGTTGTATACTCCGTCGCCAATATCGTTCCTAATGTGAGTGTTTCTGATGAGGAAGTTAAAGAGTTTTACGAGTTCAATAAACAAAATTATGAAGGTGATGAAGAGCGTTCCGCTAGCCATATTTTATTTTTAGCTGATGCTTCTCAATCTGATGATGAGGTGGAAAAAGTCAGACAAAAAGCATCTAATGTATTAAAAGATATTAAAAAAAATCCTAAGAAATTTGAGGAGTTCGCTAAAGATCTATCCCAGGATCCAGAATCAGCTAAAAATGGAGGTTCGCTTGGATTCTTCAAACGAGGGGTGATGGTTAAGGAATTTGAAGAGACTGCTTTTACATTAAATAAAGGTGAAATTTCTGACTTGGTCAGAACAGATTTTGGCTTCCATATTATTCGTTTAGATGATATCAAAGGTGATCAAGTATCATTCAAGGATGTTAAAACCCAAGTAAAAGGTGAGCTTTTGTATGGAAAAGCTTTGGAAATTTACAATACCAATGCTGAAGATTTTAGTAATATCGTCTACGAGCAAAAAGAGTCTTTAGATCCTGTCATTGAAAAATATAACCTAGAGGTTCAACAAAGCCCTTGGATGTCAAAAGCTGATGCAGAGAATTTCTTTAACAACCCTGTTTTTTCTGAAGCCGTTTTTGATCAAACTATCATTGATAACAAGTTTAATACCCCAGCCGTTGAAGTTTCTCCCAATAATCTTGTTTCTGCGAGGGTTATAGATTTTAGAAAGTCTGAGACTCAGTCATTAGATGATGTAAAAGATAATATCAAAACATTTTTAATGAAGAGAAACTCTCAAGAAAATTTAATTAATGATGGCAATAAGTTAGTTGAAGCGCTGCAAAACGGATCTGTAAAAGAACCAGAGTGGATTGATGAATTAACTATTGATAGATCTGATAAACAGGGATTATCTGACGTCATTGCAGAAGAGATTTTTAAAATGAACGCATCTGATTTGCCAGTTTACTCTGGAATTTATGACCCTAAAGGCGAATTTATGGTCATTAAACTAGACAAAGTTGACTCTGACAATATCTTGAAAGAAGATGTTGAATTCTTTAATGAAGAGTTCATGGCTGCTATTGAAAAAGAAATTGAAAAATCTTATATTGAAGATTTAAGAGCTGATTCAAAAGTAAAAATCAACTCTAAGTTTCTTCAATTTGCGCAGTAATTCTTAGTCGATTGCCCCCGCGGCCGTAATATTCATACCACCATCTACGTAAGTCACTTCACCGGTAATTCCACTTGCGAGATCACTGCAAAGAAATGCGGCTACATTACCTACTTCGTCAATCGTCACATTTCGTCTTAATGAAGCGTGTTTTTCGTTAAATGAATACATCTTATCAAAATCAGAGATTCCAGATGCAGCTAAAGTTTTTATAGGACCTGCGGATACAGCATTCACTCGTATCCCCTTAGGTCCTAAACTTTGAGACATATATCTCACATTTGCTTCTAAGCTTGCTTTTGCTAAACCCATAACATTATAGTTAGGCATTGTTCTTTCAGCGCCTAGATAACTGACGGTAAGCAAGCTCGCATCTTTTGATAGCATTGGTAACGCTGCCTTAGCAAGGGCAGTAAAGCTATATGAGCTAACATCATGAGCGATGCGAAAATTTTCTCTTGAGGTGTTTTCGACAAAGTCTCCTTGCAACGCATCTTTTGGTACGAAGGCAATGGAATGAACCAAGATATCAAAATGATCCCAGTGTTTTTTTAATAAACCAAATAAATTGTTTATTTGATCATCGTCTGAGACATCGCAAGGCAATACAATATTTGAATTAAAATTTGCAGCTAGTTTTTGCACTCGCTGCTCATGTTTTTCCATTTGATGTGTGAAGGCTAATTCAGCCCCTTGTTGATGCATTGCGTTTGCAATTCCGTAAGCGATCGAACGATCACTCAATAAACCTAAAATAAGTACACGTTTGTTTTTTAAAAAAGACATGGAAACCTCGTATATAAATGTTACGTATTCTGGTCGAAGTTATCTCTAAGACCCTCTCCGAGAAGATTATAACCTAATACGGTAATTAATATTGCTAGTCCAGGAAACAATGACAACCACCAAGCAAATTGGATATATTCTTTTCCATCAGTCAATATATTTCCCCATGAAGCTGTAGGTGCTTGAACTCCAAGCCCGAGGAAACTCAGACCAGATTCTACTAATACAGCGCTAGCAACACCTAACACGGTACTGACAATTATGGGACCTAGGCTATTTGGTAATAAGTGCGTAAGAATAATTCGAAAGTCACTTGCACCCAACGTTTGAGCTGCGAGCACAAAGTCGCGCTCTTTTAAACTTAAAAATTCAGCTCTTACCAATCGAGTAACACCCATCCAGGAGGTCAAGCCGATGACGATCATGATATTCCATATGGAGGGAGTGAGGAAAGCTATGACAGCAAGAATGAGAAAAAATGAGGGTATGGATAACATGACATCAACTAATCTCATGATTATAGTATCAGCAATGCCACGATAATATCCCGCTAAAGACCCTAAAATGATTCCAATGAATGTGGATATTCCGACAGCGACAATTCCAACAAGAAGTGAAATTTGTGCTCCATGTAACATTCGAGAAAAGACATCCCGACCAAGTGCATCAGTACCCATCCAGTGGAATTCATTAGGAGATAACAAGATTGCATCGATATTAATATAATTTGGATCAAATGGGCTAAGATAACCTGCAAATATAGCAAGTACGCCTATAATTAAGATAATAATTAACCCAGCTAAAGACATGGGGTTCTTTATAATCTTTTTCATTTGACAAGCCCTCTACGAATTCTAGGATCTGCCCATGCATAAGCTAAATCAGCAATTAAATTACCTATTAAGGTCAAGATGGATCCAATAGTTAATATGCCCATCACAACCGGGAAATCTCTCATTAGAACTGCGTCATAAAACAATTTACCCATTCCAGGGATGGCAAATATTGATTCCGCAATCACTGAGCCGCCGATTAAGCCAGGTATAGATAATCCTAAGATAGTAATTAATGGAAGTAGAGCATTTTTTAAAGTATGTACAAAAATAACTTTTTTTTCATACAATCCTTTTGCTCGTGCAGTTTTTATGAAGTCTTGATTCAGAATTTCAATCATTCCGTTTCGAACATATAGCGAAATTCCTGCCAATCCACTCAAGCAAGAAATAAATACAGGTAATGCCAGATGTTTTAAAAGATCAAATATTTGACCCAACTTACTCATTTGCTCGTATCCAACAGAATGTAATCCCGATATAGGCAGAACTTGATTAACAACCCCCAATGAGTACATTAGAATCAAGGCTAACCAAAAACCAGGAATGGCAAAACCAATAAATACAAACAGGGTTATGATGCGATCTGGGATCTTATTTTTTTTAATGGCAGCAATTGTTCCAAGCAATATAGAGATCGAGAAAATAAGTAGTATCGTTAAAAGATTAATTAATAGGGTTATAGGCAGTGCTTTTTGAATTAAGCCTGGCTTAATGTTGCCATTTTCATCCTTAGTTTCCCATAATACTGGCCTTTGATGCGAAGCAAATGATGAACCAAAGTCCAACTGAACAATTCTTTTTAACCATAAACCATATTGAACAATAATAGGTTTATCAAGATTATATAATTCTCTAAGCTTTTGACGTGACTCCTCACTGGCTTTTGGATTAAATGCACTTTCGTTGGACGTGATATCGCCTGGAGCTAAATGCATTATAAAAAAAGATATTAAGCTGATTCCAATTAACATAGGAATCATCCACAGTATTCTTTTGATTAAATAATTTAACATTTAGAGACTCATCTCATTTCTTCTAAATTTTTTCGGAATATACCACTCGTAATCATTATGAAATACACCTGCTGGAGGAGTTATTTTCTTTACACCTTTTATTTTTTTATGAATAGCTGTTAATCCATATCCGGCATACAGATATATAATAGGTTGCTCGTCATAAATAATTTTAGAAAACTCGTCATAAATCTGTTTTCTTTTTTCATTTTTTAGTTCTTTCCTTCCATTCTCAAGAAGTGTGTCTACTCTAGGATTATTGTATCCAATAAAATTGAATTGACCCGGCCCATCTTGCGAAGAGTGCCAGATACTATACTGATCTGGATCAAGGGAAAGACTCCAACCAAGAACAACAGCCTCAAACTCACCTGTTTTGATAAACCTGTTCACAAAACTTGCCCATTCAATAACCCTGATACTGACATCAATGCCTATATCCTGAAGGCGCCGCTGAATTAGCACTGCAGTCATTTCTCGTTGTTTGTTTTGGTTTGTGAGAATTTCAAAAGCAAGAGGCTTGCCATCTTTTTCGTAGATATTGTTTGCATTCAGTTGGTAGCCAGATTTTTCAAGCAATTCTCTGGATTTACTAACATCAAAAGAAATTTTATTGATTGACTTATTTTCCCAATATGTACCCGGCTTATATGGGCTGGTGATTTCTTCGCCTAATCCAAGCAAAACACCATTGATAATTTCTTCTTTGTTGATAGCATAACTAATCGCTTTTCTGATATTGAGATCATCAAAAGGCTTTTTCTTTAAATTAAAACCAAAGTAGGTATACCCATTACCCATCTCTTTATAGAGATTAATTTTATCGTTCAACTCAGATCGACTAGGGAAGACTCTTGAGTACTGAATTGGGTTTATATTCATCAAATCAATATTTCCTGCAATCAGTTCCATAAATTGGGATGATAGGTCAGGAATGATTCTGGTTATCTTTTTTTCTAGAAGTGGTCGACCATGGACGGAGTTAGGGTTAGTTTTGAGCTTAACTTGCTGACCGGTTGTCCATTCATCTAGGGCATAGAAGTTCGTACCTGTAGGGTTTAATGAGAAGTAGGTATCGTTAATATTTTCATTTTTAAGTAAATGTTCTGGGAGTATGTGCAAGGACGCCCATGTTTCAAGGGCAGGAGCATAAGGTTCATCGTACTCAGCAATAAATATGTGATTGTTTGCACATGAAGCTGAACTGACCAGTTGATAATCAGACCCGTAAGGAGTTCTAGTATCTGGGTCAGTTACTTTCTTCCAAGTAAATAGCACATCTTCACATGTAAACGGTTTGTCGTCAGCCCATTTAATATCTTGCTTTAAATTAAATGTAATTTTTTTATAATCATCAGAAATTGTCCAACTGTCGGCCAGGTCTCCTTCAAAACCAAGATTTTGATCATATTTCAAGAGCGCATTGAAAATTTGTCCGGCAATCGCAGATGAGGCTGAGTCACCAGCTATCATAGCAATCAGGTTATTTGGCTCGCCAATCATTGCATTGGTCAGCACACCTCCAGATTCTGGTGGGATAGGGTCATCATAGTTAGTATTGTCAAGATTTTGACTATTATTACAACCAACGACAAGACTTAAAAAAATTAAAGCTAAAAACTTATGCATATATCCTTATTGAGGAATATCGATGTACTTACCTACGATTATTTTTGTGCTTTTGAGTTCATTAAACTCCATTAAATCTTTGATTGAGATCTTATATTTTTTAGCTATTCCGCCCAACGTATCTCCTGGCTTAATCTTATGGGTAATAATCGTTGAGTAGGAGTATAAATTATCTGTGTTAATTGGATATTTCTTTAAAACATCAGGTGACGCAGGAATTAAGATAATTTTGTTTTTAAGAGTTTGATTGCTTCTTAATTGATTAATCTTAATTAATTCCTTTATATCAATATTAAATTTTTTAGCCACATGGTTTACCTTTTCTCCTTTGATGGGTGTATACGAAATCCAGTTGGTTAGGGGATCCTTATGATCTTCCAAATTTTTCAAAAATGTATCCACACTGTCAACAGGTAATAGTATATCCTGAGCACCAAAATGGGCTTTCATTAAGGGTCGGTTATGTTCAGCATTCAATAATTGGAATTCTTCGAAGGGTATATCTGCTAATTCAGCTGCTAAATGTGTATCCATTTCATCAGGAACATTAACAACTTGGAAATAAGGTTTATCTGGAATGTCCTTAATATACAGTTGAAATCTTTCAGGATCTTGAATAATTTTTTTAACCGCTAACAATTTTGGTACATAATTTTTTGTTTCTTTTGGAAGCCTGAGGGAATAATAATCAGTAGCTAATTTTCTTTTTTTATTTCTTAAAATAGCTCTTTTTACTCGACCCTCTCCAGCATTATAAGCTGCTAGAGCTAATTCCCAGGACCCAAAAAGATTATGAAGATACTCAAGGTAGTCCAAGGCAGCATTAGTGGAGTCAATAATATTTCGCCTCTTATCTCTCCACCAGTCTTGCTCAAGGCCAAATAATTTTCCTGTTGATGGAATAAACTGCCATACTCCTACTGCTTTTTGCCTTGATTTAGCAATAGGATTGTAAGCACTTTCAATCATAGGAAGTAGAGCTATTTCCATTGGCATGTTTCTTTTTTCTACCTCTTCGACAACATGAAATAAGTAACGAGATGATCTTTCGATCATCCTCTCAACATACTCGGGTCTAGATTGGTACCATTTTGCATATTCTTTAACTCTTCTGTTATCAATATCTTTAATAGCAAATCCATTTTGTATTCTTTCCCATAGATTTTTATCTCCCTCAATGTAGTGCACTGTCTCTTCATTATCTGGGACAGGATCATCAAACAATTCAAGAGTTACGCCCTCGACATTTTCAATTGTAGTTGGGAATTCAAAGGAATTTGAAAAAAGGGAGGGGCTCAGGAGGATTGAAAAAAACAGTAATATATATTTCATTAAAATAGGTCTTTTGCTTCTCTTAATTTTTTAAATTCTTCAAATGAAGAGTTAAGGAATGGATTTGATTCTAACTCATCCTTCAGTAAAGAGGGCAAAGTAATCATTGATTTTGATAAATCTTGGTGTTTATTTTTATAAAACTCATTATCTTTGAAATAATATTTTAAAAATTCGAGGTTTTTTAGTGTGTATTCATGTGTGCAATAAACCTTTGAGTTTGGATCAATCGACTTGATTTTTTTCAGGCTGTCATACATTTGTCCAAAAGAACCTTCAAAAATTCGCCCACATCCAAAACTAAACAAAGTGTCACCACAAAATAAAAGCTCATTACCATGATAAATTATATGCTCTAAAGTGTGCCCTGGGACTTCTATTACTGATAATTCTAATTTGTTATCGAAAAGCTGAATTTTGCTATTTTCTTGAACTTGATGATATTTAAAATTAAATTTTTTATGATATGGGGCATACACTGGAACGTTAAATTGATTAGTGATCTCATTGACCCCTCCAATGTGGTCGTGGTGATGGTGAGTAATCAGTATGGATGTTAAATCAAGATTGTTTTCGTGATGGTATTTTAAAACTGGATCAGATAAACCGGGGTCAATCACAACAGTCATTTTGTCGTGAATGATTGTCCAAATGTAGTTATCATTTAGAATAGGGATGGGAACAACTTTAAACATTAACTAATTATAAACTTAAACATGGCTTGGTTTGAAACAAAAAGAGGTTCGGATTTATTGTTATTAGAGCAAAAAATTCTCGATCAATTATTTGATCATTTGTTTGGGTACAACATTGTCCAGATTGGCAATCATCGAACATTGATTGAAAATTCTAGGTTTAAGAATAAATACACATGCAAGCAAATTCAATTTAATGCTGAGCAAATGCCCTTTGAGTCAGATAGCATTGATTGTATTGTTCTCCCTCATCAAAATACAGAAGATGAAAGGATATTATCTGAAGTTTATCGTTCTTTGATCCCACATGGCCATGCCATATTTATAAACTTTAATCCATGGAGTCCAATAGGGTTAAGAACTTTTTTTTCTATGAGTTCAGAGGAGCCATGGAATCAAAATCTTGAGAGCTTTACCTCTTTTCAAAATAAATTATTAAAACAGGAATTTGAGATTGTAAATGGAAAATTTTTTGGATATCACCCACGCTTTAAGTCAGCATCAAACAAGTCGAGGTGGGATAAAATTGGTGATCGATGGTTTCCATTGTTTGCAAATATTTATTTAATTGTTGTACGAAAAAAAATATTTACCATGACCCCAATTAAACCATCATGGAATGGTAAAATTCAGAGAAACCAAGTAAAAGTAAAAGAAACATATGAGCTATAGAATTTATACAGATGGATCATGTCATGGGAACCCTGGTCCTGGTGGCTGGGCATTTGTAATTGTTTCAGATGGAAGAGTTGTGATGGAAAAGTCTGGATCTATGAAAGAAACCACAAATAATCAAATGGAATTATCTGCAGCCATTCAAGGACTTTTTTATTTCAATGAACATGTTCAATTAAAGGAGGTACACTTATTCACTGACTCTAAATATGTTATTGATGGCATTAATTCTTGGATTCATGGGTGGAAGAAAAACAACTGGAAAACATCAACGAAAAAGCCTGTTAAAAATGAAGAGTTATGGAGGAGTCTAGATGAATTAAATTCAAAATTAACAGTGAATTGGAATTGGATCAAAGGCCATAGCGGTGATATTTTTAATGATAAAGTAGATCTATTGGCAAATAATGCAACAGTAGGAGATTGTGTTTAATGAGACAGATATTTTTAGATACTGAAACGACAGGTCTGGATCCTGCTCAAGGACACCGCATTATTGAGATTGCTGCTATTGAAATGATCAATCGTCAAGTAACCAGTAATCAATTTCACGCATACATCAACCCGGAAAGAGAAATTGATGAAGCTGCACAGGAAGTTCATGGCCTTACATTAGAATTTCTTTCTGATAAGCCCAGCTTTGAATCTATTTCCGAAAAATTTATTAACTTTATTTCTGATGCAGAATTGATTATTCACAATGCTCCATTTGATATTGGTTTTTTAAATATGGAGTTAGGAAGAATAAAAAAAGGAATTATTGAAGACTATGTTCAGATTATTACGGATTCATTGGTTATGGCGAGGGAATTGAGGCCTGGGCAAAGAAATAACTTAGATGCCCTATGTAGATATTATGGGGTTGATAATTCTGAAAGAAATTTGCACGGGGCCCTGCTTGATTCACTTTTGCTCGCAGAAGTCTTCATTGGAATGACCAGGGGGCAGGAAGCTTTAGAAATAGATTTTAATAATCAAGAAAAATTATCGATCGATTTTGATAAAGATGTATTAAAAAAATTAAAAGTAGTTAACGCAAGCCAGAAAGAACTTGAGCTTCATCAAGAATACTTAAACAAAATTAAACACTAAGATGATGATGCATCAGCCCAGTTGTTTGGCGTCTCGTACAGCCGAACGAGACTTGGCTTAATCTTTCCATCAAACTTATCGTTAAAAGCCGCCTCAAGCATCTGAAATGCGATCAATGCCATATTTTCAGCAGTAGGGACTCTCTCTAAAATGACCGTCTTATGATCCTTGATTTGATTTAGAAAATTTAGAACTTCCAAATCCTTTTTATAAACTATAAATGCATGATCCCAAGGATCTACAATCGTTGTTCTTATTAGTTCTTTTGCATCCTTAAAATCTAAAACCATACCAAAGTCAGATTGGTGTTCTTGCTGAATAATTTCTCCACATAGCGAAACTTCTATAGCATAGCGATGACCGTGTAAATTTTTACATGTTGATTTATGATTTGGAATTCTATGGCCAGCATCAAATTCCATTCTCGAGGTAATTATCATTTAGCTTCTAAAGCCTTAATTCTTGCCATCGCAGGAGGGTGGCTATCATAAAAATTAGAGTAAAGATTGTCCGGTGTTAATGTTGAAGCATTGTCTCTATAAAGCTTAATGAGCGATTCTTTTAAATCTTTAGCGGGCGTAAATTTACATGCATAGGCATCTGCTTCATATTCATTTTTTCTTGAATAATGCGCCATAAAAGGCCTCACAAAAAATAAAAATAATGGTGAAATTAGAAAAAATAGAAGGAGTGCAATTGCATTTGTTTGGCTCTCAACACCCAGACCTAAATAAAACCAATCATTTGACTTAAGTAAATCTAAAAAATAAAGACCTACAAAAGATAGAACAAAAAGAAAAATTATTCTCTTCTTCACATGATTATGGGCAAAGTGTCCTAATTCATGAGCCAAAACTGCCAAAATTTCATTAGGTGAAAGTTTTTCAAGCAGTGTGTCAAAGAAGACAATTCTTTTTGCTTTACCAAATCCAGTAAAGTAAGCATTTCCATGTGTGCTTCTTAATGAGCCATTCATTACAAATAAACCATTAGATTCAAAGCCACATTTCTTTAGGAGTTGTTCTATTTTTGCTTTTAATTTTTTATCTTCCATGGGTTTAAACTTGTTGAAAATAGGTGCAATGTAGAGGGGGTATATTGCCAACATAGTTACGTTGAAGATTGAAAGAAAAATCCACAACCAAAACCACCAATAATCACCAAGATTACCAAAAATCCAAAGTGCAACGAAAATGACTGGCAACATAATAACAATTGATACAAGGCTTTGTTTAATTAAATCTGACAAATATAAGGAGAGTGTCATTTTATTGAACCCAAATTTTTCGTCAATCACAAATGTTTTAATTAAGCCCAGAGGAGCTTCGATGATACTCGATATGATAATTACAGAAAAGATTAATACAACCCCTTGCAAAATTTCATTATCAAAATATTGAAAAGCAAGTTCATTGATGTAGGTAATCAAACCACCAAGAGTAAGTATAAATAAGAAGATGGCCTGTACTATAAACCCAAGTATATTAATTTTTGCTTTCGCAGACGTATATAATGCTGCTTTTTTATGATCTTTTGGTTTTACAATTTTCTTGAAATCTTTTGGGACTTCATTTTGATTGCTGAGCGCACTAGCATTTTGTCGAATTGATAAGTAGATCTCAGTTATTGTTGAGAGAATTAATAAAAACAGAAAAATATAAGTAAAAGTCATTGTTGTATTCATTAGCTAAAATCAGCATTTTAAAGTAAAAGAAATGTTAAAGTTATATATGTCTTCAAATGTATAAATTTTAATGGAAATCATGACAAAAAATAACAATAACTTAGTATGGATTGATATGGAAATGACCGGATTAAATCCAGGGACCGATAAGATCATAGAGGTTGCTGTTATTGTTACCGATCCTCATCTACAAATAATTGCTGAAGCACCAGTTTATGTCATAAAACAATCAAGTGAATTATTGGATTCTATGGATGCTTGGAATACAAATACCCACTCAAAGTCAGGTTTAATTGACAAAGTAAAGCAATCTCAAACCACTGAAGATGTGGCTGAGCGTGAGCTGATTGGTTTTTTAAGTCAATATGTGGATAAGAATAAATCCCCGATGTGCGGAAATTCGATATGCCAGGATAGACGATTTATGGCAAATTATATGCCTCAATTAGAGTCATATTTTCATTATAGAAACCTAGATGTCAGCGTATTTAAAGAATTGGCTAAAAGATGGAAACCAAGCCTTCTCGGAAAATTCAAAAAGTCAGCAAAACATGAAGCTCTGGCAGATATTAAAGAATCAATTGAAGAATTAAGATATTATCGCGAACATTTTTTAAAGTTTGATAGTGAATAACCTATATCAGTTTTTTGTAATTGGCTTGTTTGCAGCTTTTGGAGCAATGCTAAGGTATTTTTTTGTTTTATTATGGCCATTTAATTTTTTTATTATCAACGGAGTTCTGGTTGCTAATATTGTTGGTTGTTTTTTAATGGGTGTTGTGTTGTATCTAGATTCACAATATCAAATTATGAGCCAAGTTATTAGAATTGGTATCGCAGTTGGTTTTTTAGGAAGTTTGACAACATTCTCAAGCTTTGGAGCTCAGTTTTTTGGATTCATTGAAGAAAAGCTTTTTTTAAAAGCTTTTCTTCATGTCTCACTTACCGTTTTTTTGTCTTTAGTATCTATTTATTTCGGATACTGGTTAATGAGTCTACTTTTCAGCCGTTTTTTTAGTTGATTTCTTTGATGAAGCCCTGGTGCTCGCAGCCTTAGTTGATTTTTTTGCCGCATCTTTTGTCTCAACCATTACCAACTTTTCTGTTTTTTTAGCTGTTGTTTTTTCACTTTTAGCCCACGCAGCTTTTTTTCTTTGAGCTGGTTTTTTCACTTCTTCATTTGGAATTATCTCCGAAATAGATTTTTTATCTGTTTCAACTAACTTTAACCCGACATCAGCAAGATTTATATCTTTTAGATCCTCAACTTTTCTCTTAGGTCGATTTCTCTTTGGTTTATCTTTGGGTTGATTGCTAGCATCTAAATTTTTATTGCTGTTTTTTGCAATATCAACAGGAGTTTCAACTATAGCCTGCTCAGTTTTTTTATCGACATTTTCTTGGTTTTGTTGATTTGATCTATGGTTTCGTGAGCGATTATTTCTCCTTCTTCTATTATTTCTGAACGGTTTTTTATTAGCTTCGTTCACCTCTGAGTCTTGTGGTGATTCATTGTCGCTTGAAGAATCAGAACCAACCTCAGAAGACTCCTCAACAGCATCGTCGCTAGCAATTAATCCCCTTATGAATCCAAACAGTGATTTATTTTTGGTTTTTTTAGATCTTTTTTCTGGAATAACACCTTTTACAACAGGAGTCTGTTTTTCATTTACCTCAACATCATTATCTTCAAAAGTCTCAATATCAGGAATATCTATCTCTTGATAACTTAATTCTTTTTTATTACCTAAATCTGACGATGTAATCTTGTACTGTGGAACATCAAAGTATTTGTTAGCAATAATAAATATTTTATTATTTCCATCTGACTCAGCTTGAATAATTATTTCTCTTTTTTCATTTAATAGAAAAGTTGCAACATCGACAGGTACTTGAACTGAGATTTTTTGCCCCTGTTTTTTATTTGATTGTTCTTGAATCATTCTGATTATATGTAACGCAGATGATTGAAAATCGCGAATTCGTCCTGTCCCGTTACACTTTGGACATTCGCCATTGCTTGTTTCTCCAATGCTCGGCCTTAATCGCTGCCTGGAGAGTTCCATTAATCCAAATCTTGATATTCGACCCGTTTGAATTCTCGCCTTATCATGCTTTAAAGCATCCCTTAAGCAGTCTTCAACTTCCCTTTGATGTTTGGGATTTTCCATATCGATAAAATCAACTACAATTAACCCACCAATATCTCGAAGCCTTAATTGCTTAGCAACTTCTCTTGCAGCTTCAATATTGGTATTAAAAGCAGTATTTTCAATATCTCTACCTTTGGTTGATCGGCTAGAGTTAACATCAATTGATACTAATGCTTCGGTGTGGTCAATTACAATAACCCCTCCTGATGGCAGCTGAACTTCTCTTAAGAATGCAGACTCGATTTGATTTTCAATTTTAAATTTTGAAAAGAGGGCGGTGCTGTCTTCGTACAGTTGGATACGATCAGCATAATCAGGCATTACATGGTTCATGAATTGCGATGCTTGGTCATAGATATCTTGATTATCAATTAAGATTTCTTCTATATCGGTGTTGAAATAGTCTCTAATAGCTCTAATAACGAGATTACTTTCTTGATAGATTAAGAACGGGGCTGCTTGTTGAACTGAAGCTCCTTGAATTGCTTCAGAAAGTTGCGTCAGGTAATCAAGATCCCATTGAATCTCCTCAACACTAGCACCAATGCCGGCTGTGCGACCAATAACACTCATCCCTTTTTTTACTTTCAACTGAGAAAGAACTTCTTTAAAGTTAGTTCTCTCATCCCCCTCAATTCTTCTAGAAATTCCACCACTTTCTGGGCTATTGGACATTAACACAATATACCTTCCCGCAAGTGATAAAAACGTTGTGAGGGCAGCTCCCTTGTTACCGCGTTCTTCTTTTGAGACCTGGACAATTACTTCTTGACCTTCATTGATTACATCAGAAATGGACAAGTTTTTTTTGCGGGATTTTTTGGAATAAAATTCTTTTGCAATTTCTTTAAAGGGAAGAAAACCATGTCGATTAACTCCATAATCCACAAAAGCTGCTTCTAGTGAGGGTTCAACACGGGTAATCGTACCTTTATAAATATTACTCTTTCTTTGTTCCCTAGTACTTCTTTCATAGTCTAGGTCCTCAATAGTAGAGTCATTGATGATCGCTACACGTATTTCTTCAGATTGAGTTGCATTAAATAGCATCCTCTTCATTATCATATCTCCTTATAGATAAGAAGATTCTGATAGGAATAATTTTAAGCTTTTCGTTTCAAACCTTAAGCTTAATTAAAATTCTTATATCAAAAATCTTGTTTAAAAATTGCAACTCTTAACATCTATTTGTAAATGAGGTTACAATCTTTCATGTTCAAAAAATTCTTTAAAATCAACTATTTTGATTTAAAGATTACTAAAAGAGTATAGGGTAAAACGGATAAAAAGAAAACAATTAGATGCAGAATAAGCAAATTCAATATATAGAAATAGATGATTCATCTGAAGATCAGCGAATTGATAATTTTTTATTTAAATTATTTAAGGATGTTCCAAAAAATCATATATTCAAAATTATCCGCAATGGAGAGGTGAGGGTTAATAAAAAAAGAATAAAAACTCTTTATAAGTTAAAAATTAATGATGTAGTAAGGATTCCTCCGATTAATTTTATAGAGAAGAAAGAAAAAACACCTTCAACCGCATTTAAACCAGAAATTATTTTCGAAGATGAATGGTTATTGGTAGTAAATAAGCCTAGTGGCTTAGCTGTGCACGGAGGGAGTGGAATTGATTTTGGATTAATTGAGCTTATGAGACACCTAAACCCAGAACATAGGTTTTTAGAGTTGGTGCATCGTATCGATAAAAATACTTCCGGTATTATTGTGATAGCTAAAAAAAGGTCTGCACTAAGATTAATGCAAGAACTTTTTCGTAACAAAAAGATTAAAAAAAATTATCTAGTTGCAGTCAAAGGAAATTGGGACTTACAAAAGAAAGAAGTGATTCTTCGTTTAGAAAAAAAACAAACACCTGAGGGTCATCATGTAAATGTGGTCGAGGATCCTTTGAAGGGAAAGTTATCCAAGTCTATATTTTATCTTGTGAAAAAAACGCCACATAAATCATTATTATCTGCACAAATAATTACTGGCAGAACCCATCAAATTCGTGTTCAGCTTGCTTTCTTGGGATTTCCGGTGCTTGGCGATGATAAATACGGTGATTTTGCACTCAATAAAAAATTACATTCAAGTGGTTTAAAAAGAATGTTTCTTCACGCTCACAAGTTATCTTTCACGCATCCATTTACTGAAGAAAAGGTAGAGTTAGTTGCTGACTTACCAATAGAGCTTGGAAAATTTTTTGATGAGTAAGTTAATTATTTTTGATTGGGATGGGACTATTGTTGATAGCACATCTCATATTGTTCAATCAATTAATCAGGCATGTTTCACATTATACAAACAAACTTTTGATGAAAAAAAAATAAAATCAGTAATTGGATTAAGCCTTCCCATTGCATTTAAAACTCTTACGGGTTCAGAATCTCAAACAGAATTTAATGAGTTCGCTGATTTATATAAAAAGCTTTATATTATTGAGCGTCCAAGACCTTTTGAGAGCGTCATTTTAGGTTTAGATCGATTGAAAAATAATAACTTTACTTTAGCCGTCGCTACCGGAAAAAGCCGACGTGGACTAGATAATGATTTTACAGCCTATGATCTACGAAAGTATTTTAGCGACTCAAAAACTGCTGATGAATGTTTTTCTAAGCCCCATCCTCAGATGATTGAAGAGATATACACAAATCTAATGTTTGATCGCACATCCGTTACAATGGTGGGAGATTCACTAATGGACCAAAATATGGCAAAAAATGCCCATGTTAACTTTGTTGGAGTAAATTATGGTGCAAGCTCACTGGGGGATTTTGATGATTATGGAAATTTCTTTGCTGACTCTCCCATCGTTCTATTTGATTGGTTATTAAATAATGCCTGAGTCAATTATCTTTGAAAAAAACAAAATTATAAATTCAGCCACAAAGGCTGTTAAATCATATGTAACTAATGAAACATCAATATTTGTTGTTTATTATGAAGGTGAATTTCATGCTTATATTAACCAATGTCAACATCTACCAGTTGAGCTTGATTGGGATGAGGCACATTATTTCGATGAAACAGAAAAATTTTTGATTTGTGCAACTCATGGAGCTGTCTATGATCCAAAAAATGGCCATTGTCTTTCCGGGCCATGCAAGTCAAAATACCTAATAAAATTAGAGGTTATTGAGAGAAATCATAAAATTGAGGTAATTTACGATGACAGTAAAAAATAAAGATCAAGAAGTTAAAGACCAGGCACTGAATACGTTACTGAATAATATCTTCATTGAAAATAGAAGAAATCGCAGATGGAGTAATTTTTTTAAAATTGTTACCTTCTTGTATCTTTTTATCCTTCTTTTTATATTTCTTGCTAAACCTGGTGATCAAATGAATACTTCAGGGGATTTTACAGCCTTGGTTAAGCTGAATGGCATTATCTCATCAGAATCTGAGATTAATGCTGAGGATGCTATCAAAAGTTTACAAAAAGCGATGAAAAATGATGGCACTAAAGGACTTATTATAAGTATTAATAGCCCGGGGGGAAGTCCAGTCCAGTCCGCAATGATCAATGATGAAATAAAACGCCTTAAATTGATTTATCCTCAAAAGCCCATCAAGGTTGTTGTTGAGGATGTTTGTGCCTCAGGAGGATATTTTATTGCTGTTGCAGCAGATGATATATATGCAAATAAATCAAGTATTGTTGGCTCGATTGGAGTTTTGATGAATGGTTTTGGTTTTGATCAAGCGATTGAGAAGCTTGGGATTGAAAGACGATTGATGACTGCAGGGAAAAACAAAGGAATTCTTGATCCATTTCAGCCTGTAGATCCTGCTCAAATGAAGCATGTTCAACAACTTCTCGATGAAGTTCATCAGCAATTTATCGCTGCAGTCAAAGAGGGTAGAGGCGATCGATTATCTGAGGACCAATCAATATTCTCAGGGTTGTTTTGGAATGGTGAGTCAGCATACAAATTGGGATTGATTGATGGCTTTGGAACAGTATCATCAATCGCAAAAGATGTAATTGGATATGAAAAAGTGATTGATTTCACGACTTATGAAACCTTTGCTGATCGCTTTGCAAAAAAGCTAGGGGCTGGGATTGGTAGTGTGTTGCATAGTCAAATAATTAATAAAAATTATCAATTAAATTAATTATTTAACACTTTTTTTTAATGTAATCTATTAGATTATTTGTTGAGGCATCAAAACAGCTGGTTGTCTTTTCACCTTGAATTTTTGGTAAAACGAGGCGGGCAATTTGCTTACCATACTCAACTCCCCACTGGTCAAATGAATTAATATTCCAAATGATGCCTTGAACAAATATTTTGTGTTCATAGAGCGCTATGAGCCTACCTAGGTTTTTTGGCGTAAGCTTTTCAAATAGGATAGTATTGCTTGGCCTATTTCCTTCGAATGATCGATGAGGTAGCAAAGAAGATATTTCTTGATCGCTTAACCCTGAATTAATGAGCTCAGATCGCGCCTCATCAATGGTTTTCCCCATCATTAAAGATTGTGATTGAGCAAGTAGATTGGACATCAGGATTTTATGATGAAGATTTTTTTTATCTCCAGGGTTGTAGTGAGATTTTATGGGCATAATAAAATCACATGGTACAAACTGCGTGCCTTGATGAATCAATTGGTAGAAGGCGTGTTGTCCATTTGTACCTGACTCACCCCATATAACTGGACCTGTCTCTAGACATACTCGCTTGCCATCTCGATCAATAAATTTACCATTGCTTTCCATGTCTGCTTGCTGCAAATAGGATGGCAACAAGGATAGTCCTTGATCATAAGGAAGTATTGCTTGTGTGTTAAATTTAAAGAAGTTGTTATACCAAATGCCAATTAAAGCCATCTGAATTGGCATATTTTTTTCTATTGGAGCATGAAGAAAATGTTGATCCATCTCATAGGCACCAGTTTGAAGGGCTTTAAAATTTTCATAACCTAAGAAAATCGAAATTGACAGGCCAATAGATGACCACAAGGAGTATCTTCCACCAACCCAGTCCCAAAAAATAAACATATTTTCTTCGTTTATGCCAAATTCTTTTACTTTTTCGGTATTAGTAGATACGGCAACAAAATGTTGACTGATAGCATCATTATTTTTTGCATGATTTAAAAACCAATGTCGAGCAGAAAAAGCATTGGTCATCGTTTCTTGGGTGGTAAAAGTTTTGGAAGCAACTATAAAAAGGGTAGTTTCAGGGTCACACTGTTCAAGAGTTAACGCTAAGTCTGCGCCATCTACATTTGAAACAAAATGAATATGTAAATCTTTGTGTGAGAAGGTTTGTAAAGCTTTACATACCATTGCAGGTCCTAAGTCAGAACCACCGATTCCGATATTTACGATCGTATTTATTTTTTTTCCAGTAAACCCTTTCCAGGATCCATCGTTAATTGAATTGCTAAAGCTTTCAATCTGCTTTAAAACTTTTTTAACTTCTGGTTTAACATCAATACCATCAACAAAAATAGGATCATCATCTTGCGAACGAAGTGCTGTATGAAGAACTGCACGATCTTCTGTTGTGTTTATTTTATCACCACTAAATTGTTTAGCTCTCCAATCTTCTACATCAGCTTTAATAGCTAATTTGTTAAGAAGGCCTAAGGTTTTGTCATTTATTCTATTTTTTGAAAAATCAAATAAAAAATCATCCAATGCTAGGTGAAATTTTTCAAAACGCTGCTCGTCATCTTTAAACAGATCTCGCATCTGAACATTTTTGATATCGTCAAAATGTTTTTTTAGGTCTTGCCACTCGTTGGAGTCAATTATTTTCGTCATTTATAAATGTTAATTTAGGTGAGTAAAATTGAAAGCGCTATTATAGCAAAAAATATATTATTTCTTCGCTTCTTGTTCGCTTATTGCCCATAAAACATGTTCTTTGATTAAATTTGAAGGATCCTCACTTCGTTTTATTAAAGCGTCTATAATTTTTTGATCATGGCCTGCGTTGCCTAGAGCAATTGCGACATTACTAATCCATTTTTCATAACCAATCCTCCTGATGGCGCTTCCATTGAAGTGATCATTAAAACTGTGGTTATCCATCAAAAAACAGTCCATAAGAGAAATGTTATTTAACTTATGTCTTACAAAAAAATCTATTTCAGTGCTTTTCTTAGCAAATTTATTCCATGGACAGATAATCTGACAATCATCACACCCGTATATTCGATTACCAATTTTTTTCCTAAAGCTTGTAGGAATTGTGCCTTTATGTTCAATTGTCCAGTAGGAGATACACTTAGATGCATTTAGATAGTAAGGTTTTTCAATGGCCTGGGTGGGACAAATGTCAATACAGGCTGAGCAAGAGCCGCAGTGGTTTGTGCTACTTGTTTGATTGAAAACTAATGGAGCGTTCGTATATAGTTCACCAAGAAAGAACCATGAGCCATTATTCTTGTTGAGTAATAATGTATTTTTTCCACGCCAACCTAGTCCAGCCTGAGTCGCAATTTCAATCTCTGGGCTTGGTGCTGAATCAGTTATCGCTCTGTATTTAAAATCAAAATCACTTTCTGTAATTATAGATTCAATCAAACTACCAAAGTGATTAAGTTTTTTCTTTAATGTCTTGTGATAATCTCTTCCAAGAGCATAGCGGGCTATATAGGCTTTATCTTTTTGGTTAATTAGATCAATAAGATTTTCGTTAAGTGGAAGATAGTCAAGCCTAACACTGATGATGCTTTTGGTGCTTGCCAAAATATTCTCAGGATCAAATTTAATGTCTTGATGATCTTCAAGATAAGACATGGCACCATGATTTTTAGCGTCAATCCACTCTTTATACAGTCCCTGATTTTGATTAATTACGGTATCAGATATCCCTACATCATTAAATCCTAGCTCTTTACCAGTGGCTATAATTTTTTTTGATATATCTTTCCAATAAGCCTTATCTAACATGAAAAAAAATAATACACTATGAAGTAATGGATCATACACATCATATCTGCAAATCAGAGGAAGATACAAAAAAAGTTGCTGAACTTATTGCACCCCAGCTCAAACCAGGCATGGTAATTTTCCTTAAGGGCGAGCTCGGAGCAGGAAAAACTACATTAGTGAGATATTTACTTAAGTCTTTGGGTTACCAGGATAAAGTAAAGAGCCCAACTTACAATCTTGTAGAAACGCATCAATTAAAAAATTTGACAGTACATCATTTTGACTTATACCGTTTTGGGTGCCCAGAGGAATGGTTTAGTGGTGGATTTGATGATTACTTAATCACAGAAAATCCGATTTCTATCATTGAATGGCCAGAAAAAATTAAGGGTGTGAATATTAAACCAGATATAGATATAAATATCTCAACTGAGCAACTTGATGTCAGAGTGATGGACATTTATATCAAAGAAGAGGCTGGTGATGCCCTTACATAGAATTTGTTTTAGCTTTCTGTTAGCGTTTTTTGTAACAAATGTGTTTGCGGATGTACAAACTCGTGTGTGGCCATCCAATGAATATACGAGATTTACTATTGAATCCACTGACTACATAAAAAATGATCAATCAATTTTAAAAAACCCAGATCGAGTGGTTATTGATTTAAAAAGTATTAATATAAACAACAGTTTAAAAGATTTGTCTAAAGTAGATTTTAAAGATAATTCATCTATTTCAGGGGTACGTGTAGCACAGTATGATCCTGGTACAGTACGTATTGTGGTCGATTTACGTCACGAGTCTAAGATTAAAATTTTTAGTTTGAAGCCTTTCAAATCATATGGCCATCGTCTTGTTGTCGATGTCTATCATGAGGAAGATGAAATTGCACATTTATTAAAACAATTGCAGGCTAAGGCAGGTGATGATCAAAAAGATAATAGTCAAAAGGTTGAAGATGAAAAAACCAACTTGACCACTAAAGAGAAATCCAGAGAGGAACAGCCAAAGGAGACTGAACAGGCTAAAATCGTTGTGGCAATTGATGCTGGGCATGGTGGAGAGGATCCTGGTGCAAGAGGATCATCGGGTACAAAAGAAAAAGACATCACTCTGGCCATTGCGAAGAAATTACGAGATGCCATTAATAAAGAGCCAAACCTTCAGGGGGTTTTAATACGTGATGGCGATTACTTTATCCCGCTAGCAAAAAGAGTTGCTAAAGCTAGAAAGCTTGAGGCTGATCTATTTGTGTCAATTCATGCAGATGCTTTTACAAAGAAATCTGTGAAAGGATCCTCCGTATTTGCTTTGTCCGAGAGAGGAGCTTCAAGTGCATTTGCTAAATTTATAGCTAATAAAGAAAATGAGTCAGATTTGATTGGCGGAGTCAGTATTGATGATAAACATCCAGTTTTGGCGCAAACTTTACTCGATTTATCTTTAAGTGCGACGATTAATGATTCAATGAAATTGGGACGGTATGTTTTAGATGAGATGGGCAAGGTGAATACATTACATAAGAAATATGTGGAGCAAGCTGGTTTTGCAGTTCTAAAAGCTCCGGATATCCCATCTATACTTGTCGAGACTGCATTTATAAGTAATCCAAAGGAGGAAAAAAACCTCAGGTCAGAAAGCTTTCAAATTAAACTAGCTGAAAGTGTGGTAAAGGGTATCAAGACATACCTTAAAACAGGTGCCAACCTTGCCTTCTTTTATGAGCCTGAACAGTGAAACAAGTTTTTTTAATGGGCCCTACAGCCTCTGGTAAAACGGGGATTGCAACACAACTATTTCAAGAATTAAAGCTTCAGCTTGTAAGTGTCGATGCCACGCAAATTTATTCTGATTGTAATATTGGTTCGGCTAAACTGCCGGCAGATGACTTAAAAAAATTCCCTCATGAGTTGGTAAGTATTATTTCACCCTGCGATAATTTTTCAGTTGATCATTTTTTAAATCACTATCAACAAATTTTAAATCAATTAAATGGTAAAGGAATTAACCCTCTTTTGGTGGGTGGAACTATGATGTATTTCAATGCCATTCTTAACCCTCTTGATGATGTACCAAGATCGACCCCGGACGTTAGAAAGCACGTAGAGGAATTAGTTAACGTTAATGGGCTAGATTGGCTTGCAGCAAAAGTAAAGGAAGTCGACCCTCAATCAAAGATTGCCAATACGGACAAGCAAAGGTTGATGAGGTCCTATGAGGTGTTTTTAATTTCTAATCAGCCTCTATCCAGTTTTTACAACAGAACTCCTAAGCAAGATTCGATCCATGATAAAGATATCCTTAAAATTGCACTGGTTCCCAATGATCGAAAAAAACTTCATGAAGCAATCTCACTCAGGACTAAAACCATGTTAGAGGAGGGTTTGGTGGAGGAGGTGGAAAGGTTATTTGTTAAATATCCTGGATTAAGCTGGAATTCCAACTCTATGCGATCAATAGGCTACCGACAGGTTGGAATGTTTTTAAGGGGGGAGATAAAGCAAGAGGAGTTGTTCGATAAAATCTTGTTTGCCACGAGGCAATTGGCAAAGCGACAAATCACCTGGCTCAGATCTATGCAGAACACCCAGATTTACGATCCCTTTGAAATTGATATCTACCAGAGGATTAATCATGCGATCAAACAATTTATCAATTAAATGCCGATGAAAAGGGAAGAGTTTTTAGGCTTAAGCTGCTTACTTTATGGGACAGTATTTTGGGGCCTGGTTTGGTATCCTTATAGGCTGCTTGAGCTAAATCAAATTTACCCGATATCTGCTAGCTCCCTGACCTTTTTGGTTGCCAGCATACTCGCATTGGTATTTATATTTCCAAAAAGACATGACGATATTCTTTTGAATCTGAAATCTTTGGTAATTTTTGCTTTGGTAGGATGTGTCACGAATATTTCATATGTCATTGCTGTTGTTAATGGAAATGTTGTCAGGTCGATGTTGCTTTTCTTTATGTCACCTCTGTGGACGATATTTTTAAGCTATTTTTTAATACCCAACGATACATTTCAAAAAAAAGATGCATACATTGCCTTACTGTCGATTGTTGGTGGATTTATTATTTTGTTAGATCCTAATTCATTTTTAATGAATGTAGGGTTCAGCGATTTTTTTGCCCTAATAGCTGGAATTTTCTTTGCCTGTACCAATGTATTAGCAAGAAAATTCAGCAAGATTCATTATCAATCAAAATCTTTTGCGATTTGGGTAGGGGTGGCAGTTGGTGGAGCGTTATTAATATTAATAACCAATGATTTAAATGTTATTAATTTGATAAATCCAAAAAGTCTAATGTTGTTACTCGTCATCGGGTTACTTCTTTTTTGTTCGACGCTGATTATCCAATATGGATTACCTAAAATTAATCCTGTTAAAGCAAGCCCTATTTTTACTTTTGAGATTGTTGTGGCTGCTTTGTCATCTTATTGGCTGGCGAACGAAATATTGGGTGTTAAAGACCTGGTTGGAGGCGTATTTATTATCCTTGCAATTTCTCTCTCTGCTTTGAAATAAGCTTTAAATAAATCTCTTCGATATTTTTTATATATACATCAGGCTGAAATAAGATATGCTTTTTGTTATTGATTTTTTCATTTAAATCTTTTAGATGCTCTTGGTTGTTATAGAAGAAAATAGCTTGTTTTTGGTAATCTTGGAGATTATCAAGTACCAGCTCTTCTGAACAATCGATGGCATGTAAAAGGCTTGCCCCAACTCTCGATTGCATTGCTTCACCAATGTGTGTGATGGTAGGCTTATTTTGGTAAATTGCATCAGCTATGGTGGTATGTGCATTGTATGGATAACAGTCTAAAAATAGGTCTGCATGCTTAATTCTGCCTATATGCTCGTCAATAGGAGCATACTCTGCAATAATTATTCTGTTGTCATCTAGACCATTTTTCCTTGCATATTCTTTAATATTTCTCTTTGAAATATCGTTTTGCAGGAGTATCCATAGGGATGACTTTGGGCATTCTTGGAGTATGTTTATCCAGGCATCAAAGATATCTTTTGTTATTTTTAAATTTTGATTAAAACTGGCAAAGATAAAATGATCATCTGGGAGGTGGTATGTATCTCTTGATACTTTTATTGAAGGCCTTTTAAAATTATTGGGTTGGTAGGTCGGTTTTAAATTAATGATTTGTTCAGAAAAGAACTTTGCGTTACTTGTATCAATAACAATTTCATCCGCAAATATGAAATCACACAATGGTTTGTCATTGAAACTTCCGAACGTACCAGGATAGCCGAGCCAGTTAATTTGAATTGGAGCGGGGTGATATTTTAGGATATTGGTCCTACTATTTTTTGTAAACCCTGATAAATCGACCAGAATATCAATCTCTAAATCACTAATTTTTTGAACAAGCTCATAATCAGACATGTTAAAGGTGTTAATAAAGTTTGTTGATAATTTTTTAAAAGACAAATGTTCTTTTGATTCCTCCTCAACACCATTAAATAGAAAAATCACCTCAAATTTTTCCTCATCGTGAAATGACAGGGCATCATGTACCAAATAAAATAAGGGATGATTCCTTAGGTCTGAGGACATGTAGGCAATTTTAACTTTTCTGTCATTTATTTTCGTGGAGTGGGCATGCATTCTTGGTTCAAATGGTAATTTTTTATTCCACTGACAGGCAATTTTTAAGTATTGTTCATTAGAGATCCCTGGTAGGGTAAGCAAAGGGAAGGGTGGAAAAGAATAATTCACATCCTTTAGTCGATTATGAATATCTTTCATTAGGGTATCAAACTCATTCCAGTCATTAATCTTTTGATTCAGATGAAGTAATTGGACCAAGGCATTGTCATTTTTTTTAAGCTGATATGATTTCTCAAAGCATTTTTTTGCCTCGTTTAAGTTATCAAGTTTTAGATAGGCGTTCGCTAAATTGTTATACAGATCTTCATCGTCTCTACCACCTTTGCTTAGTGCAGTTAAATAATGACTGACAGAGATTTTAATTTCATTGTTGGCTTGCAAGACATTGGCGTAATTATAAAAATGCCGCCAATTATTACTCTCATGGTTTATTAGTTCTTCAAAATATAGCTTCGATTGTTGATAATTTCTTTTTAGAAATGCATCATTTCCAAGCTCATTCAGACAAAATGAAATTGATTCAGCGAGATGGTCATTGTCACGAAAGACATGATAGACCCTTCGAAAGTAGCCCAGAGCCTCTTCAAAATCTCCAGCCATAGCATAATAGTTACCAATTTCAGTTTGGATTGAAAGGTCCCGGGGCACTTTCTTGAGTTCTTTTTTTAATAGCTGTATAGCTTCATCGAATTTATTTTGTGATTCTAGGTCAGCAAGCGTTTTGTTGAGATCATGCATAGTTAAAGCCAATTATATTTTTTTTATTATGTCCTTTAATAAAGTTTTGATATGGGTTTAAATAATTTAAAAATTTAGCATCAAGCTCATCAAGGTCGCCAGTCAGTATTTTTACTATAATCCTTGAAGCAAGCGGAGCTAAGGTAAAACCTTTGGAGCCATAAAAGCTATTTATTAAGATATTATCTCTCCAAATAAATTCCATTCCATTAGGACTTTGCTTTACTTCTTTTAGCGCTTTACCTACGTATGGTATTCTCTGTTTTGTTGTATAACGGTTCCCAGTCCATATTTGTTTTTTTGCATTTTGAATCTTTGATATATCATCGAACCAGTCTATCTTTTTTTCAAGAGACTTTTTCTCTTCATCCTCATCTATATCCTGAATATCTTTATTTTTATGGTAACTTGACCCACATGTAAAATTTTTATCATCAAAAATTATATATCCGTCTTGTGATAAATTGACCTTTTCTGATGATTGATAATTTCCTTGTAGGATTGATCCAGAGTAGTGCTCACAAGTAATTTTGTGGCCTAATAAATTATTTATACTTTGAGGGTTACATAAGATAACGACATCATGATCGGCAATGATTTTTCCATTAACATCAATCAACCGATATCCTGAAGATTTTGATTGGATTTGTTTTATTTCAATTTCAGATTTGTTTATTTCTAGGCTGAGAAGTCTTTCAGTATTAACCCAGCCAGCTGTCTTGTGAAAGATTGCATTTTGCTCACTCTTATGGCACATGACACTGATTTCTTCGGAAAGGAACGGGTTGTTTTGAACTGTTTTTTTTACTCTTTCATTCAAGTCTTCATTGTTAATAAAACGATAGAGTCCAGGAAAGGCGAAGGAGGTTCTGTCTAAATATTTGGTATAAAATTCTTTGGCATACCTGATTGCATGAAAATGCAGTAAGTTGAGATTATATGAGGCAATGCCATATTTTGGATTAAGTGAAGCGTAGGGAGGTGAATTCTGTGGGTATTGTTTATCATCACTATATAATGCAAAGTCAAATCCAGATTCTTTAAGTGCAACTGCCGAACATATTCCTGCGATACCGCCACCAATTATTCCAATATTCAAATCAGCCATAACAAAACAACCAGCAATATTGTGGCGCCAAGAGTTTTTTTAAAATATTTATATTTAATTTTGCTAAATATTGTTAAATAAAGCTGAAATCGAATCCTCTCAAAAGAGTTAAATTTGCTTGAATTCATGTATTCACTTATAAGATTTTTATAATTTATCAAGCCGAAATTTTTAATGTCATCTTGGTACTTAATCATTCTTCTAAATGCACGTGCTCTTGTAAAAACAAACAATGGCCATGGGTAGAAGTGAATTTTAGCAATATCTATGAGAAATAATTTTTTATTATGAAGCAATATATTACCTAGATGCATCGCTCTAAAATAGATGCCTTTTTTATGGATGTTGGAAATATAATTAGCCAGGTCGGTTATCATATCCATTGTAATTTTATGACTCAAATCGCGATATGTTGTACCGGGAATGTATTTGTATGAGACACCGGATAATCTCCTGTTGTATTGAAAAACTAATTCATTAGTAATTTCAATTGATGGGATGTCATATTTTTTTAATTTGAGCGAATTCTTAATGATACGACTGGCGTAAGTATTGAAAAAACCACTGGATATGAGTCCTCTTACGTTAAAAATTTTAATTATTGCGTTTTTTTTATGAAAGGTCTTTCGGTGACCTAAATCATCGGCTTTCTCAATATATTTATTAAATTCCGCATCATTTTTAAAGAAGATCTTTTTCATTTTGAGGTAAGCGGTTTAATGGTTTTGATAAAAGAATATGGAAATCATTAATAGCTCTTTCTTGGAAGCCACCAGCACAATAAGAAAAATAATAGTTCCACATCTTCATGAATCTCTCGTCAAATCCAAGGCTCATAATCTTTTTGCTATTCTTATTAAAAGATTTTTGCCAGAGCGTGAGCGTTTTCGCATAATGCACATTAATGTTTTCTAGATCAGAAATGATCAGGTCAGTATGTCTTGTAATAGTTGACTGGATAATATCAATTGACGGGATACATGACCCTGGAAAGATATATTTTTGGATAAAATCTACAGTCTTGACGGCTTCGTTGTATCTTTGATCACGAATGGTAATTGCTTGAATTAATCCCATACCAGTCGGTTTCAGAAGAGAGCTTACCTGTTTAAAATATTCAGGGTAATAATGATGTCCAACAGCTTCTATCATCTCAATGGATACCAACTTATCAAACTGGCCGCTGAGATGTCTATAGTCTTTAAAGAGTAAGTTAATTTGTTTTGTTAACCTTTTTTTCTTAATTAACTCTTTGGCGAAATTATATTGCTGCCTTGATATGGTTGTTGTAGTTACCCTACAGCCATACTTTTCAGCTGCATATATCGCAAAACCAGCCCAGCCAGTTCCTATCTCGATGATATGATCAGTTCTTTTGAGTTGAAGTTTTTTGCAGATAATATCCAGTTTATTTAAGGATGCGTGGTGCAGTGATTGAGATTTATTTTTAAAGATAGCTGATGAATACATCATTGTTTCATCTAAAAATAATTTAAAAAAATCATTACTCAAATCATAATGTGCTGAAATATTTCTCTGGCTATTTTTTATAGAGTTTTTATTAAGATAATGAATTAACTTAAAGAGTGGCTTGATAAGAAAGTTAAATTTTGTTTCTAATTTTTCTGTTAATTCTTGATTTACAGCAAAAACACGAATGACATTAGTTAAATTTGGACTACTCCAGTATCCATTCATGTAAGCCTCACTCGCACCGATGGATCCGCCAAAAACTATGTACTTATAAAAGGCTTGATCTTCTACAGTGATTTCAGCCTTTAGAGATTCTCTATTTGAGCCAAAAACATGCTTTTGTTGGCCATCCAGAATCACCAAATTTGCATGTTTCAAGAGTTTGAGATTCGAAAAAAGAAGTTTTTTTAGCATATTTATTTTGACGGGTGGGAATAGAATGGTGTTCTCTTCAACCAAAGTTTAAACGCATTCCAATAAATCTTAAAAATGGTCTCAAGTGGAGATAGGGGATATTTAAACATATATGTAGCTAAACTAAATCCTGTAATCGATCTTCTTTTTAATTTAAGAGTAGCATTAAATATTTTTTCACTATTGAGATTGTTGTTCATACTTATAACGATAACATCATTTGGTTTTGTAAATTGCCAGCTATATTTTATTTGCATAGGCATGAAAGGGGATATATGAAATTCCTTATCAAAGTTAAATGTATAGGTTATATCTTCTTGGTCGCATGGATGGATATATGCGAATCTTTCATTCCATGGCGTGTTATTGATGTCAGATATAATTGCCCTTAGGATAGAATCCTTGTAACAATAATAAAAACTGACAGGGTTGTAACACACACCGAAAACACGAGGGGTTGTCAGTATAAAAATTTTGTTTATCCCCTTAATCTTTTTAGTTGCCAAAAAGTCAATTAAGTCCTTTTTTAAGTGCCTTGATTTGCGAAAGTAGTCTTTTTGTCTAAAGCAAATAATATTTGGACGATCAAAACTCCAGAGAAATGAACGCCGAAAAGTTGAGTTGACCTGATCAAGGTCAAGCATTAGCATCGAATACCTGTATGAGAATTTATTTTTTGTGGGCGCAATTCTATCGTGAGTGACCACGCCACTATAAATTCCCTGGTTCAATTATTTACCCCGCTAAATTTTATGGCATTCAACGCACTAACAACTCCATCCTCATGGAAACCATTTCCCCAGTAAGCTCCTGCAAAGGCAAAGTAGCCATTACATAATAACTTCTGCTTCTTTTGAGCTGCAAAAGTTTTTAGGTTAAATGTGGGGTGCTCATATGTTATTTTTTTTAAAATCTTTTTGTTGTTTATTTTATTATCAATATTCAAGCTAACCATTAAATCTGATTTTGTTTTGATGCTTTGCAAAATATTCATGTTGTAAGTCACCGTGACATCGCTAATAAGCTTCTTATCAACATGATAATTCCATGCCGCCCATGCTCTTTTACTATTTGGCATGAGTGATGAATCTCGGTGTAATAAGGCACTATTTTTTGCATAAGCAAATTGCCCAAGAATCTTTTTTTGTATGGATGTTGGCTTTTTGATTAATTTAAGTGCTTGGTCGGCATGACAGGCAAAAAAAACATGGTCGAATGAATAATTTTTCTTCTTTGTTTGAACAATACATTTCTTTCCATTCTTAATAATAGATTGTATATTTGCATTTAGAATAATTGAACCGTTTAGTTTTTTTATTATTTGATCCACGTACGTCTTAGACCCATTTTTTATGGTAAGCCATTGGGGGCGGTCGTTGATATTAATCATGCCATGATTATTTAAAAACCTTAAAAAAAATAGTAAGGAAAATTTTTTCACATCTTTAAAGCTGGAAGACCAAATGGCTGAGGTCATGGGTAATAAATAGTTGGTCATAAAATAATTTGAAAAGTTATAAGTGCTTAAAAACTCTTCGATAGTGATATTTTTGATTTGAGAGGCAGGCGTTTTGAGTAACTTTTTACCTAATCGATTAAATTTCAATATCTCCCATATCATTATCCAGAATCTAATATTAAAAATATTTTTTCTTTGACTGAATAGCGTATTAAAGTTATTGCCATTATATTCAAGCCCATTTAATTTAGATTGAACGCTAAAACTCATTGAGGAATTTTGAAATGGGACATCAAGCTCTTTAATTAATTTTAAAAAATTGGGGTATGTTTTCTTATTAAAAACAATAAAACCAGAATCAACGTTAATTTTTTTATTGTTTATTTTTATAGAGTGAGTGTGCGTATGCCCACCAACTCGATTATCTTTTTCAAAAAGCGTGATTTGGTGTTTTTTGCCAAGATAATGGGCTAGAGTAAGACCTGAAATACCTGACCCTACTACTGCTATTTTCATTAGTTATGCTTTTGTCTAATTGCTTTACTAACTGTTCTTAAATTATAAACAATTCCTACAAAGGATAGACATCTAAGTACATAGTAAGTTAAATCTATTTCCCACCAATAAAACCCTTGTCTAATTGATCCAGGATAATGATGATGATTGTTATGCCAACCCTCGCCGAAAGTGAATAGGGCAACAAAAAAATTATTTTTACTTTCTTCTTTTGTATTGTATCGCTGTGTCCCCCATAGGTGGGCGATGGAATTGACAGCAAATGTACAATGATAAACGAGGATTGTTGATACACAGAAGCCCCAGATAACCATATGCAAACCACTGATACTTGAAGTTACCGATAAATATTCTCCAATGAGGAATAAGGATAAAAGTAATAGGACAGGGGGTAACCAATCAAAGCGATCAATTAAAACCAATTCTTTAAATTTGATTAAGTCACGAACAACCTTGCGATCAGTTAAATAGTTCTTCTTAGCCAAGAACCAACCCATATGGCTCCATAAAAAGTGATGTGTATGAGGTGAATGGTGGTCATTGTGCTTATCTGAATTTAAGTGATGTCGGCGGTGATGAGATGCCCACCAAATTGGACCTCGTTGCGCTGCTGTAGAACCAATGAAGGCAAAAATGAATTGCATGAATCTAGATGTTTTGAATGTTTTGTGAGAAAAATAACGATGATAAAACCCAGTGATGGCAAACATACGAATGACAAATAAAACCAAAGCAACCCAGACTAAAAACCATTCAAAATGAGTCCATAAGGCACCTAAAGCACCAATATGTATCAGAATGAAGGGGACAACCCTAAACCAGTCAATTGAGTCACCATCAATATTCTTTTGTTTTTGATAGTATTTCTCAGCGTAATTATTATCGAAAATTTTTAATATGAAATGTTTCATTAGTTATGAGGGACAAAACGTAATAAGTTTTTATCATAACCTAGTTCTGTGGTTTTTTTATAAATCCATTGTTTTTTTTCTGTCGATAATTCACTTGATCTTGACATAAACCATAGGTAATCTCTTTTATCTCTATCTACAATTGTATTCTCATAACCTTCATCAATATAGGCAATGATATATTGTGCCTTTATAGGCCATATAAATTGCATCCCCCAAACGGCGTTATTTGTTTCTGGAATGACAAACCCTTTTGGTTTGTAGATTTTTTTTGGACCATCTAAGGCACCTTTATTAAAAGTAAAAGTAGTTTCAATCACCTGATCTATTTTATTAAATGAGTAACTCTCGACAGCATTAAACGCATTTTTTTCGATCAGCGCTGGGATGTGAGCCAATACGTACCAATCACCCATAAAATTATCTAATGAAATCTTTTCTACAGGCTCAATTTTTGGAAGATTGCTTGTTGCACAACCAGAGATTAGTATTATTAATATAAGAACAATTTTTTTCATAATAACTTTCGTAAATAAGATCTTAATATGACCAAAGTGATGGCACCCAAAAAAGTTAGGATGCTTATGAGTTTGAATAAGTTCAAATTCAAGCTTTGAACTAGTGACGGAAGCAGTCCTGCAAAATAGCTAGCAATGGCAAAGGTCAAAAACCATAAACCGATCATTAAAGATTGATTTTTTTTTGGTGCAACTTTTGTTACCATCGATAAGCTTGTTGGCGAGAGACACAGCTCACCAACGGTATGAAAAAAATAAATTAGGATAATCCACGCAAAGTGAATGTTTTCCATATTTTGGATGAGTGTCAGAATTAGAAACCCGACACTCATGAACATCAAACCAAAACTCATTTTTTCGGGCGTATCTGTTTTAAAGTGTGAATCTACATAAAACCAGATTTTTGCGACAACAGCCCCTAAACATATAATAATTAGTGGGTTGATGGCAAGAAAGAAAGTTGTTGGTATAGTAAAATTCATAAAACTCTTGTCTACTTTTGAGTCTGTAAA
>Ga0255769_10000420_pt1 | contig 50481 bp, 35 predicted proteins | sample 041ome_9_FD_179637 | JGI IMG/M metagenome (GOLD analysis project Ga0255769, IMG submission 179637) | Coastal salt marsh microbial communities from the Groves Creek Marsh, Skidaway Island, Georgia - 041413US metaG (version 2) | ecosystem: Environmental > Aquatic > Marine > Intertidal zone > Salt...
GGTGCGGAGGATGGAGAAGAAGAAGAACTGGACGTGCTGGAGGATAGCGACGAAGAGGAAGACGAGAAGACAAGGAATACGAAAGAGAAGAAGAAGAAAGAGAAAGAGGAGAAGAAAACGAAAGAGACCGCGGGTGAATTACCAACTCCGGCGAGGAGGAAGATACGCGGCGTGAACGACGCGTTGGACGAGGAAGAGCAACTCGATTTAGATTCCGACGACGACGACGAAACGAGGGAGTTGGACGACGACGAAAAGGACGATAAGCGAAAGAAGATGTTGGACGACATTTTAGGCGAGAACAGACGCGAGAGGAGGTTAGAACGACCTAAACCCGGATCGGTGACGGAATACGAAAAAGAAGGAGAATATAACGCCCCCGTGGATGTGCACGGGGAAACGTTGACATTGGAAGATGCAATCGCGGCGTTGACGAGAGCGAAACGATCCACCGGAGAGATCGTCGACGATGACGAAGGTGACGACGACGACGATACCAAACCTAGGAAGGATGGTCAATTAAGCGGCGCGTCTTTACGGGCACTGCAGCGAATATCTGGTAAAGAGGCCACGAAGCAACCCGCCAGAAGATCGGTGACGGAAAAGATGACACGCGCCGCCGCGTACGACATGAACAAAGAGGATCTCGGCAAATGGCAAACCGTCGTCCAAGAAAACAGAAAGAAAGAAACGCTCACGTTTGAATCATCCTCGAAGAAAATGGTCAACAGGAAAGATACTTTAGGCGCTTTGAAAGATGATTTCGAGCCCAGAACAAAGATGGAAAAAGAAATCGCCGCGATTTTGAAGGAGGAAGCGGATGCATTAGACGAAAAACAAATCGCGAAAACCGAAGAACTAGCCTTATCAAAGATGGATCCCGAGGAAGCGAAAGCGAGACGGGCGCGATTAGCAAAAATGAAAGCGCTGATGTTTTATCACGAACAAAAAGCAGCGAGATTGAAGAAGATCAAATCTAAAGACTACCATCGACGCGAAAAGAGAGCGAAAAAGATGAGGGCGAAAAAGAACGGCGAACTGATGGGAAATGGCGACGACGACGATCTCGGCTTAACGATGGACGACGATGATTTCGATGAAAACGGATTAGACAGCGAAGGTCGGACTGCTGAAGAACGACGCGAATACTTCCGCGTGCGCGAGCGCGTGTTGTTGAAACATCGCAACACATCGCGATGGGCAAAAAGAGCGATTAAAAAAGGCATCGCACATTTGCCGGGCACGAGAGAAGCCATGGCCGAACAACATCGATTGGCGCAACAGTTAAAACAGAAAGTCAACGCGCCCGGAGACGACTCCTCCGATGAGGACGGCGTAAACAGCGACTCAGAGAGTGAATCCGAATCTGGCTCTGAAGACGAAGATCCAGAGCAAAGACGCAAACGAGCTAAGCAAAAAGCCTTGGACGCTTTGTATCAAGCCAACGGCGGCGACGAGGATATGCCGGAAGGATTATCGAAAGGTGTTTTCGCGTTACCGTTCATGAAACGCGCGCAAGAGAAGAAAAAGATGGAAACAGCTGAAGCGGCAAAAGCAATCTTAGAGGAGATGCAGCGAGAAGACGACGGCTCTGATGATGGCGGCTCAGACGACGACGACGACGGTTTAAACATTGTCGACGAGAAGGACGCAAAGGAATGGAAAGCGATTGCAGAGCAAGCTGGAGCAGTGACGGCAAAGAAGAAAAGTAGAACCGAGAAGCAATCGGAGCAACAACAGAAAGAAGCAGAAAAGAAAAAAGCTGCCTCGCCATTGCCGGCGAAAACGGTACCGATTTCGAAAGCCGCGAGAGCTATTCGCGAACGCGCTGCGCTGCGCAACAGACCTGCTGCGCGATTTGAAAAATTTGAACCCGTGCTGATGGAAGATGACGAAGCAGAAAAGAAGAGAAAAGCCGCGGCTATGAAAAAAGCCGAGCTGTATGTAGAACCTCGTCTCATCGCCGAAAAAGAGGAGAAGGAGAAGCAAAAGAAAAAAGCCATCGCCAACGGAACGTATGTGGAAGAGGAAGAAGACGGCGAAAAAGACGGCAGAAATAACTTTCCAACTGCTACTGATGACTTGGGCGACCAAAAATCTTTAGTTTCGCGCGCATTCGCGGGCGACGATGTCGAAGAGGCGTTTCAAAAAGAGAAACTAAAAGATATAGAAGAGGAACTTCCAGACGTAGAAAGGCCGACTTTACTCCCGGGATGGGGCGCCTGGGAAGGTGAGCGCAAAAGTACTCCAAAATGGATCATCGACCAAAACAAAAAAGCCGACGCTATTCGCGAGAAAGCGTTAAAATCTAGAAAGGATGCCAAACTGAAACGAGTAATTATTTCGGAACGGTACGACAAGAAAGCTGCCGCGTATAACGTAGAGCAACTTCCGCGCGGCTTCGATTCTAAAGCAGTTTACGAAGGCAGCATGCGAACGCCTCTCGGAGCCGACGTCAACACGGAAAAACAATTCAGAAAGTTGACGAAACCGAAGATTTTGAAACCATCTGGTGCAGTGATTGCACCTATTAAGTTACCTAAGAACGCGAGACCGCCAACCGCTGATGATGAGTCTTCCAAGAAGAAGCGCAGAACGAAGCTTTAAAAAACATTATATTTTTTGCGCGTCACGTTTGTACGAATACATATAGAATCGTAGCTACTGTTAGGACACGTGTAAGATACTATTACTACACTGACAAACTATAAAACTATCGCTCGCACCACGTGTCTTCGTCTATGGCAATCCCCGTATGTCTCGCTTGCTTACTAATTTTAATCAAGACCTCGTCGCCTTTTCTCAAATCGGCGACGGATTTCGCCTCGCCTCTATCGTTACAAATCAATCGAACTGTCTCAGCGTTTTGAAGTAAACACGAATACGTTTCGCCGTCTTTTTCAGCTTCGACGAGCACCATACTTCTCCGTTCAATTTTTACGCGTCCTACCGTCGCCTCCTCGCTTTTGCCTTCTGCATTGACCCTCAAAACGACCTCGCCGGCTTTCAGTTCCGATAAGTATCCGGTTCGACCGCTTGGCATCTGCACGTAGGAATGCACGGCGCCTGCGTTTACGCGAAACGGTCTCGAATTCACGTAACCTTCTCCACTGATGCACTCTGAATGCACTAAAAACAGTCCGTTGGCGAAATTCCCCACGAGCATTCCTTCCCCGGGTTTGAAGTTTGTCGAACAATCTACGCACGCTCGATCGCCCGTGCCGCAATTCTTTACCGAAACCACCTTCGCCACTTCCATCTGCTCCTTTGCTCGACCTCTGCTCTTCATTTTCTCAACCACTTTCGCCAACAATCTCACCTCTCGAGTATCCTCCGTCTTCAGCACGATCCCTTTCACGCCCGTTTCCAACGCTTCCAACTGTTCCAGCGCCTCCTCGCTCCTCTTCACGCACGCGACAAACTGCACGTCGCCGCCGCGTTCCGCGCTCGCGGCGACTAGATTTTCCGCGGGAATAATCGACCAGTCGTTCTCAGAAACGTCCACGAGGACCAATCCAGTTTGTTTCGCCGCCAATGAAACGTCCTCTGGACTCGTAATCGTCACGATCGACGCCGCCGCGACTCCCTCTCTCTTCTTCTCCTTTTCGCGCAACACCGGACCATCTCGTTGCAAAAACCGCGTCTCCAAAGGGGTGAACTTTCGAAACTGTTCGAGCATCGCGTCGTCTCTCACGATGAACGCAGACGCGCACCCACACTCGACCGCGGCTAACACGCACTCTTTGGAGGACGTTTCGATCCAAAACGACTTCTCGTTGTTGCTGTTGTTGTTGTTGTTGTTCGCGTCTTTGACTCCTTCTTCTTCTTCTTTTGTTGCTTTTGGAGTTCGAATTCCCCTAGTAGTGCTAGACGCAACACCATCATTATCGTAAACAATACGTCGTCTTCTGCGCGTTCGTCGCGAAGAAACGTTCGCCACCAAAACCTTCCGCGCGTGCGTCGCATTGTGTGCGCCGACGGAGGGCCTTTGGGTACCTTTATTCATCTTCTTTAAAAAGATTTATCTGTGTGGGGAAAATGCGTCAGAACTTTTAGGGGAAAAGAGAGCTCAAAATGGGGAAAGGCCGCCTCCCGAAAGCTCCTCTCTCTTCCTCTTCCTCTTCCTCTTCCTCTTCTTCTCGTCGACGCCGAACGATTGAAAATTTCTTGCTGAGAATCCTCATCGTGGCGCTGTTGATGTCCATCATCGCGCACAGAAAACATTCGAAACAGTTGTCTTCCGATGCAGAAGAAATGTATCGCGGCGGGGAAAATAACAACAACAACAACAACAACGTGGACGACGCTATTTTGGACGATTTAGAGATTGGAGATTACCAAGACATGGAGATGCACGAAATGCGGAGCAAAGAAGACGACGTGAAGAAGAAACGACGGATCGAGGGCGACGCGGATGATGTAAACAACAACGCGCGTTTTGTTGAAAATGAACAGAAGAAGGGGACGTCAGGGAGGGAGAAAGAGGACGACGACGAAGAAGACGAACGAGGAGGAGGAGGACCGCTGATTCAAAACCCAACCTCCATGACAAACTTAGCGACGCAAATTGCCAAGCCACCGTATAATTACAGAGTGGATGATTTATTTTTAACGGTAGAGAACCATAAACGGTTGCAACCGAAAGATCGGATTCGGTTTCCGTCGAAAAATTTACCCGCGTCGGCGCCGTACGGAGGAGGAGGGGATTCGAGTACCACCGAGAGTAACAACGATCCGTCGATGAAATTTTACCGGACGTGCGCGGTTGTGTTAAACTCAGGCGTATTGACGACGTTTGGAGATAGGAAACAAGGCGAACGCATCGACGCTCACGACGCGGTTTTTAGAGTGAATCAAGCGCCGACGAAATATTTCGAACGGTTCGTCGGGAAGAAGACGACGTTGAGGGTGTTGAATAGAAAATGGACACAGATATTCAATCAGAAGATGGGGAAAGGATTCCTGTTCGCCGATCCCGCCGGGGCGTCGTTCGTGGTGACGAGAGCGCGAACGACAGAGTTTGAGCATTTAGCGGCGACCGTGAGAAAGGAGAGAGACGGCGACGTGAAGGTATTTAGCATGGCGCACGGCGTGGCGACGAGAGCGCGATGGACATTGAGGGCGTTTCGAGAAGGTTTAATTAAGTTACGCCCGAGTAAACGGAAGAAGTATCGAGATTTATCGACCGGTTTATCGCCGAGTAGTGGGTTCATTGCGATTTACATAGCGAGGCACTTGTGCGGGAAAGTCGCGGTGTACGGGATGTCCTTGGAACGGTCTTGGGAAGGAGACACGTTGAGAGCGCCGTACCATTATTTCACCACGATGGACGGGCGACACTCGGTGATGGATTCGATTCAGTTGCGCGCGCACGAAAGCCACGCGTTTGATTTAGAAGGCGAGTTGGTCAAGACGTGGTCCGAAGCCGGTATTTTACGACTTTGCGATCCCGGAATTAAACGGGATCGATTGTGTCAAGTATACGAAGACGATTGACGCTTCAGTTATGCCCAGATTATTACGTAATGCATGTAGGAATAGCAATAGTAGCAATAGCAGTAGTTTATAAATAGTAATTGTATCAGACAGATCGCGTAGCCGTCGCTTCTCTTCGTACTACTACTTGGTCTGATGGTTGTTCCCGAGGTTAGATAGGAAACGGATCAACGAATATCTTTTCGGCGGCGGCGGCATCTTCGCCCCAACGTTCGCTTCCACGTCACCGTCTGTAGATTCGTCTTCGTGTTCGTCGTACTCGTGCTTATACCCAACCACAGACGACGACGACGACGACGACGTGTCACCATCAATCCCATCGCCATTCCGCTTCCTCTTGACTGATCTCGAATTGGTGTTGTTGTTTGGAGATACAACGGCTATTTGATATCCACAGCACGACGCGAACGAGAAGAGAATGATTATCCCGATCAAACCTAATGGGATTGCCACGAAGACGCATATCATGACAATTTGCTCCGGGGTGAGGTTGTTCGTTTCCATTTCTCGGTTGATTGTTTTACGTAAACAAAACGTGTGCGCGTGAATGTGAATGTGTTGAAAAAAAAAGAATGCGTTTTCGCATTCTCGTTTCTTTTTTTCCATTTCATTTTTTTATTACAAACCGGTTTGATCCATGATTCTTTTCTCGCTCTTATCGTAGAGGAACCGCTTAAACCGCAGCGTAATCTTACGACTCGTCTTCGGGTTACTCGCATCGATTTCCTTCTCGAAATAGACTTTGAACTTACCGGTCTTTCCGAAAGATCCCTCGATGCGACCGCGCGCGCCTCCCGCACTCGAGTCCATCCAAACGAACATGTTTCGGAAACTCGATAAATCGGATTCTTTTTTGAACATGCCTTTACAGACGCACGTGCGGTTGTCGCTCTCTGCGCGTTCGATGGTACCTTTACGCGATTTGATGGAGAAGAGACGCAAATTTTCTTCGGCGAAATTTGGCGATTTGGTGGCGTCCGCGCAGGAGAGCGTTTTACCGAAAAACGCCAGTCGACAGACGTTTGCGCCTTCTGGAACGTCGAGTTTAGAAGCTATGTAAAGGGCGTTTTCAGGAGCCGTGACGGGCTTCTCAAACTCTAGGTAGCAATACTTGGCAAACACGTTCGCGGTGTCTTCATCTTCTTCGTCATCGTTTTGGTTTTCAGCGTTGCCGTTACTCTTATCGTCATCCGTCGCGGCTGTTTCTTTCTTCAAGACTTCGCTCACGTGAAGCAACTCGTCCGCTAAAGCGTACTCTCGCTGGCTATCAAATTCATGTTTCTTACCATCTGCGTTATCGTCGTTATTCAGGGAGAGCGTACCTACCGCCCCCGAGAGCGTTTCAGAATTCAACGCGGCGGCGGCGGCGGCGCTATTACTACTACTACTGCTATTGCTATGATTCGCCTCGCCAAAGAAAATCGCCTTGGCCATGACCGTTTGATGTCCAATCGTGACGTGAAACTTCGATTTTGTTTTCACTTGACTCTTATGCAAACGAATCTTTTCGCAGCTCACGATGGCACGGTCAAACGTCGGCACCGTTTTCGGAGTAGATACTAAAAACCTCTCTAATCCTTCCGGGTCTAAACCGGCGACGCACATCCCCACTCGATCGCCTCTCGCGCACTTATCCGTAGACTCTCGGAATATCTGCATAGATTTCACTTTTTTCTCCTCTTTCAGGTGTGGAATCTCCACGAAGTCTCCAACTTTACACGACCCGTTCAAAACGGTGCCGGTGAGCACCGTCCCTTGTCCTTTCACCGCGAAGCAATGGTCCACGGCGAAGAGAAAATTTGACGCACCCGAACTGGTCGCCTTATTCTCCAACACCTCCTCGAATCTTTCCTTGGGCACGCGATCGCCTAAAACTTTCACTAAACTTTCCAATCCAATCGGTTTCGCCTCGGTCTCTTTCGACCCGACGTCTTGATCGTTCCCGCCGCCCGGCCTCGCGCTCACCGCCACGAAATCCAAACTCGCGAATTTCGATTTCGACAACGCCATCCGTATCTTCTTCTCCACTTGCTCTACTTTCGCTTTTCTCTTCTCCTCGTCCTGTATCGAGTCTATTTTATTCAAGCACACGATCAGCTTCTTCACCGCAATCTCCCCGACCACGACGCACTCCGCCGTTTGCGTCTGTATCCCTTTGTTCACATCCACCACCAAAATCATGCAATCGATTATACTCGCACCACCGAGAACCGTCTTTATCAGCGACGCGTGCCCGGGACAGTCCACCAGCGTGTAACACACGTCAATCTCGCGCTTCTCTTCTTCTCCTTCCCGTCGCACTTCCCGCCTATCGACGAACGAACTGAAACCTAAATCTAAGGTTATCCCTCGCAGTTTCGATTGCGGATTTTTATCGAGCGATGCGGTGGAAAAAGACGTCGACAGCGCTCTCGCGAGCGAGGTTTTCCCCGAGTCCACGTGGCCGAGAATGCCCACGGAAACGTTCACGCGTCTTCCCCTCGACATTTCTTTCTCTCTCTCTTTAAATCTCAGACGTGTTCCTTTCTCTCTCTCTCTCTCTCTCTCTATCGCGCGATGGTAAAAAGTAGAAAAAGTGTGAAGCACATTAGGGGAAAAAATACGCGCACATTAATGGTAAAATGGGGGAGTATGTGTGTGCTTTTACGTCTCGGCCTGCGCCGCGATCAAATTAAAGCTATTCTCTCTCTCTCTCTCTCTTTCTCTCTCTCGTGCATCATCCACGTGCCAGACATCAGACGCAAAAGAAAGCCGTTGTGTCTCTCTGTTTTTTCTTTTCTCTCTCGGAAACTCCGAAAGGCACCCAAACCTCCTTCTTTTTTTTACTTGGTGCCGCCGGCGTGTTGCGCGCAATATTTGGAGCCTTCCTGGGCTGGGCGCAGGCACTGGTCGCCTACGGGCGGTGCGCGCGAAGAAAGAAAGAGCAGCGAGTAGTCGGGGGTGAGAACGACGGGAGATCAAAAAATACGCATTAGCCGGTTTAATAAGTGTGTATCTTTTTCTCGGGAAAACCTCGTCGAGAAACAAACTCTCGATCGATCGATCGATCGATCGATCGAAGGTGGTCTCTTCGAACGCGCGAGCGAAGAAGAAGAAGAAGAAAAATCAAGACAAACCTTTTTTAGTCGTCGCTTGACACTGCGGCCTGTCGTCTTTCGTGTGCTGCGCTGGTTCTTGTAACATGATGATGATGACGATGTGTTTGACTTTTGGTTGTTCGTGTATTTTAGAAAATAAAATGAAGCAAACGACAAACGACAAAAAGTATACGTGTGGCGCAAGGTAATAAAAATGCGGATGAAACGTTATTAGTTTTGCTTAAATATTATACCCACCGCCTTCGGTTTGCTTGACGCCTCCGTGATTTGTGCCGTACTTTTCAACCTCGTCGATGTCTTCTTTCGATCCGGCAAACAAAGGGGTCTTGGCGTGGAAATCACTCGGGAGTAGGTCTAACACGTCTCGCTCGCCGTCGGACGCGCGTCCGCCGCAGGCTTTGGCGACAAAGGCGAGCGGGTTGCACTCGTAGACGACGCGTAAGTGCGCGCGGGGGTTGCCACACCATCCGCCTTCTTGTATGGTTCGGTGGAAATCAGCCGTGAGCGCGCAAATGTAACGAGCGGAGTATTTTTTACCGGTTTCACCGTCGCCGCGACGCGCGTCGTCGACGTATTTTTTCAAGCCGGACGGCCAATCCGGTTCTCTCGCGTCGTTCAAGGAATAGACTTGACCGCGTTCCGGAATGATTATTTTATCTTTGACGAGTTTAAACTCTTTGGTTTTCTCATCGAGACAAAATTCGCAGGCGTTTGCGTTTGGTCCCGGGACGCAGACGAAGGAGGTTGCTTTGCCGTAGTGCGCGTACCCAGCCGCCACGAGTTCTCGACCTGGTTTCAAAACGACATCCTCGAGCTTTTCGTTGTTTTTGATTTGGTATATACCAAAGATGGAACCCACGGGAATGTTGATGTCGGCGTTGCGCGAGCCGTCCAAAGGGTCGGCGACGACGACGAACGACGCGCCAAAATCGATAAAATCGTCCTTTGCCGCACCGCTTTTGGCAATCTTCTCGCTTCGTTCTTCGCTAAAATACGCCTTCACGACGCTTCGCTCGTTATCGCGTAAGCGTTCGATTAAATGCTTTTCAAAGACATCGTCGCAAAAAACGTCCAGTTTCTTCTGCACGTCGCCGGACTCGTTCATTTCTCCGGTGTAGCCTCTCTCCGATGGCGACAACGTCGGTTGCGCGGCAACTCGTTCCGAAATTTCTGCGCAAGCGTTCGCTATAGCCACCAACACTTTCTGCAGCTCGTGCGAATCCGAAAACGGTTGGTCTTGATTCACGACCGCTTCAGCCACTGCGGTTTGTTTCGCCGGATATCTCACAAACTGCGCCACGCCGTACACGCCGCACGTCATCCAATCTTCCCTCGCGTTCCTCGCGTTCTCGCACTTTTCTCTCGGCATGCCGCACCCTAATTCGCTTTTCAAACTCCTCAACGCAACCACCGGCGAAGGGAAATACGCCACGACGTCCTCGAACGCATCTTTCGAGTGGTCGAAAAGTCGATCGCCGAGTAATCGGCGGTAATTCGCATCGCCTTTGATTATAGTCAGACCCGTATTGTTGAGCTCGGAACTCAACGAAGCTCTCGCGAGTTCCGGTAAATCCCAAAACGGTTGCGGCTGACACCACGCGAAATCAGGTTCGACTACCCACCTGCCGCTCATCAAATGGCTCTTCCACCGCGACGCCATTTTTCTTCGCGCCTCGACGTCTTTCTGTTTCTCGCTATCGCTACTGCTAGATTCTAAAAATTCCACGTGTTCCCAAACGTCCTCAGCGGTCGCGTCGGATACGAACGTCGGGTGCGCTTTTACTCGAATCACGACTTTGTCGCACACCGCCGTCAACGCATCCGCCAACGCCAAGTCGCACACCAACTCGAATCCCGCGTTGTCCACCACTAAAGAAACCGATTTATCTTTCAACTCTCCGCTCGCTAAATACGCGCAAAGCGCCTTTGAATCGTCCGCTAACAACGCGTTCTTATTCTCCTCCTCGCCATCGCTCTCGTATTCACCCGCCGCTTTCTCCGTATCCTCCGCCGCCCAAATGCTCAAATCCGCTCGATTCCCCCACAACGAGACGTAAACCATGCTCCTCAAATCCCTCTCGTCGCTCGCGTCGAACGACTTCAACTTCCTCGCCAAGTTCACCGCCGGTTTCAAACTCGCCTCTAACCCTCTCCTCTTATCCTTCTTAAACGGATCTTTACCGAAATTCTCGCTCTTCTTATCGAAATACCCAATCGCGCTCAACACTCTTCGATAAAAGTAAAACTCCGCGTCCAGCCACGGCGCGTCCAACCACCGCGTCTTACTCGCCACGTGTTCCCGCATGATTGACTTCCACGTCTCCACGTCCTCGCCGCCGTCCTCTTCCACGTGCGAGAGTTTCTCGTTCTTCTTCAACTCTTCCTGCAGCTTTCGCAGTTTCTTGTGCGCTCGCGAGCCTTCTTTCGAGACCCCAAAGTCTTCTCTGTTATCCTCAATCACGCGTTCTAAAATATCTTCGTGTAAGCGTCGAGAGACGGTATCGAACGCCCACGTGTTGGGAACGTTCGAGAAGATTTTCTGCGGGAGATTTTCGTTTCCTCCTCGAAAGAGCGGTTTGTGCGCGCAGTTCGCGGTCGCTCGGTCTTGTCTTTGCACCGTCGTTTCGTCGCCCTCGTCGCGCGAAGAAGAAGAAGACATCGCCGCGCTTCTTCTTCGTCTTCTTTGTCTTCTTCTTTGCGTTTTTGTTGCTCGTTTTTGTTGTTGGAAAAAAATCGAATTTTTCCCGAACGAAGAAGAAGAAGAAGAACAGGAGTTGTACTCGCTTTTTTTGTCGCCACGAAGAACCGTCCGCTCCCTTCCGCGGCAACAAACGAAGCCACCGAAAGAAGAAGAAGCCACCGCCCGGGGTGCGCTTCCGAGCATGTGTGTGTCTGCGCGCGCGTGTATTGAAGTCCAAAACTTTTGAGCGAAAATTTTTTTCTCCTTTTTTTTCCAAAAAACGAACTATTTAGGGTTTTAGAAAAAATGTGTCTAACGAGATTTCTTCTTTGTCTCCAAAAGCAGCAAACCGGGGGGGAAACCGCAAAAGAGATTCGGAAGCGTGCAGCCGGGCGCTGCTTTTCGGAGCCGTTTAATCGGGCAAAAATAACGAACGGAGCGCGCTCGCTTACGTTTAGAGAGAAAGCTCCTCTGCGACGAGCTGACGACATCATTGTTTGCACGCGCTGCGCGCACTTTTTATACGAACGTATTATAGTTGAGAGAGAGTTTTTTTTACCCTCAAGAGTTTGCTTTCGTGGGGAAAAATAGAGAGAGAGAGGGGAAGAAGAAGAAGAAAAATGGAACACTTATCGACGGCGACGGTGAACGCCATCGTGAAACAGATTAAAGATTTGCAGAAGAATCCAGCGGAAGGAATCACGGTGCGCTTGTTTTTTTGTTTCGGTTCGTGTGAAATGCGCGCGCGCGACAGAGAGAGAGAGAGAGAGAGAGAGACGAGCAAAGGCAGTTGCTTTTGGAAATTGTGGCTTCTTCTTCTTCTTCTTCTTCTTCCCCTCTCTTCTTCTTCTTCTGCTTCCTCGAACGCGACGCTCGCTTTTTACTCACCCAAATTTACGATACATAAACGCAATAAACACAGGTAAAACTGACCGAATCGAACGTGCAAGACGTGTTCGCGGAAATTCGAGGTCCCGAGAACACGCCGTTCGAAAATGGATTGTTCAAGATGAAGTTGGTGCTCCCGTCGGATTACCCGACGTCGGCGCCGAAAGGGTACTTTTTGACGAAAATTTTCCACCCGAACATCCGACAACCGTCCGGGGAGATTTGCGTGAACACGTTGAAACGGGATTGGAAGCCAGATTTAGGTTTGCGACACGTGTTGATGGTCATTCGGTGCTTGATGATTGAACCGTTCCCGGAGAGCGCGTTGAACGAGGAGGCGGCGAGGATGTTGTTGGAGGAGTACGACGAGTACTTCGCGCGGGCGAAGATGTTTACGAAGATTCACGCGGCGAAGGCGGAAGAAGGAAGCGGTGCGGCTACGGCAACGACCGCGAAGAAGAAAAGTAACGTGCTAGATGCAAAAGATGGGAACTCGTTGTCGGAATCTGGGAAGGAAAATGGTAGCAGCGGCAAGGAAGGGAAGGAGGCGTCCTCGGGCGGCGAAAACGCAAACGTCGTCAAGAAGGCGAAGAAGGTGGATAAGAAGAAGAGTTTGAGACGCTTATAAATTCTTCGCGGAGAAAGAGAAAGAGAGAAATAGGGAAAGAGACAATAACGACGACAACCGCAATCAAAACCGATACGAAAATATAGTCGAGCGAGAATAACACGCGCGTGCATCAATCAATCACACCCTTCATTTTTAGTTTTTCGTTGTGAGGAACAACAGCTTAACATTCTCGCATAAGAAATCCAAAGTCTCGTTTATCTGCGCGCGCGCGCTAGTAACAAACTCTCCATCACTGTCGACCCGAAAAAACAAAATAGTCACGTGTGTGTGTGTGTGTGTATCTTATTATCAGTATTTAGTTTTAACAATTCTATTTCATCCTACGTACACGAAAGATATATCATCGCGAGAGGAGGAAGAAAGAGGTCTCTTCCGAGCTGTTTCTCACTCTCTCTCTCGCACAGAAAATCTTTACTTATTGCCCCAGCTGACGTACTCCGCCTTCGTCTTCTTAAAGTCCGCCATTTCGCCTTCAATCTTCAACCCGGCGTCGTCACCACCAATAACCTCGTCAATCAACCCGTAATTCTTAGCCTCCAACGGCGACATGTATCGATCTCGATCCGTATCCGCGTCAATCTTTTCCACCGGCTGCCCCGAGTGAAACGCCATCAACTGGTTCAATCGTCCTTTATGATACATCATTTCCTTCGCTTGAATCTCGATATCCACAGCTTGACCACTCGCACCACCTAACGGCTGATGAATCATAATTCTCGCGTTCGGCATGGACAATCTCTTTCCTTTCTCCCCGGCGGTCAACAAAAACGCCCCCATACTCGCCGCCAAACCCATGCACACCGTCCCGACCGGCGCGCTCACGAATTGCATGGCATCGTAAATCCCCATCCCAGCCGTAACCGATCCACCGGGCGAGTTAATAAACAGCTTGATTTCTTTCTTCGGGTCTTGTTGGTTCAACAAAAGCAACTGAGAAATAATCGCATCCGCGACGAAATCGTCCACCTGGTTCCCCAACATGACGATTCTTTGCCTCAAGAGCATTTGAAACGGATCCCCGGCTTCCGAACGCGGGACAACCATCCCAGCTCTAGTTTCCGATCGAATGCCGCCATTTAAACTCGTCGCAGAAGAAAACATCTCGTATCCAGATGCGTCCACGATGGATCCTCCCGGCGGGAAGTACAGTTCATCCGCGTTGGATGATTTCACGGCGATCTGTTGCCCTCCTCTCTTTGCAATTTTGGTCGTCGTCGTCGTCATTCGGGGTTTCAATTTTTGCGTCGTCGTTTTTCTATCGTTGTTGCTGCTTACCGACGATGAAGCGGCAACGACGACAAAAGATGTTCGCGACGATCCAGCAGTTAAAGCGCTCATTTCGTATTTGTTGTTTATGCGCGCGCGATCTCTTCCGCTGCTCTAAACTCTGCAGAAAGAGATTTGCGTCGTGCGCGAGAAAACGAGCCGGATAACACACCACGTGAGTTATTTAGGGTTTCAATTTCCAAAAGAAAAGCTCTATATACGAAAAACGCCAAAAATTTGTAAAAACGGAGAAAAACGGAGAAAAGAGGAGAAGAAGCTCGTCATTACATTACGTTTGCGCGCGCGGATGGATAAACGATACAATACATCGCGCGACGAAAAAATGACCGACGACGACGGCGACAAAAATACCTCCTCCTCAACCTCTCCCTCCTCTTCCTCTTTTTCTTTAGCGGAGGAAGCGCGTCTCCTTGGGAACGAGCGGTACAAAAAAAGACGGTACCACGACGCCATCGCGTGTTACTGCGATTCCATCTCCATCCAACCGACTTCGGCGGCGCTTTCGAACTTGGCGATGGCGCTTTCCGGCGCCGGACCGACGCGATATCGTGCGAACGTCGTTCGGTGTTTGATTCTGAGCGTGGCGTTGGACCCGGAGAGAGTGAAAGCGGTGGAAAAGTTAAACACGGAATTGACTTTGAGCGGAGACGTTGAGTTCGCGTCGCACGTGGCGAGCGGGGACGGGATGAGAGATATGGACGAGTACACGCCGAGACGAGTGAGGGAGTGCTTTGAAAAGATGGCGAAAGAGGGGAACGTGTTTCCGAAAAAGTGCGAGGAAAACTTGAAGGAGTTGAGCGCGAGTTTGAGGCAGGTGTTTATCGGGAAGGAAACTGGGAACGGGTGCTTTCGCGCGGGCGACTTTGAGGACGCGAAGAACGCGTACACGGCGGGGATAAACGCGGCGACGGCGGAATACGCCAAGACTATGGATGATACTACGAGTGCGGATGGAAAGGGAACTTCGCGGGTTGTGACCCCTGGCGTTTCCATTTTGCTTTGTAATCGTTCGTTGATGAAATCTAAACTTGGCGATTTTCAAGGCGCGTTGGAGGACGCGAACGAAGCTATTGGAGCGGTGTTAGACGGCGACGTGAATTACGTCAAGGCGATTTTGCGCAAAGCGGACGCCATGAAAAAACTCGAAAAGTATGACGATGCATTCGAAGCTTATTTTCTGTGTTGGACTAGGTTACCGGGTGATGCGAACATCGCCAACGAGCTGAACGAATGCATCGAAAAATCGCAAAGACCGAACAAGAAAAGTTTCAAGGCAGTCGCCGGACCGAGACCGTGTAAAGACATGAACGAGTACAACGCTTTAATTCAAAATCACGAATTAGTGCTCGTTGATTTTCATGCCAAATGGTGTGGACCGTGCAAACAAATTGCCCCTGCGTACGCCGCTATGAATTTAAACAAGTACCGATCTGTTCTCTTTCTAAAAGTTGACGTCGACGAAGCTCAAGATATCGCCGCGCGGGAGGAAGTTCAAGCGATGCCGACATTTGTTCTGTACAGATACGGAGTGAAAATGGACGTGATGCGAGGTGCGGACGTGAATGCATTAGACAAGCTAGTTAGCCGCTGGACGCAAACGATTTAAAAAACATTAGTCGCAGCAGTATTAATCGTAGTAATGGATAGAAAGTATGTATACATTTGTGAGAAAAAAGTGATGAAATATAAGTAGCTCTCTTATTACAACGGTATCATAACGTGATGCTGCGCGCGAAGGCAATCAATATACAATAGAATCATCTCGTGGATTAAATCATTTTTACTTTGCCTCGAGAAATCCTCGCTTCTCTCACCATGGCTTTGCACCTTCGAAGTGCCAAAGATTTTACGGCAACTTGTACATATAATGTGGTAAAGATTGACGCAACTAAAACGACGCCGTAGTCCACAATCAACGCTTTCACGTGAGCTGACTTGTCTTTGTTCATGATGACGGAGTGCACCGAAGCGTATAACGAATCGTAATAGCACAGGAGAAGCGCACCGGTGGGCCCAACGATCGCGTCGCGCGGTTTCAATTGCCAAAAACCAAGTGTTGACGCGATGAAGAGGCACACCGTCAACATCGTTCCGACGCGTTCAGAGATTTCCTCATTCTTCATGAGCGACGACGATACTCGCCCGTACCAGAAGAAAGACCACCACACGCCGAGGTAGAAATATCTCGGTTTCGAGTAATGTTTCAGTCCCGCTGAGCTGTAAACGCATTGGTACGCGATATAGAACGTGGAAGCGTTACTAAAAAATGCCCAAAAAGGATGAATCTTGAACAACGGCGCCAAGCGAAACAAGTGGACCAAGAAACACAAGAAATAAAGAAACACACCGTACGCCATCATCGCGCATCGATTACCGTAACGAAACTCATTCATATCGTCATCGAACCACTCCTCAAAGTAGTCTTCGATGTCTGCATCACGCGTGTTCGGCTCAAATGCGCCCCATACCAACACATCCGAATCCAAATGATGATCTCTCTCGCTACAAGAGCCGTCCAGCGAATTTCTCGTTTTCGTCGTCCTCGTTCGCTGGCAAGCTCCTGGATTCATTTCTTTCTCGTGCGCGTTTATTTCATTTTCAACTTTTTTTAACAAAGCGATCAAAGATTTCGCATTCTCTTGGAACGGAGGTGATTGTTCGCACTGGTGAATGATGCTTTGTAACCAGTCGCGCATCTCGTCTTCGTACAAGTACCCGCTTTCAGCGAAGGAAAGAACGCTACCGATATCCTGAATAGCGCAACGCATCGCGTGTTCGCTTCGCAAGCTTCGCAGCGCTAGGTGCGCATCCATAGCCGTTTGTAGGTCTGGTAGAATCAGAGCAGGTTTCGGAATTGAGCATCGATCATCCGCGGTTTCAAACTGAATCCAAAACAAACCGCCGCCGGTGCTGTTAAAATTTGACATAGACGCAAAAGTATCAGCCGGGAAAGTTGCGACGCCGCTGGGCGAAAACGCGTCTGAAGATATCTTTCTCGTCCCAAACGCGCCGTAAGCTCGAACAGCTGTGATTTCGTTCGCGCGGAAGTCCTCACCCAAACGGACGATGAATGGGCGACCAACCACAGCTACGAGCGGAGCAGCCGCTTCTTCTGTCCACGCCATGTGCGATCGTTGGGTCTTGTAAACTTTAATCGATCCATCGTTACCGCGCGTTTTTCGTGCGTGTATCACCTGTTCCGTCGAGCCACGCCCACGAGTAGCGCTACCAGGCAAACGAAAACCAGAGTACGACATGAAGTTTCGCAAAAATATCGATGAGTCTCTCACCGGTTTGCCGCGCGCGAAATCGTTCTCCTTCAGCGTATCGTCCGGATTAACGAAATCAGCTCTGGTGGTCGCATGGATTTTGCGAAAGCTTTGCCAGGACAAAATCGTCGACCCGGGATAAATTTGCGCGTATTCAATTTGATTATCATCGTTACTGAGGAGACCAGCTCGGCTCAACTCGTTCCAGATGACCTTGTTTGGATTCAGATTGGCCGCGTCCGCAGCAGCCGCAGCAGACGTTTCGTTATCGAGCAGCAACTCAGACGGATGCGAGTCTACGCGCAAACGATGGTTAATAACTTCAACCGTAGAAGTCCAATCGAACTCATCGTTGCTTCCTCCCTTATGAATTGGATTCAAAAAGTTCTCCTCGAGAAGGTTGGCAAAGAACGGATTCTCAGGCGACATCATCACTTCCTCTGTGATGACTTCCCTCGATTTACGATTATTCGACGGCTTCTTCGAATATTGCAGCGCGCTGGAAGTTACGACCACGTTGTTGTCGTTGTTGTTCGCGTGACTTCCACCCGACCTCGCGCTACCAAGGTCCGATGAATTCCGATCGGAATGTGTCGTCGGCGTCGTCATCGTAGTAGCAGTACTAGTAGTCGTCGCGTTCATCGCCGCTTTCTCTCGTCTTTGCTTCTGAATCTTTTCTCTGTTCCTCTTACTTCTCTCGCATCTCAACACGTACTTTGCGTGGCACAGCGTCTTGCTCGCCTCGGTAAACTCGCTCAACTTTTGCACTTTTTTACAATAATGACACCATCGCACCTCCTCCTTCGTCTCGTCTCGTTCTAAAATCACCGCTTTCGCGACTCTGTGAAACTTACACAAGTATCCCTGCGCCGTGCACACCTCGTTGCAGTTCAAGGCTGAACACTTCCCGCGAAACCACGCGGCGGTGTTGTTTTCTCTCGCATCAGCGTTCCTTCTGTCTCGTGGAGAATGTTGTTGTTGTTGTTGTTGTCGTCGTTGTTCGTGCCACGGCGCGTCCAACTCTTCGCGAGAAGCGGGCAAAGTAGTTTCTCCTCCTAATTTCTCCCAAACCTTTTGACTGAGCGCCCCGGCGACGATGATCTCCTCGTCATGCTTACCGTCGTTCTTCTTCTTCTTCTCGTTCTTTGTTTTGCGAGTGATCTCGAAAGACGACGGCGTGATCGCGTACTCGGACGGATCCCAGGAGGCTTCTCTCATATCTTTTGTCTCTCTCTTTTTTTATGTGTGTGTAAATAAACGCAGCAAAAGCGCGCGCGCTAAGCGGTTTAATTAATGAGGATGGAGGAGGAGGAGGATCTCGCGTCTCTTGGGGAAGCAAAAAAAGCGCAAAACTCGAGAGGAAGAGAAGAAGAAGCCACGCGAGCGAAAAAATAAAAAAATCTCGTTTCTCTCTCGTTTCTCTCTCTCTCGTACATATGGTTTGCGTATTATTTATTTTAATCAAAGTACATATGGGTATACGAACGAAATCTCTTTCTATATATGTGTACATAGTGGAGAGAGAGAGAGACGAGAGAAAAGAGAGAGAGAGAGAGAAACAGAGAGAGACCGGCAAATCGCACCCAAAAAAAGCGTCGTCTTCTTTTTGTCGTCGTTCGTCGTCGTCGCGGAGTGGTGGTGGTGGTGTTTGCAGAGAGGTCGCGGAAGAGAGAGAGAGAGAGAGAGAGAGTGCTGCTTCGACTCGTTTTTTCTCTCCCTGCGCGCGCAAGTTTTGGACACGAGATGGAGCAGCGCGCTTGTTCTCCACCGCTTTTAAAAACGCAGCAACAGCAACAGCAACAAAAGAATAAGCGTTGCTGCTTCTTCACCTTCTTCTCGTGTCGACGGTTTTGCGTCGCGTTCGCTTTCGTTTTGTGCGCTTTGACCGCTTTGCACGAAGGCGCGAGACGCATCGAAACCATGGCCATCGCGGCGACCGGCGAGGACGAATCGGTCGTCGAATACAACCGAATTTTGGCGAAAGCGCACGGGACGGACGCGCCGAGGATTTTTTCCGGTGGTGGGGTCGTGGATAAAGCGAAGGAGGCGAGGGAACGGTTAGGAGGGGTGGTTTTGACGATGATGCGCGGCGGGGAGAGGAGAACGAGGACGACGAGAGAGGACGCAGAGGAGAGCATCGATGGATTATCCACGAGCAGTAGTAGTAGTAATAGCGGCGGCGAAGCGACGAAGGCGAGGAAACAAAGACGAGAGAAAAATAACGAAGACGAGAACGAGGGAGATGATTTCGACGAGGAAGAAGAATCCGCGGTGAACGCGGACGACCCTTCGCTGCTAAAAGTAGAGCTGCCGAAATCGTACGAGAAGGCGTTGCGGGAAGATATCGAGAAGATGTTGAGAAAGATGCCAAAGTTTACGAACAGGACGCTGTTGACGTCGTCGGGGTGTTTGAAAGACGACGCGTATTCTTCGAATAGCAATAGTTTTGGGGTTGGTGGTGGTGGCGTGACGAGCGCGAACGTGCCAAAGTTGGAAATTTTTCCGAACGCGAACGAGAGGAGTTGGCCAGGGGTAAATACGGACGCGGACTTTCACGACGGCAAATTGGATGAGATTTTAGGTATCGCCGCTTCGGCGAGCGCGAGGAATGGTTTCTTTCGAACCGAGGAAGATAAAAAGATGAACGCGCTTCCAACGTGGTATGCGCGCGAACGAGGCGGTAACGGTTTTATGTTTGATGACGACGACGCGAATGAGTTTGAGCAGATGGATGGAGTAAATAAAGACGCGATTGGATCTTGCGCGAGAAAGATTGCGGCGGCCAAAACGGTCGAGGTGCACAAGAAGGAAACGGTATCGCAAAGGAACGCGGCAAAAGCGAACGATTTTCACGACAAAAACAGTGGTACCGGAAGTGGAGACGAGAATAGCGAGAGTAGAAAAGTGCAAAGACTTAAAAGGATTGAGAACTTAGCCAACGACCCGTGGTTCATGTTCGTCGGCGACTCGACGACCAGGCACCAGTGGAAGACGTTGTTGAATACATTGCGAGAGCAAGGTTATCGGGTCGCCGCGTCGAGTGTGAAGTGGAAGAAACCCGCGGATATGGGAAAGAAAGGCGTGGATCCGTCGAAAGAGGCGTTAAAAAACCGCAAGCGAGACCAAGACGTTATTCTCATAGATAGGAAGAACTACGACAACGTCCTCGTCTTGAGTTTACGATTTTTAGTGGGAAACCACGTGGCAAAGGCTGCGGCGACATGCGCTGATTTCATCTTGAATCACGACTACGTCGAAGATAGATGGCCGGTGCCTGAGTTTACGAGTGCACCAGACGACGCAAACAGCGACGGTGAACAGAGACAGACGGAAAACGAACACTTTGGTCTCGGCGACCACGAGGCAAAGTTCGCGACTCAAGCGCGCTCACTTCTACGCGGTCGCATGCCGGCGGGGACGCAGCCAAGCGTCATCGTTTTGAACAGTGGGTTATGGGAACTTCCTTCTATGATTCGCGAGCGCCAATCGGAGTTCCCTTTGAAATCAGGTGGTGGTCGGCGAAACCGCGGGCAAGGTCTTCAACCAAAATTTACCGAGTACGAATCCGAAATGTTTTACGCCAGCAGGCTTTCGCAACTCATGCGCGTGTTTTCGCCATCCGTGTGTGGCTTTTCCAACACGCTGTTGTGGAGATCCACGTTCAATTCGCAGAAGAAGCACAAATCGAACGGTGAGTACGTGGCGAGATTCCACGAGCACGCCATGTGCGAAGCGAGGAAGAACGGCGTAAAAGTTATCGACGGTTACGCCATTCACAACAAATTAGGGAACCCGAACAAGATGATTTTAACCGCTAAAATACCCAAAGAAGACAAAGTGCATCCTTCGGACGATACGCAAAGAGTGGTGAACCAAGCGATGTTTTCGTTTTTGTGTCCTGTAAAAATACAGTAGAGGAATATAATAGTCGTTTAAGTGCGTAGCAGTATAGCAGCGATTTTATCGAGGACGCGACAGTTTTGAAATAAAAATAATAAATAGCAGTACGCGCGTTGAAAAGCACAACATTCACACTAATATCGCTTGCCTAACTCAGAAGCGGGGACAATTTTGTACCGATACACAGTCGCCGAAACCTCGACGACAACTCTGTACTCCTTTTCGACTTGTCCAGGCGCTAAACCGACCGGCAATGCAAACTTTTTCACGCGCTCGAAAAAGTTCAACTCGTCTTCCTTGAATGAATCTCGCTCGTCTCTTCCTCCTTTTCTTCCTCCGTCTACGCCAATCGCGTCTTCTTTCTTAGGTGGCCAATCGCACGTCGCGCCAGTTTTCTCGGCATCTACGCTCTCGTCTACCGGACAATTGTCGTCCGGCATGCACGACGAATCGACGTTTTCGTTGTTCTCCACGACGCCCCACGTGTATAAATTGTTCGTTCGCTTCACCGCCACGTATTCGCCGACGCTAAACGTATTCGTCGCTGAGAAGTGAAACCTGTAATTACTATCACTACCAATCCATCCAGCGCCTATCCGTCTACCATCGATATTCGTACCTAAAATGCTCGTGTTCGTATTCTTATTCGCGTTTTCCTCCTCCGGCGAAGTCCCAACCAACGACTCCGCCTTACTCGGCAACACTGACTTTTGATTGACTGGAACGCTCACCGCGCTGATCGCATCGAGCAAAGTATTGCTCGCATCTTTCGGCAAATCCGCCACCCGCTTTTGAATCACCCCGGCATCTGCCAACGCCTTCGTCGCGCTTTCACTCAGCACGTCAATCTTCAGCACCGTCGAGTCGATCTGGCCCGTCGTGTTGTCCAAGTTCGCCGTCGTCGTCGTCACCGAGCTGCACGCTCTCTCGATGGCATCCGCCGATCGTATCACCGCTTGACACGCGTTCATGACGTTCCTACACGCGCTGACGACTTCTTTAAACACGTACAAAGCGGCAAAGAAAACGCTAAACACCGTCGCGCAAAACGCGGACACGAGGAATAACAACCCCGCCGGCGGGAGCACTTTTTCCAACAGACAAAACGAACGATCGATGTATCGCAGAGTCGCCCCGTCGACGGATTGCTGCTGCCGATACACTTTATCGCTGCCATTTTTCGCACCGCTCAGTTCGGAAACGCACGGCGAGAGCGGATGATTGTTCTGATTATTCGACGACGACGACGACGACGACGCGTCATCGATCGCCGCGCTCAGTGTTATTATTCCGTCCACGCCTTTCCTTTTCCGCATCTTCTTCTTCATCGCCGAGCGTGCAAATTCCAATTTCGTAACAACCGTCTTTGCGCTCCTGCTGTTTCTGCTCCTCGCGGTGGAAGAAAAAGAACACGACGCGAACAGAGAGGACGTTTGGCGACGAGCGTCGTCGTCGACAAAGAGCAGCGCTGGTGTTGTTGGTCCAACGGCAAAACGCATTATAAATATTTTTGTGGGGAGAAAACGAGAGAAAAATACGCGCAACTACTCGTAGGAATACGGATGAGCAAAAGAGAGCTGGCACAAATCCTCGAGCAGCAAGAGTGGCACGACCGGACCAGGTGGAACGAGGACGGCACGAGGACGCCCACGTCTTCCGCGCACGTTGTCGCCGTCGCTAACGTTGCAGCCACCACCATTAACGGAGGAGGAGAAGGAAAGGAGAGGAAGAAGAGGAGGAGCGTTTTCCCCGCGGAAGAAGAAGAAGAAGAAAAAGAGGAGAAACCGGTTTCCCCGGGGGCGACTTTTTTGAAAGAGGAGGAGTACTTTGACGCCGGCGAAGAAGAAGAAGGAGACGACGACGACGAAGAAGAAGAAGACGATGAATCCGCGAAGCTTTTAAGAGAAATCGCGACGTCGTTGCGCGCGTTAGAGACGAAAGTGGACGCTTTGATTGTCGCACGAAGCACCGAGAAAAATTCGAAGAAGAAAAAATGTTGAGAGAAAACAATCGCGCGCGCACACATTTCACATTCTCGATGATTACAACAACGTACTCTCACGTCTTCTTTCCTCTGTTTCTTAAGCTCTCGTCTTTTTCTTTCAGCGCTTTCGCGCGCTCGCGACGTTTGAGGACGGTTTCTCTGTCCAACGTGACGCCTTCTACGTGTTCTTTACACGCTTGGCGAATCGTCTCGCGCTGGATTTTTTTCCGCGCGTTGGATTGTTCGTCCGCAAAGACGAACTTTTTGACGCGTTCGGTGAGATCTTGGTAGTTAGCGTCTTGTTCGAGCACTTTACGCCGATGCGTTCGCGTGCGAATATTTTCCAAGTGCTTGTGTATGTCAAACAGTTCCACTTTTTCGTACGTCACCAATCGTCTTCCCCACGTAGGCGAAAAGCTTTGCAAAGAGTGCGCGACGACCCGCAAGCACGGATGCGAAGGGAAATCTGTTTCGGGGTTCTTCTGATGAACGTCCGCGGGAAGAAAGAAACACATGCGTCCACCAACTGGTAACGTCTTTGCAGAGAGATCCATTAAATCATCCATAATTTCCGAGAGCGGGTAGTTTACGGTCGAAGGGATGTGATTGTCGAATCTCTCGCCGATGTTTTTTTGAGCGTTCATCATGTCTTGTTCCGTTTTACCTCGTTTGCCCCCAAATTGTGATTTACGACCGCGCTCGCGTATTCCGTAAGGTGGGTCCGCTACTATGCCCTGGAAAGCACCTTCCATATGTTTAATGCGCTTCTCTATTTTCTTTAATTCTAGCTCTCCCAATGTGCCGCCACCGACGCCGCTGCTATCGCTACTTCTATACCTACTCTCTATTTCATCGTCTATAACTTTCAGCAGAGGCGATTTATGCACGTCCCCGCGAATAAGAAATATCGGTTTGTTGAACCCATAATCTTTGAAATTCGTAATCACGTCCAACTTCTCCTCTGTTTTCGCGTCTACTTTACCAAATTCCAACACCCTGGGATCGATTTCAAAGCCACACGTGAAACACCCGAGCTCCGCGGCTGCGAGCAAAACGCTCCCGGTGCCACAAAACGGATCTAAAATCGGAGCGCCTCTACTTTTTTCCGCTTTAACCATGTTACACATAATCAGCGACATGTTTGCTTCCATTGAAGTTGGTCCTAAATATCTCCGTTTTTTCAAATCTAACAAGTTTAAATGTTTCCTCGATTGGTCTCTACCTACGACGCGTCCGAAATACATCCGCACGCCTGGGAATCCCAAATCAATCTGCGCCGTCGATTTCACCTCGATCGATAAAAATTCTACTCTCGGTTGATCTAAGCTCACCTTTGCTCGCGGTTCGAACGCATCGGGCACTAAATTCGACAATCTCCGCATCACCTCGCTCCTCTCGTTACTTTTCGTCGCGCCAAAGTCGCAACATGTTAATTTATACGTCATCGACTCATCTAACCACGCGTCGTCTTTACCTCCCTTCACGCTCACTTTCAACTCATCGTCACTCGTTCCGTGACCCCACAAGTGCACGACGTATTTCACGAGCGATGTTCGAGAGGCGATGCGCTCCGCGACGTCGTCGGAGGGTAAATACACCAACCGAATCGGGTTGAATGTGGATTCTTCTTCTTCTTCTTCTCCGTTCGCGCGTCTTCTCTCTGGCGCATCGTCGCCGTCCAAAACCGACGACGCGGACGAAGGAGAGACCCATCGCAAAGGCAAAGCGCATCCGCACAAATTCGCGATCGCTTCAAACTCTTGCACGCTGTGTTTCATCATTCGCAAAAAACAAAGAAGAAGAAGAAAAAGTCAGTCGTGCATTTCCCCTAAAAACACAAAGAAGAAAACAAAACGAGTTTAACGAAAAGCGCAATACCCACCGAAAATCGAGCAGTTTCGTGTGGAAATACACGAGGTAGAGTTTATCCGCATTCATTTCGCGATTATTCGCTTCTTTTATTACGTATCGCTCGTGGAGAGTCAGTCTCGCGGCGGGGAAAAAGGGAGGGCGCGATGTGTGTGTCTCACCCCCCATTCAGCAGCCGTCAAAAAAGTGCAGAAACGAACTCTCTGCTCTGCTTTATTTTTACGCGCGGATACAATTACTCTCTCTATTTATTTACAACACGTCGTTAATCCTAATCCAGCTCTCTCAAGCGTTCTCTTCCATGGTTTCCATCTCTCTCGTCCTTCGAGCTAAATGCTTGACGATATCGTACCCGATTCGCGTGATTGGCATGAAGTGCACGCCGGCGCTCTCCGGGTTTCCGAGCGCGGCAACCGCTTGGAGCTCGCACCGTTCAAAAATCCAGTCTCGGTATAAAGCCGTCGTCATCTCTTTCTCTTTTTCTTCGTACTCTCGAGCGAGTTTGGCGATGGGCGAGCTCGAGGAGGAGAGGATGTTGGCGAATTGGTCGTCTCCGTAGACGAGTTTCGCCCAAAATTCGACGTCTTTTCTACTCGACGGCGCGCACGCGCCGATGACTAACGACGCGCTACTCGCGTTGCTACCGCTGCTAAATTGCAAAGAAGAAGAAGGTGCACTCAGTATGCCTCTCCTTTTCGCACTTTCCACCCACTCGTGACACCTCTCGAAATCAAAAAACGGCTGCGTGATCACCAACTCTGCGCCGGCGTCTACTTTTTGCTCCAAATATTCAGCCGATACCTCGGTGTTCGGATTAGCCACCACTGCAAACTTTACGTGGTCCGGAATATCTCCTTCACGTCTCATAGCCGTCGCAATTTTGAGCATTCTCACCGCGTTCAGGTCGTTATTTTTCTTTCTATCGTCGCCGCTCACGAGCAGCACGTGACTGACGTTCTCGCATCCGCGCGCCACCGCTTCGCACTGTCTCCTGAAATGCTCCGCATTTGCACACATCGACGCGCTCAACGTTTGCACGTGCTTCGCTCGACTCCCGAACGCTTTTTTTTCCTCCTCGACGAGATTCACGCATCGAGGCAAAACCAAACTACCACTCGCGACGGAAGAAAAATCGTCGTCGCCGTCCGCAGCAGCATCAGCATCAGCATCAGAAGAAGAAGGAAACACCGGTAAGTTTGGGTGCACCACGTGAGTAAATTTCCCCGTCTCGAACGCGTGCGATTGCGCGGACCATTTGAGAAACGGAGACCGTTCCAGCGACAGAAAGACGTTTGGTTTGTTGAGCAACAGCGCGCGGAACGGCGTCGTCATTGTTAATACCATCTGCTTTTTCTAATTATGTGCGGTTCTTTAACGTTAAGATGTGAAGTTTTCGTGTAAGTGTGTATTTCAACGGTTTCTATACCTACGAACTAGCGAATGTGCGAATGTGGATTTTAATTTACCGCTGCTGCTGCTGCGCGCCGCTACCTCCACCTCCGGAACCGCTCTCTAACTCGATCGCTCTCGGCCCGTCGTCCATCATGCTTTTTTGCAAGCCACCGCTCCCACAGAACAAGACGAAGGTTAAGATCAAATACAGCGCGCCGCTGAGGTAGGCGAACGCGACGACCACTTCGTGCGTCGTGTCGTCTTCGGACGTCCAGTGTTTCCCGGCGGCTGGACCGATGAATTCTTCGATCCAAGGGTGGATAGATTGGAGGCAAAAGCCAACCTGTGTAGAACGAGAAGAAGAAGAAGAAGAAGAAAAAGAAGAACGTTTGCGAGCGTGTGAGTTTGAGCGACGAGAGGAAACATCCGAACGAAGAAAGCGCCAGCGGGCTCTCTGAAGAGAGAGAGAGAGAAACGCATAAACAAAACCATATGGTATTCTTTCCGCCGCACCTGCACTTGATTGAAAAACATCATCAGCGAAAACGCAATCATGAACCCAAACGGAGCTCCGGCACCATTCAGTGCGATCGTTTTTCTCAGCAATATCAAAGCCGTGATGATGAGATACCCGACGTTCAAAAACACCGCGCAGGTGATTCCGGCTATCGCGGCATCTAATATCGAATTCGCGGCTTTGTTGTTGACGATGATTTTGTCCAACACGGCGCCGTGGGAGACGGCGATGATGGAGAAAATGGACGCGATGAGCGCGTTGAAGCCCCAGAAGTACCACAGACCCTTGCGGCCGACGCAAGAGCAGCACGCCATCGAGAGTTGACTGTGCTTTTTTCTGTGGATTTAATTAGAAAAGGCGTGTGCTCGATTTTTGAAGATTTACACTTTGGTTGGAAAATATCTTCATCGCGCGCGCCGGAAAGATGAGGAAAGCTTCCGTCCTATTTACTACCGTGTTTCGTTACGAATGCGCGTCGGTTTTTTGATGCTGCTGCTGCTACTGCTTCTTCTACAAATACTACCGTGTGGGTTTTTTTCTATGTATACCCGCTATTATACATATACACTACTTCTCCGCCGCTAAGGAGGACAAAACTTTCGCCTTGGCCTCTTCCACCTTTCGCTTCAATTCGTCCATTCGCTTCTCCTCCTCGGGAATCAAACTCTCCAACTCTTCCTCGTGCGATCGTTTTCCGAGGATTTTTGTTTCTTGGATGTTCTCTTCGTCTACGGCGAGTAACTTGTCGTAGCTCGCGCGCATGTCGTCGTATCGACGAAGGAGTCGTTCTCTTTCTTCCTCCGGTTTCGAGCGGTGTTTGTCCGGGTGCAAAGTGAGCATTAACTTTCTGTACGCTTTTTCAATCTCCTTGCGAGGCGCACCGAGAGGAACGCCTAAACGCTCGTAATCTGCGGCGTGTCGCAAGTGGAACAGACGTTTTTCGCGCATCCTCTTCTCCTTTTGCCGATCGCGGTCCTGTTTGCGACTTTCCGATTTCATCGTCTTGGCGCGAGCGAACAAGTCTTCGAGCAACAGTTTAAACGTTCTGACCGCTTCGTCGTCGCCGTACAACTCCACGCACGTTTTTGCGTCGTCTTTCTCGTTTTCGTCGCTCTCGTCCCCGTCGATTAAGACAACTTTTTGCCCAGAAAAGCCTTCGTACATCGCTTTCGCTTTCTTCCTTATTTGCGCTCGACAGTTGCTCGATTTTTGCATTCGTTTCACGTTCTCGCCCGAAGCGCCAAGGAACAGCTTCACTTTGTTCGTTGGAATGTATATGATTTCATTCGGTCTGTTGCTGTTGTTTCCATCGTTATTCTCGTCGTCGGAATCGTTCACCAGCGCGTTCAACATCTTCCTCCGTTTCGCCTCGTCCATGTTCGCTCGCTCCTCCCGTTCTCGTTCGACTCGCTCCCTTTCCATCCGTTCCTTCTCCGCAATCTCCGGGTTTATCTCCGTCCTCATGAACGCATCGAGCGGGTCGAGTTCATCGTCCGCTGCTTCGTTCTCTTTTTTTGCCGCTTTCCCGTCGTCTTCGCTCTCGTAACCTCCTCCACCGTTACTTGGAGCAAATCCACGCGCAACAGAGGACGTCTTCATCTTCTTTGTCGACAAAGACGACGACGCGAAAAAAGAAGGATTCGCGCCGATACCTCTCGTCGTCGTCTGAATCGTCGTCGCAGCGTTCACATCTCCGCTCGCTTTTTTCTCTTCCTCTTCTTCCTCCCTCTTCTTCTTCTTCTCCGAGAGCAGCGCCTTGGCGCGTTCCAATCGTTTCCTCTTCTTGTCCGCTTCTTCTTCTTCTTCGTTCGTGTTGCTCATCTTCTTCTTCTTCTTTGCACGAAGTCGCGTGGAACGAGAGAAGAGAGAGAACTCTCTCTCTCTCTCTCTCTCTCTCTCTCTCGGCTCTCTTCAGCGAGCGAGCGAGCGAGCCGGCGTTCGCGGTCTCCTCTTTCTCTCTCTTTTGTTTTGGTGTGTTTTGTCCCGGGGAAAAGTGAAGAAAATCTTCATTTTTTCGCCGCCGCAGAGAGGAGAAGTGTGCGCGCGCGCGATATAAAAGATATATATATATAGAGAGAGAGCTAAGAACAACAACAACAACAACAACAACAACAACAACAAATCATCATGGGCAAGATAGACTTGCTCGAGCTCCAATCTCGATGTAAGAGAGACCCGGACGGCTACCGCGAGGATTTCCTCATGCAGATGGAACACTTCAAAGCGCTGCACGCCGTCTTCGCCGCGAATCCAACTTTAGGAGGAGGAGGAGGAGGAGGAAACAACAACGAGTCTTCTTCCGCGAATAAAGACGGGGAAAACTTTGCAGATTTGGTGAGCTTCATGGCGCACTTGCACCAAGTCTACGCGCGAGAATCGAGCTGGTTCCCAGCGGTGCTTTTGAGTTTACTCGACGTCAACTTCATGCGCTTGGAAAGCGCGCTGAGACGAAGGATGGTGGCGGCTTTGATTTTATTGCGGAACCGGAACAGCGTGCGCGTGAACGAAGCGCTGCCGATATTTTTCAAACTGTTTCGGTGTCCAGATAAGCAGCTTCGGTCGCTGGTGTTTAAACACGTCGTCGCGGACGTGAAGTTGGCGAATAAAGGGAAGAAGAACGAGTCGTATAATCGAGTGGTGAGGCAGTTTTTGAGAGACGCGGTGCGGGACGAAAATCCGGTGGCGGCGAAGAAGGCGCTGGCGATCGTGACGGAGTTGTACAGGAGGAACATTTGGAACGACGCGAAGAGCGTGAATTTAGTCGTGGAGGCGTGTTATCACGAACATCCGAAGATATTAGTGGCTGGGTTGAAGTTCTTTCTCGGGCAGGACGAAGCGGCGGAGAGAGCGGCGGAGGAAGGCGGCGATAGCAGCGAAGAAGATGAAGGAGACGATAAGGATATGAACACGAAGCAAGGCGGGAAGCAGCTCGTGAGTAAAGACGACGTGTTCAAGGCGTACAAAAAGGTAAGGGTTTTATCAGTTTTATATGTGTTTTCGCGCGCGCTTTCTTTTTTGCCACTGATGATTTCCTCTTTCGCGGACGAGCTTTTTGCGAGACGACAAAAAAAGAAGACATTCGCCGATGAAGATTAAGATTAAAATATTTGCTACTCTCGAGGGTGAAAGACCCCCGTGACGACTCACTAATCACCAAGATCGCCGAGGCGTGTTTGTTTTTGAAATCTTGTCGTGCATCCAGCGCGCGCGCGTGTGTGTTAATGTTCGCTTTCTTCCATGCTGACGTTTATTATCATATCTTCTCCTTCTCTCACCAAAAACTCAAAAAAAAAGGGCGTCGCATCATCCAAGCGAAAGAAACAAGCTAAACTGAAACGAATGATCGCATCGGTCCGAAAACAACAAATCAAAGCCGAAGGCAACGAAGGGGAAGCTCGATTTGCTGCCATGCAACTCATCGATGATCCGCAAGGCTTCGCCGAGATGCTCTTTAAAAAGCTCAAAGAAGGCGCGCAAGCGTTTGAAACGAAAATGTTGCTCCTACAAGTCGTCTCCAGAGTCGTCGGTTTGCATCAGCTGATTTTGTTGAACTTCTACCCGTTCTTGCAGAGATACATTCAACCGAACCAAAGAGACGTGCGTTTATATTTTCTTTTAGTTTTCTAAACTTTTTTCTTTCCGTGCATTTTGTGCCTCGTGCGTGTTCTCGAGCCTTCGTGATGAAAGTGTCGTCGTGGCGAATGAAGCAGAAAATTCGGCGGAGCGCATTCATAACATGACGCATACAAAAACCACCGCTTAGTATTTGACGCCACACGTGATGACACGCACACGAAAAAAAACACGTCTATTTTGTTGTTGTTGTTGTTGTTGTTGTTGTTGTTCTTTGAATCGCACTCGTCGTGACGACCCAAACTGACCAGTGAAAATAAACAAACGCACCCTCTCTTTCTTTTACAGGTTACCAAGCTCCTCGCCGCGGCAGCCACGGCGTGTCATGAACTCGTGCCTCCAGATGCAATTGAACCGTTGCTGAGACAACTCGTCACGCAGTTTGTTCACGACAAAGCGCGACCGGAGGTCGTCGCCGTCGGCATAAACTCTGTTCGCGAAATCTGTAACCGCACTCCTCTAGTCATGACGGAAGATTTGCTTCGCGACTTGTCTCAATACAAAAAAGCGAGAGACAAACCGGTGGCGACTGCAGCGAGAGCATTGATCGCATTATTTCGAGAACTCGCGCCGAGCTTGTTAGAAAAGAAAGACAGAGGCAAAGGCGCTGATTTAGGGAAGAGCGTGAAAGCGTACGGAACGAAAGAGGTGAGCGAACGCGTGGACGGCGCCGAGTTGTTGCAATTGGAGCGCATTAAACGAAAGCGGTTGGTAGCTGAAATAGAAAACATGACTGAGTTTGACGACGAAGACGACGACGATAATAATGATGATGATAGAAGTAGCGATAGCGATGATGAAGGAGAGGATGATGACGAAGACGACTTGGATGATGATGACGACGACGAAGAAGAAGTCGAGGATATCGAGCTCTCGGAAAACGAGTTGGAAGAAAACGACATTCTCCCGGTGAAGAAAAAAATGCGCGCAAACGGTAAACTCACCTTGGCTGAACTGAAAAGACGTCACAAGATTGCAGTGTTGAAAGCGAAAAAAATCGCCGAGCGAGAAGAAAAACTAGAAGAAGAAGAGCAAATGCGCATGATGGAAGAAGAGAATCCAATCGAACAGGAGAAAATATTCGGCGACGAAGATTTCAAAAAGATCAAGGCGTTGCGCACGCAATCGAAACTAGACGAGAACTTGGAAAAGATGGGCGCTAACAAAGTTAAAAACACAGCGACGGCCGATTTGACTCGTTTGGTCATGCGAAAAGCTGACCGAGCTTCTGAACGTCGCGTCAATCCAGACGCGTTAGCCGCCATCGGCATTCGTCGCGCCCACGACAAGGCGTCTCGAATGGCAACCGTCTTAGCCGGACGAGAGGACAGCGAGTTCGGTTCGTCCACGGCGAGACGCATGAAGAAAACCGGCGGCGCTTCAAACAAAGAAAAGGCGAAGAAGAAACAGTTACCGTTGGCCGCTCGCATTCACGCCGCGACGAGAAGACGCAACGCGCCCGTCCAAAAAGGCAAACGACAGTTGGGTCGGTTTCGTAAAGTGTAATAATATATATACACGATAAGTTTGTTAATACCGGTAGTCTTTCATGAATCTCACGACGCGCTCCCCCTCGCGTCGTCCCAAGAACGCACGAACGGCAAAAAAAAAGTATGAGCGAGGCGAGGATCGAACTCGCGATCTTCGGTTTCGTAGACCGACGCAATATCCACTATGCCACACGCCCGTGTGATATTCATGGGAAATTTTCTCTCCCGTGAGGCACCGTGTTCAGTAACGCCGCTAGGGTTCAGAAAAATATACATTGAAATTTGATATTTAGGGTGTCACAGAAGACATTTTTTTTGTGTGTTTCTCTGCTCGCGAAAGAAATCAGAAACCGCACTCGAGAGCGATTTGAGAGATGCGCGGGGGGGCAGCCGGCGGCGAGAAAAAAACTCTTCTCGACGACGACGAAAAAAAGAGTAACTTTGACGGCGAGAGCAAAAACGATTATGCGCGTCGTCGGCTCCTCGTGTTTTGGCCGCACGTGAGCGTCGGAAAGTTTTACTTTAACGGAGACGGCGAGTTGAAGAAATCTTCTTCGGGTGAAAAAAAGAATCGCGACGACCAACGAGGAGAGAAACAAAAACGCAGCTTTTCGCGGATGTTCTCGGAGTACGAAAACGCGCTGTCGAAAGAAACGCGGGTGGGAATGCTCAGAAGTAACTTTTACGAAGGAGAAGAGAGGCTGTCGATTTTATCGCTCTTCGCGTGCGCGAGAGTGTGCGTGAGCCACGCGAACAGAATCGATTGGGCGCTCGATATCTTAACGAACTTTTCAGCGGGGAAGAATAACAGTAACTACTCGGCGGCGAACGAAGCGCGGAAAATGGCGGAACGAGCGCGGGAGATTTTGGGCGATGAGTATTTCGAGAATGACGATGACGACGAAGAAGAGGACGAAGACGAGGAGACGATACAAATGGATCCGATGGAGTTGGCGATGGCACGAATGAGCGGGAAGAGCTCTTCGACGACGACGACGAAGACTACTAATAGGAAGAGGCGAAAACGACGAGGAAAGGAAGTAAGTTTGCGAAGCCGCGTCCAACTGATGAACGAGTTCGATGAATACATAGCCAGACAGAAACCGAACGGATACGTCGACTTTATGTGTTACTGCTCTTTTTGCGGGTATCCAGATGGCATAGAACAAGCGATTAAGTATAGAAATCGCGCTGCAAATATAAACGTTCCTCATTCGAAAAAGTTGTTTCTTCATCGAGGCTGGCGATGGCTTAAAAGATTGGACGACATCGACAGAAGGTTCGATTTTTTTACCAGAGATACTCGTAGCACTAACAACACCGACAAAAAAGAAGAAATAGAAGAAACGACGCTTTTATTCCGAATACAATTGGCAAAATATGTAGAAACCGTGGCGATATTAGAAGGTAGCGCTAGAAATAACGATGGAACGAAAGAAGACCACGAGTTAGAAACCATGGCCGCGTTTCGTCGCAACTGTAAAAAGAATAAGAATGTGAGAGTGAACTCGTTAGATACTTTATTAGAAAATACGACGTACATTATCCTCGCGGATAATGCGAGACGTTGGAGCACGTATTTATACGCTTACACGACGCCAACGGTAGCCGCGTTGAAAGCGTTGAATCGAGTAGTCGACGGAAAGAATATTAAATGGCTCGAAATTGGTGCCGGGAAAGGCGTTTGGGCGAGAGCGATGCGACGGTTCGGCATCGACGTCATCGCGACCGATTCGATGCCAGAAGCCGGCAACGACTACCACCTCATCACCGCGAGCAGTAATGACGATGATGACAACATAGTTGAAAAAATGACACATTTGGAAGCCATTAAAAAATACAGCCGTCGCGCTAACGGATTGTTCGTGTGTTATCCTCCCCCGGATTCAAACATGGGTTCGACTTCGTTGAAGGCTTTCAAAGGCAAATACGTAGCGGTCATCGGTGAAGATTTGTTAAACACGGGTGATATCGAAATGTTTGCAATTCTAAACGACCAATTTAAAGTATCAGAACGAGTGTATTTACCGCAATGGATGGATACGGCACACCATCTCACGATTTTCGAAAGACGACGAGAAAGCGGCGAGCGCGCGAAAAAAGTAGCGAAGATAGAAATCAAACGACGGTGTCGAGTGTGCCGATGGGACCGCGAGCTCTTTTCGACCGTCGAAGAACACGAGCAAGAACATTATTTACGTTTTTTGCCAAAAGTGAAAACGTTCAGCGAAAACGAGTTGTACGAAACCGTAGCGTTGTAATTATTGGTTCTTTTTTCTTATGTGCATGACAAAAAATATGTTTACTTTTTATTCCATCATCGGCTTCACGTCGCCTTCTTTTTCTCCTTTTTCTTCTTTTGTTTCGATAGGAATTATCGGCTCTTTGGCATAAATCGCTCTGTACACCAACATGTACGCCATGTGATGATCGCCGCCTCCTTTCAACGCTAAAATGTCCTCCTCTTTCTTCGCATGCGGCGTCTCGTCGTCGAACAACGTCCATGAATCTACCGGTTTCTTCGTTTTTTCGTCCGTGATGAAGTTCTTCGTCCATGCGGTGTAATGTCCACTATCTGCCGATCGTCCTTTGTGCGTCAACACGGAAACTAGCTCGTAATGACCCGTGATGTACGCGTCTGGATCAGTGCTATCTCCGAACACCTCGTCCACGTTCGCCTCAATCGCCTTCGCTCTCAACTTCCTCCCTTTATCCAAAACCTTCTTATACTCGTCGCTACAAAATTCGTACACATCGAGCGTGTTCGAAAAAGTCACCGCTCTCAGAATCTTCGCTTTTTGCTGAATGTCCACCTTAAAATACATTCGCGCGATTTGCGCCACCAAATGCGACGGCAACTTTGAAATCTTCGCGTGGCCTTCGAAAACGTCGTTTCCGATTTCCCTCGATTCGTTCATTTGTAAACGAAATCCATCCGCTAAATGATTCACATCGATGGAAATGTTACATTTCAAGTAATTCACCGTATCCACTTCACTTCTCGTCTCTCCGGTAGCTTCGCATTTCAACTCCGTCTCTAACGTAATACCAAAAATGTCCTTCACTTTCGGACAGGCGCTCGCGAGCGAGTTCACGATGGCTGACCAACACTCCTCCGCGTCTTGTTGCATCCACACCCCACTCCTCTCGTCCCTATCCGCAAACTGCGGGAACACTTGTCTGAGCACCATCAAAAACCTCAGCGGCATCACCATCGACTTTGACGTTTTCAATTCGACGAACAAATCTCTCGCCGCTTTCGCCAACGCCACCGAGCCTTCGCCGACGCTCGTCGTCATCGCGTCGCTCATCTCGCTCGTGCTCGCCGCGTTATTATTCGTATTATTTTTATCGATGCTTTCCAAACACTCCACCAACTCCTCGACGTGGCTCAAGCACTGCACGCACGAGTTCATGTAACACGTGTTCCCTAAGTTTTGCAACCCCGGTCGAAACCGCTCCCCTACTTGCGCCCCGTGCTGCTCATCCTCCGGCAGATCCTCCACAAACTGAATCTCCTCGGTCGGCGCTTTCTCCACCGCTTTCGCCGAACCCATCACCATCAACTTTTTCCCTTTCTTGACCAACTCTTCCAACCCGGCGTCTCTCAAATCCGTCTCGTCGTTGATCGTTTTCCCGCCTTTCAAACCCATGATTTTAATCCGATCTGGAGGGACGTTTGTCAGCGAAAACAGTTGCGTTTTTAACGCTAAACCCGGCAAAGAGACGTCCACGTCCACGGTGTAGAGCTCTTTGCCCCATTTGAACTGGACGTTTTTCACGATCGTTGAGTTTGGGTCCGACGCCATTATCTCTCTCTTTCTCTCTCTCTCTCCTTTGTTCTTTAACGCGTGAGTGAGGAGAAGAACAGCGGCAGAGCAAAGCGCTTCTTTTGAAGAAGAAAAAGTACGACAGAGAGCTTTTTTTTTTTGAATTTTTTTCCCCAAACCCTACACCCTAAACCCTAAAAACACAGAATTTGGAGAAGAAGAAGAAACTCTCTCTTTTTGGAGAGATGCGCGACACACGATGAAGAAGCAACATAACAACAGTCTCTCTCTCTGACTCGTTCAAATATCGCGAGACCTCCCCCCCTCATCTCCTCTCCTTCTCTCGTGACCTTTTTTCCGCGATAAAAATGCGTCGTCGTCGTCGGTGTTATTATTGGAGCTTTGACGAAACGCGATTGAGGCGAATGACTACTGGGACGCGTCGAGAAGAAGAAGAAGAAGAAGAAGAAGAAAACAACAACGACGACGAGACGTTTAAAAAAACAGAGTTTTTGGCGTTCACGACGAGCGGGAAACCGGTGTGGAGTCGATTTGGCGACGCGCTGAAGTTATCTTCGCTCGTGGGCGCGCTCAGTGCGATTTGTGCGGTCGCCGAAGGAGAAGAAGAGTGCGATGAAACAGTTAGAGAGGAAGAAGAAGGAGATGATGTCGACGACGAGAAGGAAGGCTTTGTTGAGGCGAGCTCGGACAGACGCGAGAAGAAGCAGAGCGAGAGAAGAAGAAGAAGCGGGCAGTTGCACTACGTGGAGAAGAGAACGACGAAAGGAGGAAAAAAAAGAACGACGACGGTTCTTCGTTTAGCGGTGTTGCGAAAAGGCGCGTTGCGGTTCGCCGCGGTATCAAAGGATCCGTCGGATACGGAGCACGCGATGAGAATAAAGCTCGAAGCGATTTCTAAAGCGTTCACGTTTCTGTTCGGGGACGCGATCGAGATGAACTTGAGACGAAGTCATCATCGGTTTGATCCCAGGAAGGTATTTTTTCGCGAACAAGAGGACGTGTATTTGAAATCGGTGGCGGAGAGTTTAGAGGGAGGGGACGCGTTGTTCGCGAGCGCGCGATGCGGGAGAAAATTTCGAGCGTTGTCGATGAGGGAAGAGAAACGAGCGAAGTTGACGGCGGTACTTAGAAGTGCGCTCGAGAAGTGCGGCGATAGTTCCGAGACGTGTTTTGCGGTTATATACACGGAGAGTAAAGGTGTCGTCGCGTACGTGTCCCCTAAAATGCGCTCGCGAGGGGTTTTCGAAGGGTTCAACGCCAACGTCGTAAACGACGCATCGTCGGATTTGAAACGAACGCATGCGGAAGACGTGTGGTATTTGATGCACCACGTGAGAACGGTAGATAGATATAAGATGAATAAGAAGGAGCAGGACAGATTTACTAGTAGAAAATCAGTAGCAGCAGCAGCAGTAGCAGCAGCACTGGCATCAGCACCCGCGGCGGTAACCCCTTCCTCGTCGCCGCGGAAAAACAACGGGCACTCGCGCAACCCGAGTTTGGGCGAGGAGATTATTTTAGCAGGAGGAGGTATCGTGGTAAAACCACCACCACCACCGGTACCGTCTCGGACAACTTCGGTGGTAGGTTCGAAAGTCGCGGCACTCGAAAAGTTCAAGCGATCTTTTTGCGAGGAAGCGTACGACATGTCCATCTGTTTGCCAAGCGGCGCGGAAGGCGCAAAATTCGTCTTGGCGAGAACCATGAAAATTCGTTTAAACGAAGACGAACTCGTCGGGAAAGCAGTCGAGTACGACGATTTTAAAGTGAAACGAAAAATGGACGACGAGACCATGTACGTTTCGATCGTTTCAAAATCGGAAGACGCCGCCGCTCGCGCGCACGAGAGTATGGATGAGCTCCTCGGGCAAATGCATTCGCAAAGTTTATTACGCGACGTATTTTTAGCCTCGCACGAACGCGCGAACGATATTGCCAATACAATTACACCGGCGTTGATGAGTGCCATCGCTTACGCGCCTTCACTATCGGACGATGATGAAGAAGAGAGCGAATCGGACGCGTTCCTCACGGAATCGGCAAAAAATGCCATCGCCAAGCTCGAACATTTCGTGTACGCGAAACCAGAGCTCGGACAGTACCAAATAGCGGACGAGGAGGAAGAGGAAGAAGAGGAAAAGGAAAGAAAGCGTAAACGCACGCTCCGAGAATACGCGCGGATGCACGCGGCGGCACACTTCGACAGTACGAATAAAAAGTTCCACGACGAGATGTTGAAAGATATCGAGAAGAACAAGGAGAACGATGAAATGTTAGAATCCGTTGGCAGCGGCGGAACCGGTTCCGCGTCCTCGCTATCGCCGCAGTCCTCCTCGGAGTTTCGCGCGGGATTCTTCAATTTCGGTGGTTTGAATCTAAACGGTTCAGAAAGCAATAGTCTCTCTCCAATGGCTTCTCGCATATTTTCTGGGCTCGGGCGAAGCGCCAGCGGTACCAGCGACGACGCGAACGACGATATCAAGGCCCCCAAAAGCAGCGCGTCCGAGAACGACGAGAAGAGCAAAACATCACCTTCTGAACAAGAAGTAGTAGAAAATCGGAGGGACGGCGCCACGACGACGCACCGCGTTCGGTACGAATCCGACGAAACTGGCGTCCGAATCGGATGCTTCGCGCCAGACTTTGAACTCTTCTGCCAGTTCAAACCGAACACGTCGTGCGAAAACGCCGTGGCAACGACGAACCGTCTCGCCGCGCACCTCAAAAAGCGCGAGAGCGATAGCTTTGTTTTCTCGTCGTAACTCGCGACGGATAATATAACACATATATGTACAACTCTAAATTCTAAACGTCTACTGCTCTTACAAATAATCCCCTACGCCGCCGACACCGCCGCTTCGTTCACCTCCTTCTCGTTCCCTCTCTTCGCCGCCGCCGCGGCGTATTTCGGAATCGAATACAAAAACCCGCGCTCGTCGAAACACGCCAGCGCGTGTTTGTGACACACTTTCACGCCTGCGGCTTTTAAAATTTCTCTCGCGAACGCCACGTCGTCCGTTTTCGTCAGCGCCACGTGTAAAGCGATCCAACAATCTTTCGACCCGCCGTACGCGGATATCGTCTCCCAAAATATGGTGGCTTTTTTCCTTTGTTCTTCTTCGTATTCTTCATCTCGCCGCGCGCCGTCCTCGTCTCCCACCGTTAAAAACGTCCACGAATCGTTGTACTCTTTCCCGCGCAAAGACGTAAACTGTCGCGTCGCCTCTCGCTCGTGCAGTTCATCCGCGTCTTGAAGAGAAGACGAGTTGCTATTGGACGATGCTAAAGTGGAAGACACGCATCCCATTGCGATGATGATGATGATGATGTGCGTGTATCGTGTATCTTCTGACGCGAACTTTTGGGGGATCGCGAAAGATATTCTCGCGCCTTGAAAAAAAATCTATACGTAGGTGTTGCGCGAGCACCGCGGAAGATAGGCTCTCGCATCTAACATGACATCTAAAATACTAGCATCTAAATATCTCTCTATTCTATAAAATCACGTGACGATATCGTCGTCTCGGCTCGTTTCTACGGCGTCTTTATTAAATCCAACCGCTTCTCGTCGCCCCGCTTTGACGTTCAGCGTCTCCGCTATTTCGCGATTGGACGGCTCGTCTCGCCACTGCTTGAGCAAACGAACGCCTCGCGCGTCGAACAACGACCACGGTTCGGGGTACCTTCGAACTAACGTGCCTTCGACGCCGGCGGCGGACCGCGCGCGTCGACACGAATACACTTTTTCCCATCTTTTTCCCTCCGTCGACAACAATTCTTTAGCTTCTCTTCGCAACCGGAGCTGCCAGGGTTGTCCGCATCTCTCGCCGCTTCCCGACCAAAACCCGTTGACGACGAGTAAGAAATGTTCCCTCTCGTCCACCACGCGCGCACCGTACGCACCTTTCAACAAGTTCACGAAGAACTGCATCGTCGTATCGCTCGGCATCGTCACGACGCTCATATCTTCCGTCGCCGTCCACAGACCCATGCCTTCGGCGTCTTTGTCTAACAAGCCCAGATATTTGTATTCGTAACCGCTCAACATGGTCTCCACGACAACCTTCGTCTTGGCGAAGCGTTCGGACATGCCGCCGGACCAATCGCTCGCTTGACCGTGCAACCCGAGCCACACGATGTCGTCTCCTTTATCTTCTCTCGGTAAAGGCAGCTCCACGCGCAGGCGTTTCGTCGTCCTGCTCTTCTTTGATGGTTGTTGTTGTTGTTGTTGTTCTCTCAACTTCCTGAGGACGTTCCTGGCTTCAATCGCGGCTTCAGAGCACGTCCTCGGCGGCGATTGCACGACGACGAGAACGTCTTCTCCGCTCGTCGCGGTTTCCATTGCCTTCGCCGTCGTCGTCGTCGTCGTCGTCGCGGCAAAACGTCTTCTTCTTCTCCTCCTCCTCGTCTTCGAAACATCATCATCGACAACACCCAACGACAGCAGGCTCGCGTGGCTTTTGTGGTCGCGAGGAGTAATAAAAACGCGCTTTTCCCGCGTCAAAGTCGACAAAGAAGAAGAACAACAAGACGAAGAAGAAGACGAAAAGGACAGTCCTCGCATCGTCGTCGTGAAATCGTGTCGCGCTGGCTTCTGTTCTCCTTCTTCTTTTTTTGACGAAGGGGCGTCGAACCCCGGAAAAATATTAAATATCTTTCCCGGGGAAAAGATACGGAAAAGTGGATAAAGCGCGCTTCATTACACGTACTTAATCAAGACGCACGCTCTCCCTGATATAATGCTCACCATCGCCCAAACGACGACCAAAGCATCTCTTCTCTCCGCCTCTGTCGCCACCACTCGCGCGAAGAAGACGTTGCGATCGAAAATCGTCTCCAAGTCCACCGAAGAGGAAGGCGAGGCGAAGAGCGACGAAGAGACGAAAGGAGGGGAGAAGATGCCGGACAGAGGATTCCTCTCCGTGTTCGCGCCGGACGGCGAGAAGAGCGCGGACGACTACAACAAGTGGAAAGCCGAGTTGATGGAGAAGAAGCGAAAAGCGCAAGAGGAAGCCGCGAAGAAGCCGAAGAAGTTTCTCGGTTTGTTTTAATTACATATAATAAACACGTGTTATACCGCTCTCGATGGAGGAGAAGGCCGCTCGAAGAAGAAGTTTCTCTCTCTCGGTTTGTTTTTAAAAGCTGATGGATGTAAAACGGGAGGAGGAGGCAGCGGCAGCGGCGGCGTCAACAACGCACGCGTCGCGTTCGCTCAATATTGTGTAAATAAAAATCGGTCATTTGTTCGGTATTCATCATCATCATCGAAAAGTCCACACGTAAACTCTCGCTCTTTTCGTCGGGAAACATCTCTCTCTTCATTTCCCCGAGATGCGTAACGAGAGACCCCTCACAACTTAAACTTTGCGCGCACTTTCTCCATCCATCTCTCTGCGGCGATATCATACCAAAAAAATAAAGAGAACGCCTTCTCCTTTTCTGCTCTGCTCCCGGAACGTGCGCGAGGAGGAGCGCGTTCGATGACGACGACGACGTGCGTGAGCGCATCCTCTCTCTGTACTCTCTTAAGTTAATACCATTTTCCCCTAATACCGGGGAGAGAGAGAGAGGGAGAGTTTTTACTCTTACGTATAATCAGAGAGAGAAATGAACACAAAGTCGACGCGAAAATGGCTCGTGGGTTTCATGCTGTTCGTTTTTATCGTGCGCGTTGGGTTTACGCCGAGGCACGTGACCGTGCGAGACGAACACGTAGCGCGGGAGTCGATGCTGCAGTCAGAGAAGAAGAAGATTTCGATTTCACGAGGAGAGAAGGAGGAGGAGAGAGTTGACGTCGACGTAGACGCGATCGAGAAACACGCGCTGGAAACGACGGAGGAGATTCTCGCGCGAGTTAAAGTGCACGCTTTGACGGGCGAGACCTCGTACGCGTCGAATATGATTGCCTCGAACGTGACGTGGTTCGACCGGGCGTACGTGAAGGAAAAGTTGGATTACGAAAGGTTCGTGAAATGTAAAAGCGAGAAGGAGCGGGGAGAAGCGCCGCTTCCGGACGTGACGGACGTAGAAAATGTTACACCGGATAGGATGAAGAGGAAAGTGACGCTGTCGTGGATGCCGACGGATGAGATGAGAGGTTTAGACGTGGAGATGAAAACGGCTTTAGAGAATGGAGGGGAGGAGACGGACGAAAACGCTTCCTCGGAACAACACGCGCTCACGGAAGAAGAGCGGAAGAAGAAAATACAACAACTGCGCGTGGCAAAACTCGCGAGAGCAGCGGCCGTGGAAGCGACGACGAGAGCTGAGAACGATCCGAGAGGGTTGTCGACGAATTGGGGACGATGCGCAGTGGTCGGGAATTCTGGATTGTTGCGATTTTCAGAGTACGGGAAAGCCATCGATTCGCACGATGTGGTCGTGCGCATTAATCAAGCGCCAATAAGAGGTTACAGTCGACGCGTTGGTTTGAAAGTCACTCACAGAGTCTTCAATCGACTTTGGACGCGAGCGTATTATCTCTCTCCGTCTAAACTTAAACGAACGAACAAAGAGAAGGAAGAAGAACTGAGAAAGATGAAATCAAAGGATCCGTCCAAGGCGCGACACGCCATGCGACAGTTTAAATCGAGCTCGTTTAAAGGTAAGACGCCGTGGGAGAACAACGCTTTAGAAGATAACGTGGCTCTCATCATCACCAGAGCGAGTTTAAAAGAGTTTGGTTTGTTGGCAAATCAATTGAAGAAATATCGCCCTGACGTGCTTCCGATTCGTCTCTCGTCAAAAGCAACCACCATGTCTTCTAAACCGTTGATGGCATACAGAGAAAAGTTGTGCAAGTCTGGTTTTGGTCCGTATCGTGGCTTAAACGTCCCGTCGTCGGGTTTTGTTGCCGCGTATGCCATGCTGAGCTCAGAATTATGTAAATCTGTTGACGTGTACGGCTTCGGCGTCGAAGGTATGGCGCAAGCGTCCAAGGGGTTACAAACTCGCGCTGGGGAGGTGTTAGATCGAACAAAGGTTCAAGAGCAATCGAACAGTAGCAGAAACACAACCATGTCCTACCATTATTTCAAAGGATTGGGCGCTCGAACGGAAGGAAACGACGTGCACTCGTTCGATACCGAGGAAAAAGCCTTCGAGGCGTATGGGCTAGGTAATTTGCTAACGTTTTGTAAATACGATTGGAAGAATCCAAATAGCGAGAGGAACTGGAATTGCGGCTGTCGTCTAGCGGACGTAAACGATTGTAAACCAGACTCGATGTCAGGTAATCGCGATGACGTTGATGTGGGAACTATTGCCGATCCGGATTGTCAAAAAGGCGTCGATTGTACCGCAGTGGAAAAGGAACTTCTAAAAGGCGAATTCGAAAGAGACCAAAAACTTCCGTCTGCAGACGACGACGACTCGATGACAGACGATGATGACGAAGACGACGTAAACATATGAGTATAGAATTGTAGAAATACCGGTAGCATGATGTATATATATATGTGTGTGTGTAGGATGTAGCATTTCTTAAATTAATTGAATACAAAATCTTGTGAGCGCAAAAATAGCGGAACGTTCTATCACTTCTTTTCCCCTGCGGCTTGCTCCCCAATCACACTCGCGCTTCCGGTTATCGGACAAGGCACTCCAAATCTAGCGCAATTTACGTACGTGAACATCTTTGCTCTATCCAACGCGCTCTCAAATGAATCTAACGCCGGTCTTACCACCAACTCGAATTGTTCCGGCGTTCCCGCTTTATCCTCCTTAAAATAATAATCCACCACGTACCTAATTTCCTCGTCGCCTCTCTCAATCCACCAATCGTGCCTATCGAAAGGCTTCCCCCCACCCATCAAATATCTAGACCACGCTAACGGCGACAAATCGTCCGGCCTTCCTCGAAACCGAACCAACTTCGGCCCGTCGTCATTGCTCGCTCTCGGATGTAACTTCTCCCACGTCACGACGCGGTCCCACGTGTCTTCGTTCATCGCGTTGTGCACGGACACCACCGTCGCCACGTCGTTTTCGTCCACATCGTCTGCTTTTCCTTTCCTCACCAAAGCGTTATAAAACATCTGCGGGGACGGATATTGCCAAGTCGTCCCCGCGCCTGATTTTGGTATCTTCGACGCCTCTCTCGCCGTGCTGAGCGCTATTTTTTGCCCGGGCGCTCGCTTTTGGTTCGCCTCCGACGGCATGTTATTTCTCGGGTCCAAACGTCCGAGGAATCTAAATCCTCCACCAGCAGAATTCTCTCCTTTGGAAGACGAAGACGAGGACGCGGTGGCGTTGCCGTCCACTCTTTGGTTGTACACGTTGTAGACGCCGAATTTGGACGACTGCGAACGCACTTCCTCTGGTATGGGACAGTCGGAGGATGTTTGTTGCTCCTGTTGTTGTTGACGCATGAACTCTTTCCCGCTCGCGCACGGCGGGTCGCCGGGTTGGTTCATGTGCTCCGGAGTCGCAGTTTTGGACGCGCTACTTCCCATCGCGCGTGATGGGCTTTTCGATTATTTGTGCGTGCGAAATGTGACGGAAGGAGGACTTTGAAGTCTTGAATTGGAAACTCCGCGGGCGGGTTGTAACGCAGCGTAATAGCCCACAAAACGTGAATACACATTTAAACACGTATAGAACATAGAAATACACTTTACAACTATTTTTAATAATGCTAAAACTTCAAAGACTGCTAGCTTCATTTCTTTTTCCCCTTGGTGCTTTTTCTCTTGTCGCCGCCGCTGCCCTTCTTTTCGTTCTGAAGTTTGACGAATCGGTTCGTTCTCGCTTTTTTGATCGCGGCGTCTTTCGCGATTTCCTCCGCGAACGTCCTCCCTCTCTCTTTCTTCGTCATGCGACTGGAATGGAAATCTTGCGCGCCTTCGACGACGGTCCCGATGGAAAAGTGCGTCGGGAGTTTACTCGTGTCTGCGTTTTTATAAAACCGCTTCGGGTCGTACGCGCCTCGCAACTTCAACGTTCGCATGTCCCTCTTCAACTCCGGAGTATACTCCGCGGCGGGTAAATCGAACCACCCTTTCCCGGCGGTTTTTCTCGTCAGTTTCCCGATTTCTCTGTTCACCTTCTCCGGCATCATCGGTGCCACGAACAAACCCGCCCCTTCCTGTTGCATCTTCCTTCGATCGTACACGCCGCCTTGCGCCTCCGGGTCGTTCTTCTTCATCTTCGTCCCTTCCTTCTTCCTTTGAATCGATTTCCCGTCGTTCGGTAGCGCTTTCAAAAGATCCCCTCGTTTATGCATCGTCGAACTTTGCGCTCTCTCTCTCGCTTTTTCCTCTCTTTTTTCCATCATCTCTCTTCTCGCCTCTTGTTCGTCGCAGTCTCGCTGCAGCGAAGGCATGTCCGGTTTCCAGTCTTTATAGATGCTGTTTCTGAGTTTCTTCAAAAACGCCTCGTGTTCCGGCGGCGGTTTCCAATCGGCCGGTCTCGATTCTATTTCTTTCTTCAGCGTCATCCTCGCGAGCGAAGCGCGCATGCCTTGCGCGATGATCATCGCGAACTTTGTGCCTTCTCTGCCCGTTAAATCTTGTTCGTCTTCTTCGTCTTCTTCTTCTCCGTCGTCGTCGTCGTCGTCTTCTTCTTCTTCGTCTCGTTTCGTTTTCAGTTGCATGATTTTCTCGACGATTTCATCGTGCGTCATCGACTGCATTCGCTCCAACTCTTCGGTCATTTTCTTCTCTTTTTCTTCTTCTTCTTCTCCTCTCTTATCGTCGTCGTCGAGGAGAAGAGACGACGGGTCTTCTTCTTCTTCGTCGTCGTCGTCTTCTTCTTCTATCGCGACCATTTTTTTTTTCCCCTCTTCTTTTGCTTTATAAAGCGCGTTAGTTGTGCGTGATGCGGAAAGAGTCTCGAGTTTTCCCCAATCACCCTAAACCCTAAACCCTAAATATTTGGGGAAAGAAAATCTTTTTAACCTCCCACCTGAGTGAGAAACTTCAATCAAAAAGCCACAAAAACATCATGGCGTTGTCGCGGTGTCATCGTTCCACGTCTTCTTCTTCTTCTTCTTCTTCGTCGTCGTCGTCGTCTGCAAACGCGACGCGTCGTTTGCTTCGTTCTTCGTCAAAGAGCGTCGCGCCGTTGCGTCAACAACAACATCAACAACGCGCCGGTGGTCGAAACAACAACAACCACGTTTTCGTCGTTCGTTCGTCTTCCGCTTCTTCTTCTTCTTCTTCTTTCGCCACGGAGACCAGCGACCTTCCGATTGGCGCGAAGAAGAACATCGCGATAATCGGCGGGAGAGGGTGCGGGAAATCTTCGATTTGTAGGCGATTGTTTGCGCACGATAAGCGGTTTAAGTTGATGAGTTTAGATGATTTAATCGTGTACGAAGAATCGATGTCGATTCCAGAGATAGTGAGCGCACACTCGTGGGAGTATTTTCGAGATGTGGAGTATAAGTGCTGCGTGAAAGCGGCGAGCGCTTTTTCAGAGTTTACTTTGATCGATTGCGGAGGGGGAATATGCGTAGATTTAGACGAAAATGGAGAGGAAATCTACTCGGAGAGGAAGATTAACGCGCTGAAAGAAACGGCGATGATTGTGTTCATCAAGCGAGACGTGGACTACTTAGCGAGTAAAATAGCTGGAGACGCCAATCGACCGAGTTTGAGCGCGACAAACTCGTTTAAAGAAATAATGGAGAGAAGAGGCCCGTGGTACGAAAGAGCGGCTGATTTGATTTTGGACGGAAGTTTAGAGAGTGGCGGTGGTGATAGTAATAATGATAATAGTAGCACGAACGCGAATAACGAAACGGCGTTGGTGAAAAAGAAAAAGATTGGGAAGGAGATTTTGAGATATTTCTACGCCAAAGCGGGCGTGGATCCTCTAGAAGAAGCCGGATTTTATGAGATTGGCGGGGCGGGTTCCGTCGAGAGTTTGAAGAAAATGGAGAAAAATAGATGGCTCTCCGAAGAAGATGAAATCAGAATGTAAAACTAAATATACATTTTTGCGTGCCGTTTTTGTTTTCATAATGATAGTATTTCTCTGAGTCCTCATGACACCTGTACTTACGGTCGCAAAGAACTATCGATGCGCGTCATCGCACGTGGCTTCACCACGTGCATTGGCGACGACGGTTGACTGTCTCTCCCACCAAAGTGGCTTCTTGAACTCCCACCAATCAAGAACCTCGGTGAATACGCGTCATTTCCTCCTGCTTCATCGTCTGAGGAATGTACGTCCCCAGAATCGTCTGGACCGTCGATAATAACGTCTGGATTCTCACCAACCATCCATGATAAAGGTTTCGGCGGCGGGTGCTCCGTCTGGTCGTTTTCGATGATTTCCAATGCTCTACGAATTTCGCGTTCGCTTCTGTTCGGGAACATTGCTATCCAATCCGAACGTTTCAAAACGAACAAATCGTCTTTGTCTTCTGTCTCGGAGAGGAGCCATCGCACCTCGCGAAGTTGTTCCGCCGTCCAGGGACGGTCGTCTCCAATGTCTTCGCGTTCGTTTGCAAACTGTTCTATATCGATCCATCGAACGAATCCACCTTTGTTTTTCCACCGCTCGTCCGTTTCGGCTTCTAAAATAGCGTCGCGCACTTTACTAAAGGGTGTTAAATTTTTCAGAATTTCTCTCGGCGAGGACGGCGGATCGGCATAAGCGTCGTTTTCCTTGATTTTTTTGACGCGTTTATTACTCGCAACGCCAAATTTCATAGCACTATCGACCGCCGCCGCTGAAGTTCTACTATGGCTACTATTTTTCTTGCTTTCTTCTTTCTTCATGCTTTTCGTTTTCTTTTCTATGATTTCCGCAATGTCTTTTTCATCCGCCGGACAGCCCGGCCACGGTCCCGGGTGCAGCATGCGCGTTCTTTGCATCAATGTCTCTGCGTCGAACTCATATACAGGGGCATTAGACGTAGTCACGACATGTTTTCGTCTCGGTCTGTTGTGGGCGTGTAAAAAACGTAACGACGCTCTCGAAATGACGTCGTGAACTTCAGATCCACCAACCGCAATCATACCTAACAAGCGCGTCGTCAGCGGTGCAACCATGGCTAAATCCGTGTAGTCAAAGTGCATGGTTTCCTCGAGGACGGCTTTGTAACAGACACCAGAAGGCGGCGCATACTCAAAATCTTCATCGCCGTTACGATCGTCTCGACTATTACGGCCGAAAAATTCGTAATCGGATTCAGCGAGCGAATCCGCGATGGAAACCGATGAGAAGGAATGCTTCATCATTTGGTCGTTGAGAAACGAGTTCGAACGCAAATGCCGCTCCCCTTCTCCGCCAACTCCTTCTAACGCGTTACTAACTACACCGGTATTGATAGAGAGTGGTGGTAACGGTGGGCGCCCCGTTCTTGACGCATTCTCCCCATTGTCGTCGGCGTCTTCGTCGTCTCTCTCATCCGTAGTGGATACGTCCACGAAGTCAATCGCTTTCGGTTGTGGCAGCGCTGACGACGTCCCGTTATCGATGCTATTATCAACGTTCTCATATACTCTCGCACACTGAGGCGCCGTCGCAAGCGCCAACGTTGAGCTCGAGTGATCGTTTTCGATGCAAAAAATATCGCGATTGCCGAGAAATCTAGGCGCTTCAAACACCAACAGAGGTACAGGGATACCTTTTTGAACGCACGAGCGTCCCATCGGCCACATCCAAGGGTCTAACATAATCACGCTCGTCACTCGCTTATCCAACTGTGCAAACATTCCACTCGCGGCACCTCCAAATGAGTGCCCACACGCGGCAATTCGCGTGTCGTCCATTGTGTTATGCAGCGGATCCTCCTTATCTTCGTTCAATTCCAGTAATCGATCGAGCACAAATTGTAAATCTAGCGTTCGATATTTTAAGTGTCGATGTCGAAACTTCCACCACATTTTTGGACGCATCTCTTCCGGTTGGTCGTAGCCACGGAAATCTGCAGACGAGCCATCTGGATATAACACTAAAGCAGCATCATGTGGATGATCTGCGGCGACGCAAATGTGACCCCAACTCGCCAGTTCTTGCAACAAAGCTGAATTTTGTTCCTTCATGCCGGAAAACGAGTGCGAAAACACAACGATTGGGAATTTTCCAGTAATTTCGTCCGCATAGGATCCTTCCGGGTGCGGCTCAGAGGCCACGTGCGGCGAATCGCTCGCGTCCATGAGCACCAATCGAAAATAGTTCACCACCCACCCGGGCGCCCAAAACGAAATCGCAAGTGCTCTCGCCAAGTCCGGATCGAGCCAGTTAACTTTCCTTCGCTTTGTTTTGGTAGTTTTATTACCGCTCTTTTCCTCCATCTTTTGCATCTTCTCCTCCAACTCCGCCGGGTACCAGATATCTGCCATCAACTTCCTGTGTTCCGGTAACTTCTTCCTCCTCGGATGGTCCGGTCGAATCCACGATTTTCTCGTCGTATCTTGCCAGTAAAACCGCCTTTTACCAACTTTATGCGGACCCGTTGGTTTAGGCATTCGAAACACCGGTATAAACAGTCCCGCAAACACGCTGCTGAACGCCGTCGCGAATCCAATCACAGAACTCGTCTTCCGAACGACGTTTGGTATTCGAATTTTCAGCTTCGCGTCCAACGTGTCCACCAAAACGGTCAAGCCGGTTCCTACGTACGCCGGGACAACTTGCCATCGAGTGCCATCTAACTTTGCTTGCACTAAAACCACCGCGGCTGGAAATAAGCGATTCCCTAAAATCTGCGTCTTTTTTTCTCTTTCGTCCTTCGCGACGATTGACGAAGCAGCGGCGGCGCCGCCGGCGGCTGGCAACGAAGAAGAGCATTTAAACGCCCTCTTTGCCGATATCGTCGATGCGACCCACAACAGCGGTTCCAAAGGCCTATTCAATGGATTTCGCAAGAAATGAAACAACTTTATCGTGAACTTGAACAGTGCCACCATGATTGTTCGTTTCTTTTCTTCAATCTCTTTTTCTTCTTCTCTCTTTCGCTCTGGTATTAACCGCGTTGATGTATCAAGATGCTCTTCTTCCGATGGTTTGGGGAATAAACTTTCCGTTAGTTTTAGGGGAATTTTTCTCCCTCTCGGTAAAACGAAAACCACCACCGAAAGAGGATTTCAAAAAAAACCAACGAGATGCGCGCGCGGTCTCGCGAGTTAACTCAACCTCTCTCTCTCTCTCTCGTTTCTCTCTTTCAACGCGAGAGGGAGAGGATTCAGCCGCGCTCCTCCAAAGGTGCGTGCTCGAGCACAAGTGAGGAATAAATGTCAAGTCACCATTTTTTAATTAAACGTTTAGGGTTTTTCGAAAAGAGGCACCCCCCCACCCGTTTTGGGGGAGGGGCAACGTTTCGTTTTTGCCGGCTTGAGAAATACCTCGCGCCCGTCGCATCTTTCGCGCGAAAAAGAGAAGAGGTGTAATAATACCATGCATCGCTGCTGATTCCTTCGACGCACACACACACCGCGAGAGAGCAGTATCAATATACGTATCTATATACGCGCGCGAGAGAGAGACGGAAGAAGAATTTTGGATAGAGAGATACGTTTTCGTTGAGAGAGAGAGAGAGAGAAAAGAGCGTTTACATCCGACGATGCGCCGGTCCCAGTCGTATTCCGTCGGGAGCTCGACGAC
>Ga0255769_10000421_pt1 | contig 50416 bp, 44 predicted proteins | sample 041ome_9_FD_179637 | JGI IMG/M metagenome (GOLD analysis project Ga0255769, IMG submission 179637) | Coastal salt marsh microbial communities from the Groves Creek Marsh, Skidaway Island, Georgia - 041413US metaG (version 2) | ecosystem: Environmental > Aquatic > Marine > Intertidal zone > Salt...
CACTTGGTGCGTCTTGGTAAATTACAGACGCATATGCCTTTACGATAGTCACAGAATCCCAAGAGAATCCAATACTGTTCTTTAGCTCTTCTAGTTTTTTTGTAACAACAAAGTATCTGTTTGTTGAAAAGTCTACCCCGCTAAGTGGGTCATTGATAAGCTGTATTTCCATTACAGCGTTTTGAACAGAAGCACCTTCCCCAGACGCAAACTCTATAACTATTCTAACTTCTTCTGGGGAGTCTGCCTCTTCAGCCTCTGGATCAGTTAAGTCTATTCCTGTTTTATCAACAATAGAAAATGCAAGCCTAAGCTCGTCTGCTGGTGAGTTTTGATCCAAATTCAGTGTTGCACCAGTTAGGTGTATGTGGGAAGAGACAGTGTCATCTGGGATAAGATTATCATTGTCGTCAATATTAATCGTAGCACTATCTCCACTTAGCATGATAGAGTTATTTAAAAATCTTGGTGCTTCCTGTCGTGCGATCCTATCATCATAAAGAAATACTGGATTGTTTGAATTAATACCGAAGCACTGCAGATCTGTGTCTATGTCATTAGATGTGTTAATGTTTGATGGGGTAGTAATCTGAGACGAAGCTGTCTGTGTGTGAAACTCCCAGTTTTCTACATTTGAAAACGTATACAGAATTTTACTACCAGCGACACCAGCCTCTGGATTAAGGCCAGCAGAAAAGACACCAAGCTCGGTGATTGCATAACGCTCGGTTGATGGAAGCTCTGCTGTAAAAACTATATACTCTGTTCCGTTTTCTTTAACAATTCCCCTAGAATTGATTGGAACCCTAAACATTTCAAAGTCAAGCTCTCCTTTTGCCCTATATTCGGCAACACTTTCATTTATATCATCCAAAAAATCTAAAGGTCTAGCTCCACAGCCTACGGCTATGTGTGATGCGTAGCTGGATGTCTGGCCTAAAAGGTATTTAGACAGAATGTTACGGCCTTTATCTGTGATCATGATAGATAGCTTTCTCCTTCATATATTGTATCACGGAAGATATCTTCAACAGAAAGAGACTGAACGTCTATCTCATAAGACTCTGGCAAATCAGCGACATATATGTATATGTCAAAAGTGTTACCATTTTCTTCAACACTGACTGGGTTACTGGGGCTTGTCTCTAAAGCACTAAGCGAATCTTCTGATGGCAAATATCTATTAAAAACAATTCCATAGGAATTAAACAAAGCCTGAGAAGTGTTTTCAATTGGAATTATTGTCTTTGGGCTATATTCTTTGTAAAGTCTTTCAAGATCAGATATGATATTGTAGTTTGGATTGATACCGTCAATCAGATCTCTTCTAATCAAAGAAATTAATTCATGCCCACCGATTTGCTGCCAAAGGGCGTTTTCCATCTCTTCGATGGTTGCAGCTGGATCTATAGACAAAATATACTGAGGATCAGCTACCTTAAATTTACTGAATGGGCTGGCTGGTCTATATTTTTCTGGCTGATTTGCTACTGCCTCTACCATCACAAAACCTCACTTAAATAAACAGTCATAACTGGGCCAAGATCGTTTCTTTGATATTCAATATTATAAACTACAAAGCGGGTATCGTCTAAAGATATCTGCTCAATACTGTCTGTAGAAGTATAGTCGATTGTAACAATATCCCCCAGCTGTATTGTTGGCATTGAGAATAGAATCATACCAACAGATTTCCTTGGCCTCATGGTTTTATCTATCATCCAAGCCATCAGGTCATTTGCATCATCTTGACTTTGAATATACGCTGATTCTATTACGAACTCTTTTCTACCGTATGTAAGTCTGCTGTTTTTAATATTTAGATATCTCTGTTGCTGTCTTATTGGAGAGATGATTGTGCCATCTTCTTTAATATCTGGATCAGAAAAGTCACTAATAGAGTTAAAGTAATCGTCTACCGTCAAATCTCTTGCCACATTCTGTGTAAAGCTAACACCCTGAATTCTAAGATAGTTTCCAGTTGTTTCGTCAAGATTAAGTGCTGTATCTGTATTATTAAATACAAGGAACTCCGCACCGTAGGCACTAGGAACAAACCCAGATACTGTATAGCCCTTCATCTTATTAAACGTATCTGCAATCTTAGCATATAGTGCTGGGTATGCTTTATCATATTTGACATTAAAGTGTGCACATTCACGCATAATTGTTCCAAATTCTTCAAAGTACATATTGTATTTAGGAACATCATTTACACCAATACCAGACAGGTAGGTTGATTGGACAGCACCGCTAACTGCATACTTTCTAAACGATTGGGAAACATTAATTTTTTCTGTGCCGAACACAGAATTGACTGGAGCTTCTATATCAAAAATAGTATTCTGTGTAAAGTTATTAGCGATGGCGTAAATATTTTCAAACATTGCCCTGGTAGTTCCACGAACAAACAGTGCCATGTTGTTATAAATTGGCAGAGGCTCTGTATCATCAACAATTCCAATAACTATGCTGTTAATCATCAGGTAAAAACGTCTAGTGTTTTCGTCAATATCTTCATACTCTACAGACATGTCGTAAACGCTTGGCGTTTTGTCGTTTACCGTTCGAGATTGACCAATAAACAATCCGTCATCAGCAATAATGCTTGTAACTCCCTGCCAAAGCTTTACTGGTATGGCCTGTGAAGAATCTTCTACAGCTGCCTCAGCTTCATTAGGAACTTTTCTAACAACCTTATAAAATACAACGTTGAAAAGGCCCTCTTCTTCTAGTTGCTGGAATCTTGGGTCATCGCTTGTGGCAGAATAAGAATCTGGATTTGTTTTTGGCAAAGCAATTATTTCAAAGAAATATCCATTGTTGTTTTCTGGGTTAACCATAATTCCGAGTCCACCAGATCCTCCAGACACTGTCTTAGGCTGTCCTTCACGATTGCTTGGAGTAACAAAATAATCCATTGCCCTCAGAATATTTTGCTCATACTGCTCTTTGCTTTGCTTTCCAACAATTCGCATCCTTGTTCCAAAATGAGAATATTTGTCTGTCAATGGCTTATGGGCATACGAGATAAAGTCAATCGGCTCTTTGTCAAGGTCATCAAAAACTGGTCCGTTAAACACTAATGCTGAAGACTGTACAGTTCCAGTTTGTGTTGCCAAGAACTTATTTACATCAGTTTCGCTAAACGAAGAATTAGCAAAATAGTTTTTTATGATACCATTACGTGAAGCAGCTCTTGCAAGTGACTTATTCGCATCGCTGAATCCAGCCTTTTCTCCAGAAGTTACCTCTAGCTCTTGAATTGCAGTGATAATGTTTTTGGCAGAAACGTTTTCATAAGTTGTTTGAATTTCTGTTTCCCCATCCTCTTCATCAATTAAAACCTCTTCTTGTGTAACAATATATTGTGGGACAACTTCTGCGACTTCTCTATTCATAACAACCTGGTTGCTGTCATTGAAAGACTTTACGAAGGAGTGTTTTCCGTTTTGTGCTCTATAGTTATAGATTGCAGCAAATGCTGCCTCTCGCTCATCATCGTCTTCTATTGCCTCGGCAGCGTCTAGCTCATCCAAATCAATCTCAGCATCTGGATTCTCTTCGTCTGAGGACTTTGTTTCTACATAAACAAAAGATTCATCAGACTCGCTATAGGTAAGCAAATTAAAGTTATTACTATCTATTCTTTCAACAAAATAGTTGATATTTGTTTCAATTCCATATGGCAGTGTTCCATTAGTAGTAAAACTAATAGTATCTTGATCAAATAGCCCATGGTCGTTACATGTAACTATTGCTGGATTACCAATAGAGATAGTTACTTCTTTTACAATTTGTGCTGCAGAACGTATGGCAGAAACCCTTGTTGGCGAAACAAGTTCTCCAGCTGTAGAGCTAATTTCTAAAAGGTTACCGACAGAAAACTCTACAGAATTTGGCGAAAGCAATGTCGAGTTTAAAATTTCTTCGGTTCGGTTTAGCATAATTCTAAACTCTGGAGTAAAGTCTAGATTGTTTTCTTCTTGTATGCCTGATAAATATTCTGACAGGTCTACGTCTCCTGGACTATCAATTGCATCGCCACCCAAAGATTCCGAAATTAGGAATGACCTACCCTCATCGCCAACAACAGAATGAACGTAGAATGCTGCATATCTTGTTAAGTTAGCTGGATTATTCAACTCTAATGGCAAATATTGGCCCCCGCCAAGGTTTTCCATCATTGCGAAATATATTCTATCCCCTGGCTCATAGATAGCACTGCTTGCTGTAACCTTAAGCTTATCCGTTTCCGAGCCTAACGATGTCACTAAGCGGGATTCAAGGTTGGTGTCGAGAGTAACGTTATGCTCGCCACTTTCTGCACCCTTGCCTTTAACTGTAATGCCGAGCCTAGCGTTGTCCCTAGAGCTAGAGATTGTAAAGGTATTGCTTGTAATATTTTTAGGGCTAACCCAGTATGGTTCGCCAAGGGAGACTGGCGGGAAATAGAATGAGTGATCGCCACTTTGAGAGTTTCCTGCTGTAGATATTGCCGAACCGTTTGGCTCAGATGCCAACCTAAACGTATTTTTGTCTATCCTGATTACATAATATGTTGTATCTTCGTCAAAAGCTTCTGGTAATGAGCCAGTAGTTCTTAAAGCCACCTGATCATTATTGGCTAACTTGTGATTTTCTGCAGTAAAATTTGCTGGATTTGCAATACTTATAGAGACATCTGTCAAAGTTTCTTCAGATATTGTTCCCGTACTATTAAGAATAACCCTATCAAATGGAACTAAATTGTGAGGGACAATACTTTCAAAAACAATCTCTCCCACATTATTTTGTGCCCTGCTGTTCCATGAAGAACCATCTTGAGATTTAGAAATATTAAGCTTGTTTCCAATTGCAATCCAATAAGATCCATTCCAAGCAACATCATTAATGTTTGCTTTGCGTTGTTTTGCCTTCACTGTTTTCCATTTAGAAAGGTTTGTTGACCTAGACATTGTCCCATTGCTACCAGCTGCAATCCATACCCCGTTGCCGAAGCCGATAGTTCTGAGAGTTTTTGATATTTTAGTATCAAACCTAGTCCATTTTGTTAAATTTGTTGATTTAACAGATTTTTTAGATGCTCCAACTACAACCCACGTGTTTTGCCCATAGGCAATCTTGTAAGCTTTAGCACCAGAGAATCCAATATTCCTAGCTGTCCAAGAATTTGTGTCTGTTGAAGTTGCAAACACCCCCTGCTTGCCAGCTACAGCCCAAGTCCCGTTTCCATATCCGATGGTATTAATATTGTTTTTGACGTATTCTTCTATTGTGTGTGAGCTTGAAGATTGTGCAGAAACAAAGTCAATCAAGTCGCCATTTTTAGATGTTGATAGAGATATATTATTCTTATCTATAACACGAACGTAATATGCAGTATCTTCAGACAATACAGATGGTAGCGTTCCAGACTCTATTACTCTGATTGAGTTGTTATTAGAGAAGTTGTGTTTATTAACTGTAAAGGTTGCAGCTTCTCTAGAATAGCTATGCCTTCCACTACCGTTTGAGTCAATTAGTGCACCAGTTTCATCTCCTATATTGTTTTTAACAAAAAAGCTATCTTTGTTTCTTATCTTTACATAGTAAGGATTAGCTCTTTCAGCACTTGTATATAATCCAGCTGGCAGAGTTCCAGTTGTGGAAAACTTAATCTTTTCATTATTTTTAAGGCCATGATTTTTTCTAACGATAACAGCCTCGCTAGAATCCTCGTTTTTATTTTTCTTATAAATTTTAGATATAGAAAGATCAGTTTGTCTGTAGGTTCTTGAAATCTTTTTCTTATTTGCACCACTAGAAACTTTAACATCGAGAGTTAATGTTTTAACGCTCCAGGATGATGTGTCTGTTGAAGTTGCAAAGGCTGCCTCATTACCAGCTACAGCCCACAAGTTATTGTTAAACTGAACATCATTAAGAGATGTTGACTCAATGCCATGATCTGTAATTTCTGTCCACTCGGTAGCGTCCTCAGAATAAAGCATTAATGCTTCTTTGCTGTCTCCAGTCCCCTTGCTACCAACAGCCAGCCAGACAGAGTTAGACTCTGGCCCAGTTCCATAGGCAACTGCTTTTAGCCTAATATCTTCATCAATAAGTGCAACACCATCATCAATAAAGATTGTCCAGTCTTCCCCATTAGTAGAAATTCTAAAATTACCATCATCTCCGACACCAACCCATTTACCGTCAGCATAGGCAATACCAAAAATATTGTTTGGCTCATCTATTTCTGCAGAAACATCAATAGATATTGCCTCTTGGTTATATGCACCGAGAAGTCTCTTATTGGCGAATGTTGAGAATAGATACCTAGAGTCCATTTCTATACCCTGGACTGGGGCATTGTCAGTAGTGTCTGACCAGTATTGTGGAAGACCAGCACTGTGGTAAGCTATCGAGGTTCCGAACTGTGCTCTACCATGTTTACGAACAGCACCATTTTTCAAAACAACAATTCCATCGATCTCCTCATAGAATGGTTCTGAATAAATTCGTACACGGCCAGTTGGATATAGTCTTCCACCATACTCAACCTTAGAATAATAGTTTTGGTATTCTCGCAAGCTACTAATCCACACATTGCCAATGCCAGATACGCTATATTCTATTGCGTCATATTTAATAATTTCACCATTGGCGTAGAAGTATCCATTGTATCTGGCTACCCAATATGCACCCTCGCCAAAATCAATTATGTTGTTAATAAGTTGGTTTTTCTTGACCCATGGCTCTTCGTCCAATAGGTCTGAGTTTAGTGGGACTGCTGCTAAAGCATAAGAAGACGACTGATCCTGAGACTCATTGGCAGACCTAATAGGCGGAGTTCCTGTTACTTCCCAGAGGAGGACTGGCTTATAAACCCAGTTTTTATCTTGATTCACAAAGTTTGCCTGTCTTAGAGAGCCGTAATCTTTTTGAATATACTTTTCTTCATAAAGAATCTTTCCATCATTGAAGACTTCCTGATTGGCAGAAGTAAGCTCAATAATATTTGAAAGGCTTTGCCCAGTAGTTCTGTTTTCGTTTACGCCATCTTTTGTTTGATCAGACGAGCCAAGGATTTGGGTGTCAGTAGCCCTCTCTTCTGCTGATGGCATAATATAGTTTTTGCTCATAACAACAAAGTTATTGAATTCGTCAAAGAACATTGCTGACTGTGTAGCTACGGCTAACTCCTGTAGAACCTGAGCAATTGTAGTTTCTGGCTTTACGAAGAAGTAAGGAATTATTGGATCGTCTTCACCCTCTACCCTTCTAAACACATAGTTTGAGAAGCCGATAGAGTCTAACAAAAACGATACGGCATAGCTAAGAGAAGCTCCTTCGACCAATAGCTGTGGGGCATTCAGTGTTTCAAAGTAAAAGAATAGATCTCTTAAACCTAGCTTTACGCTTCTACCCTTAGAGTCTGTCTGTGGGAAACCATCAGCATACAATATTTTAAGTGGAACAGAAAATGTTTCAACAGCATCATTGTCGATGATGCTAATATTCTCAAAAAGTTTAATCTGTAAGTTATTGGAAACAAAAGATGACAAGACGCTACTGGTATTGTTTTGATTAAACGAATCGTCAAAATCAAATATCTCTAGCGTACCGTTAGAGGCAAGAAGCTGACCTACTGGCATACCACTCACACCAAGATCTGATGCGCTCTTGTTGAGATCGAAAGCTCTTGTTCTATCGGTTATGTTTGCAACAAGACGTGGAGAAAGCTCAATCAAATCAAAAGTAGATTTGATTTTATTCATTGTTTTTACAACTACACGAATACCACGGATATACTCAAACTCTTTATACTTTATTTCATTGCCGTCGTTAAAATATGCTGGGTCAACAAATTCAGTAACCATTGCTGTACGCTCAGTTATATCTTCATCAGCAAGATACCAACCATACTGTGGAACAAAAGAGTCATAGGAACTGCCATTCCAAACGTAGACCATGCCTTGTTCATTTTGAGTTTCTCTTACGAAAAATGCTGAATTGATTGCTGGGTTGGATGGCAGAAGACTTGCAAAAGGATACGAGCCAACAAAGTGAATGGTGTCGAGATATTGCTCTGGTAGAATAATGCCGTAAGCAAGCTCTACATATCCATCGTCTCCAATAACTGGAGAGTTGTTTCTTCTTACAGACAGGGGATTAAAGACTGCAACATCAACCCAGTTATCTCCCTTTAGGACCTGAATACTCCAGTTTGTTGGCGTAGTCTTATTAGCTTCACCATAGAATGGGTCTTCGAAAGAAGTCCCGTTTTCGTAGAATGGCCCTAGGTCAACGCTACCGACATTAGTTTGCATCTTGACAACAATCCTGTTAGCTGGAATGTTGTCTTTGTAAACTACAAAAGGTGCAGCATCATCAATTGCATATTGATCACCTAGTATTTTGTTAGCAAGACCTCTCTCTACTCCACTCTCTTTACGATAAGAAGTCCAGTATTTAAAAGGATCATTTCTGCTTGCCATATAATATCTTGGCCTTGTTGCAAGATTTTGATTAACAAAGTGGGTGTAGTTATCTTCAAAATATCTAAGCTTATTGATACCAGATCTTGGCCTGAATCTTCTAAAGCAATCTTCTAAAGAATAAAGCAGTCTTTCTTTTTCGTTTGGTGTTGTAAAGGCTACTGGATCGTTAGCATTATCCAAACCGCCGTCAACAACAACATCTGCATATGTTGCACCAGTATAGAATTTGACGGCATTGTTCTCATCGTTAATATCAAAAGAGCCAGCCACAGAGGCGTACACGCCCTCTGAGGAGGCAATGTCAGCTGTTGGCCTGTATCTATAGTTTCCGATGGTAGAAATATTGTCAGCAATATTCATGTTCCATTCGGCAACAACCATTGCTTGGCTGCTAATACTAGAAGAGGTTTCGAGGTGTTCTTGTAGTTTTTGATTAACAAACATTTATACCTCTTCCAGAGTTACCTCAATATTCCAAAAGTCGAAGTTACTTCCCCCTCGCTTTACGACATCATATCTAAAGCTGCCGAAAAATACTTCAATAATTTGGCTATATTTATTTAGATTAGCATACTGCGCATTATTATCTTCTAGGTTTTTAAAATTAGTATGCTTATCATATGAAAGGTAAACCCAGAAAGAGCCAGTATATCTTTCATACCAGTCTAGCAGATCAACGCCGCCAGCACCGCCATCAACAGTGAACTGCTGGTCACTATAATATGGTGATCCAGAAGACTTAACAGATTTTATTACAGTTCCACCATCTGTCTCTACCGACACAGAGCTAACCAGGTTAGGCTCACCAGCAGAACTAAAATCTGGGTATGAGCTATAAGCTCTAGAAGGAATCATATCCCAAGAGGTAGAAATAGAAAGCTTGTCGGCAATAAAGTATGATCTCATTCTGCCGTTGACCATACGCTGTTTTGTTTCTAGTCTTTCTGTTTGAAAGTTAATATCAGACCTATTGTGGTCAGAAAGAATAATGAATTCGTTTGTATCTGTTGGAGAATATGCTGCAGAGTTTATTTCATTACCCAGCGGAACATGAAAGAACTGCCCGAATGTTGGTGACTCAGAATCAGTATCTTCAATAACAGTTCCAGGGTTATTAGCCCAAAGCATGGCCTGTGGTCTCTGATATTTTTGTCTACCACGCATATATTCTAGGTCAGCCATTATAGTGTGTTCCCTCTAATTCTACGGTTTTCAACCTGCCTGATTCCAGACATTACGACCCTAGCTATATCTTCTGGGTTAGAATCTGACTTAACATTTAGGTTCAAACTATAATTATACACTGAATTGCTTCCTGCTGCTGACTGCGATGACTTTGAGGCAGAAAGACTGCTGTAGTTACCACTGTTAATTGCTTTCAAATTCTCTAGCCCAAACCTACTCACGGCAAATTTTCTAACAACAAACTCTCCAGGCGTTAGCATTGCTGGAACGGTGTCGGTATTACCAATTCCAGGGACAACGCCTCCAGAATTTAGCTGTATTCTAGGGATGTTAAACCCAAAGCTCTTGCCTCCACCAGGAACAGTGAATCCAAGGATTTTTTCTGGTATTGTAATCTTAAACTTATTAATAAAGTCAATGGCTTTATTTATTCCAATCTTAACACTATTAGCTATGCCATCCCCAACCTTTTCAAACACAGAGCTTAATTTTTCTGGAAGTTCTTCAAACCAGGTTACAATCTTTGGAAACAAATCTTCTGTTACATAGGTAACGGAAGTATCCCAAAATGTTTCTACGTCAGATATTTTATTTTCAAGAGTATCGTCTTCAGTAAACCAAGCAAAGAAGGTAGTTAGTGTCTCTTCGATTGGCTGAACAATAGTAGTGTAAGCCCAGTCCACACCCCAGTTCCACTTATCTTTTATCGGTTGAATAATGTTTGTATCAACCCAAGATGTTAGAGTATTCCAGCCGTTTTGAATTGGTTGAACGATAGTAGTATTTACCCAATCTACCCCCCAGTTCCAAGCATTTTTAATTGGCTGAATCACATTTGTATCAACCCAAGTTGCAAATTCATTCCACTTATCTTTTATTGGCTGAATGATATTTTGATCTATAGTCTCACCGATATTTGTAAATCCTTCTTGTACCTTTTGTCCAAAGACAATTCCGATAGCCTGAAGACTCTTAAACCATCCTTGGTTTGTAAGGTTATTAAACCATCCCTCGATCGCTCCCTCTTCTTCCTGCAAACTGCTAGAAATAGAAACAGAATCTCTTGATGTGCTAACATTTACGGCAGAAGCTGGTGGAGTCACCACTGGCTCTGGCTCTGGTGTTGCACTGCCGCTGCCGCTTGAATCGGAGAGAGGCTGTGCCCCATCAGCAAGAGGTATCGGAAGGTTATCAAACTCTTGAGTGTTCATTCTTACGTTGACAAACAAATCTTTATTAGACTGATTATCAATACTATCCCAATATGTAACAATATCCTGAACTACACCAAGAGCTTCCCTCATAGCGTTAATATAATCTTCGCTGCTGGTTACTGCTAAGTCTACCCTGTTCTTAACAGCCTCCCACTCAAGCCTTGTCTTACCAAGAATCTCAAGGCTAGCGATGGCATCCATCTTAAGTCTTTCGGCAAGGGTAACTCTTTGCTGTGCTGGCTCAAGCTGAGACTCTTCAATTTCAAGGATTTGCTTCTGATATTCAAGGATCTGTGCCTCAATTTGTGACCTAGACATACCCATCTGTCCACGCACAGCTGCAAGCTCAATATCTTTTTGACGTGTAAGGTCATCTCTTTGCTGAGTAGCATTATCTTGTGCAAGTTGTTGCCTATATTCTTGAGCTGCTCTTGCGGCAGCAGAAATATCACCACGGGACAGAGCATCGGCTACGGTTAGCTGTGCCTCTTGCTGTGCAGAAAGCTTCTCATTAATATCGGCAACCTCATTAAGAGCATCCAGCCTATCCTTATACCTCTTATTGATTTCATCTTCTTGATATCTAATGCGAGTAAGATCTGCCTCAAGATCATCAACGAGATATCTAATGTCTGATATCTGCCTTTCTGCTGCCTGAATAATAGCCTGGTCAGAGGCAGTCGAAAATTGGAAATCAATATCAATTTGCTGCTCTTTGGCAGCGAAAGCTTCCATCGCCTTGCCAAAGCCATCTGTGAAGATTTCCTGCAAACCAGTGAAAGTCATTTTCTTGATTTCGAGATCAAGCTGTGCAGCATTTTCTGCATCTCTAAGAGCTTGTCTCAAAACTTCAGGATTGATTGATGGATTCAGAACAAGTCTTTGAAGATCTTCATCGTTCAGAATTGCTTCTTTTTGACGATCTGTCAATGCTGAAGAATTCTTGGCAATAAATTCTTGCACTTTACGAAGATTAGCTGTTGCAGAATTAGCTGTAGCTACTGCCGAAGCTGCAGCCTGATCTGCAGTCATTCTCTCTGTTTGCCTAACAAGATTTACGAGTTCACGAATATTATTGAGATTTTGCTCCGCAACAATAGCAGCGGCAAGTCCTGCATCTGCAGCCATCTCGTAAGCTTGTGACCAGTCAAGTCCAGCAGAAACAAGTTTTCTAGCTGCAGCAACCTGCTTTTGCATACTAATAAGGGTTGATTCTTGTTCGTTTTGGAACTCTCCAAGAGTGATCGCATCTAATGCTTTAGCTAATGCTCTAGCTTCTGTGGTAATGCCAGCAAGATTACCCTTGTCATCAAATACAAACAAAGAGTCCTTATACTTCTCGTAGTCTTCTGGACTCATTCCAACAATCATCTCAATGAAATTTTCACCGAGTCCAATATCTCTCATCTGTTGTGAGAGTCCACGGAATCCAGAAATACCAGCATCTCCACCAAAAAGCTCTTCAAGCTTAGTAGAAATATTCTTCCAGCCCTTTAGAATACCTACCTGAAGATCTCTATAATCACGAAGTTTCTTGAGAACATCGTCAAGAATGCTAGACTGATCTTTTGAGCCTCCGCCCTGTGGTTCTGGGGCAAGCTCTTCTGCTCCTCCAGGTGCTAGGGCTGGTGCCTGTGTCAGCTGATTAGCTGACTGGGTAAAGAATCCTTCATCTGGAACACTAGAAGGCTGGCTTCTTCTCCAAGAAACAAAGGCTGGAGTTTCTCTAAAGTTTTCTCCATATGTTTCATAAATGGTTCTAACAGTTTGAATATACGTTACCTGCTGAACTGGGTCAAGGGAATCAAAATATGCCTGATCTGTGGCAATAATATCCGCAACGTTTTCTCCAATATAGTTAATAATAAAGTCCTGAGATATTGGTCCTGCTGCTGCCTGTGCTCTAAGCCTTTGCATATCTTGTTCGTAATCTTGAAGAAGTTCTGGATTATTTAGATAGAAATCAAGGGAAGCTTGAAGGTCTACCTGACCACCCGCTGCTGTCTGAGCAATCTGCTGGAATGCATCCAAGAATCCAGCTGCATTTGCACCCCTAGCTTTTACATCTGCAAGGAACTGAGTCTTATTGACATCATCTTCAAAAAGATTCATTACCTGAAGAACTCTGCCACCCTCTGCACCACCGAGGTTGGTTGTAATGTCAATAAAAGTATCTATTGTTGCAGTGTCACCGCCGAATGTTGCTAAAAAGCCGCTAAGTGCTGCTGGGTCAATATCCTTTGAAGCAAGAAGTAGAGAAAGGGTTACTTCTCTTTCTGTTGCTCCAAAGTCAATGTCTTTGATTTGTTCTTGAACACCCATGGCCATCATTTGAGCAAGTGGGTTATCTTCATAGGCCATCTTAATTGCATCATTTAGTGCATCAAGCATTGCTGGCTTTTCCCCAAACAGGCCGAGGAATGACGGGGCATTGGCAATCTGAGAAGCTACATCGCTAATTGCTTGACCAGTTTGTTCAAGGAACTGCTGTCTTTCCTCAAGGTATTGGTTGGTTAACCTATCTGCTTCAGCAGTATCCCCCGCCGCTGTCGCTGCCGCAATTCTCTTTTCATACTCAATATCAAGAGAATCAAGAATATCCTGCCTTTGCTGAACAAGCATTACGGAGTTAGCAATAGCGGCACCAGAAAGGTTTCCAATCTTTTCAAAATCAGCTACGCTAATAGCTGCGGTTACACCAACCCCTAGAGCTGCACCAGCAAGCACTCCGATGGCTGTTCCAATTCCTGGGGTGATGGCAGTTCCAACAGCAGCACCAATTTTAGCTCCAATCGCTGCTCCGCCCCAAACGCCAGCCACAGTTGCAGCCGCACCGAGACCTATCTTTGTTCCAAGCCTAGCTCCGACTCCTGATGCGTCGATTGCCTCAAATGAGCTTTCTACTGCATCAACAGACTCTTGCATGATCTCAAGCCTTACGCCAAGCGGGTCATTAAGCAAATTCTCTCCGTTAGGCCCAATTAGCTGAGTTAGTTTACCATTAACATTGATAGCAAAAGAATAATCGCCTAGCTCTTTACCAAGCTCATAAACTATGCTTCTTGCCTGTGCTGCGTTAAGTGCTCCAGTAGCAATAGCAGTTGTCATCTGATTAACAATTTGTTGTTGTACTGCCTGTAGATCTTGTGACTCAAGTGCTTTAGATATAGAATCTTTTAGTTCTGTTCCAGCTTCAGATCCCAAGAAGGCTGAACCAAATGTTTGCTTACCTGGTTGAATCTGATATGGGGCAAAGCCTTCTGCCCTTCTCTTGTTCATAATTTGACTGGCTGTAACATTTCCAGCAAACTCTGACAGTCTATCCATAGACTTAGAACCTACCCCAAGCTCTTCTGCCAAAGTCATAGCTTCTTTTGATGCACTCTTAAAAGCATCAACCATTTTATAAATAGAGAATCCAGCAAGAGATAGTGCACCAACAACTACCATAATTTTTGGCGGTAGCATTAACAATGAGCTAGCAACAATAGCTGGCATAATAAGAGATTGACCTACTTCTCCAACCTTACCAGGAGCCATTGAAGCAGCAATAGCAGCTGAAGAAACAGCCATACCGATACCCATCCTGCCACCGCCGCCCATGCCAGGTGCTCTTCTTTGTTCTGCAGCATCTGGGGCTGGAACTTGCTGTGCAGCCTTTCTTTGGGCATAAAGCTCTCTTCTTCTAGCATTACGAGCTTCTCTCTTCTGATCTGCTTCTTGTGTCCTTGCAGCCCTTTCTTGATTTGCTCTTTGTGCAGCGTCGCTTCTTACTTTATCAACCCATTTACCGCCTCGGAAAACCTGCTCTCTACCATCAACGACTCTAGTCTGAGCAGCCTTAGCAGATGCCTTGCTAGCCTTAACAGCCTTCTTTCCAGTATCCTTTTTCTGCTCAGTCCCTTTTCTAACAACCTTTGTATCTTCCTCTTGAGCAGCAATGGCTTCTTCTCTAACATTGAGATCTTTAGCAATTAGCTTTCCAAACAAAGTCCTGTCTGATTTATTTACACCCAGAGCCATTCCGCCAGTAACAATCTTTCCAGACCCACTCTGTCTAACATACTTGCTTTCCTTTGGAAATAGTTTTGCAAGCTTCTGTCTCAACTCGGCTGTAGGGTTAAACTTAACTGCAGTTGCACCTGGGGCTGGAGTTTGTAAAGCTTTTGCCTGAATAGCAGAAACTGCTTTGTATTGTGATGGATTTAGTCTTGCTAGAGCTTTTTTCTCTATTGTCTCTAGACTTGTTGCGCTAAGAGCTGGATTTCTCTTAAGAGCTTGTTGTAGTCTTTCTTCTGTGTCAAAAACCTTTTCAAAAGTTTTTGCAGCTTTGTCCATTTCTCCTTGAAAAGCTTTTCCAAAAGCCTTCATGGCTGGAGAATCTTTACCAAATATGTCTGCACCGCCAGCTTGGAACGCACGACCCCACATTTGCTCTGGTGTAACATTCTTAGTTGCAGCAGCATAGGCCGATAGATTTGCACCACCCAGTGATCCAGATGCTTTATTTAAATCTCTATCGCCCATGAAACCCCAAGAAGAGTAGATTCTTGGGTTAGTTGTTTCAGTTGTTCCACCAGCCTTTATCATTTCTTGTGCTCTTGCACCAGCAGCACCACTAAACTTTGAAGCATCGGAAAGACTAATTCTTGTGGCAGATCTTGTGTGAGAAAAATCCATGCTGCCAGATGACTTCATGAAGCTGCTTGTTAGCTTTTGCAAATCTCCAATTTTTGTTACAGATCCAGCCTTACTGTTAGCGAGCTGATTTAAAAAATCCTTACTTAAACCGCTAGTAGCAAGGTAGTCTCGCATTGCTGTAATATTTGTTTTTCTTCCAGCAAGATGTTGAGCTAGTTTAGTGTAATCTCCATCAAAACCATTAGCAAAGCCAGGGATAGCCCCAGCAATCATTGCTTGAATTAGTGGAAAATATCTCTTAGTTTCTTCAACTGGAATAACAGCTTCCCCTGGAGAAAGCATAGCTGGAACAACGTCACCAGCCCCCTTTGGACCAGGGACCATCGTAACGCCCTTAGCATACTTCTTTACGATACCACCCGTTGCCATGCCAGCTGGCTTAGCTCCCCTAGCTACCTTAGCTCCGCCACCACTTGCCAGCAATGCTCTTTGTGCGGCAATTGCTTTATTGTATGATAAGGTCAGTGCATTAACAGCTGCTGCCTCAGAAGTAAATGTTTGCCTAAGAGTAGTGTGTGTCTGATTTAGCGAAGAAGCAACAGCATTAGCTTCAAGCTGTTCCTGAGTCATATACTGAGTAGACATGCCAAGCTCTGTCATATTGGCACTCGATTTGCCTATTTGACTCATCCAGCTAAAGAATTTGATTAGGTTGGCGACACCGTTACCAACAAGACCAACGGTCATAAGAAGAGTCGGGGCAATAACGCCTAGCCCAGCAACAAGTGCAACAACAAAGCTTTTAGCTCCATCATTCATTGCATCAAACTTATCTAGCAGCCTAGCACCAAACTCAATAATAGGTGTCACTGCTTTAAGGAATGCTTCACCAATTGGGATCAAAGAAATCTTTAAGTCTTCAAAAGCTTGCTTAAACTTATAAAGTGGTGAATCCTCTACTCGCTTAAGCTCTCGCTCAGTTAGGATTGCAAGCTCTTCAGTGCTTGCCTGAGTTAGTTGTAGAACACGCTGTGCCTGTGTACCCTCGCCAATTACGTTTTGCATCAAAGTTGAAATTCTAGCAAACTGGAACTTACCGAATAGTTCTTCAATAGCTCTTGCTTTATTGAGAGGGTCTAGAGTGTCTAGGGCAGTTGCCAGTTCAACAATAGTCCCCTTTACGTCGCCAGCATTACCTTCTACAATTCCGTTAATGTTAATACCAAGCCCAGCAAGCATTTCTGATGCTCGATCTGTTGGATTAATAATCCTTGCCAAACCAGACTTTAGAGCGTTAGCACCCTCTGATGCATTAATTCCACCCTCTTTCATGGCGGTAAGGAAGAATGCGAGATCCTCAACATCTCCACCAAGCTGTTTGACTACTGGACCAGCTTTTGGAATAGCCGTGGTAAGATCTTCAATGCTAACAACAGTTTGGTTTTCAACTGCGTTTAAGAAGTCAATTTTATTTGACAAATCATCTGCAGCTACACCAAATGCGTTAGTTAGAGAAATAGTTGTTTCTAGTGCTTTTTCTTGCTCTACCCCACCAAGGACAGCTAGCTTGGATGCTTCGCCTACCTGCGCAAGAAGATCTGCACCCATCTTACCCATAGCCGCAGCATCAGCTGCCATCTCCATGGTGTCTTTAAGAGCTACGCCATATTTTGTGAACTCTCTACCAAGTGTTTGCAGCTGCTCAAGCATTTGATCTGTCTCAGCCTGGGTAGTAAATAGCTCACCGTAAACACGCTTAAACCTAATAGCCTGTTCTTCTAGGTCCATGAATGTTTTAGCAGCAACCGTACCAAAGATAGTAAGAGGGACGGTGAAACCAACCATAAGCTGACGACCAGCCCACTGGGTGTTCTTACCAAAGTTTAGAAGGTTTGTAGAACCCTGTCTTAGCAACTGATTAAACAATTGCTGTCTTTGAGCAGCAATAGCAGTCTTAGTGGCAAGATTATCTAAGTCTAGTGCTAATGGCCTAACAGCCATTGCTTTCATTGCACCGCTGGCATCACGACCCATTTTAATATACTGAGTCTGAAGAGTCTTTACTCTTTCACGGGCAACCTTATTGATCGTATCAAACTCTGACCTAAACATTCTTCCGAATGTTTTAGAAGCACCGCCAGCATACCTGAAATACTCTCTCATAGAGAGCTTGTTTGTTTCTAGTGCACGAGTAAACGATTCAGTTGTGGTAGAAACTGTTCGCATAGTAGCAGAAAACTTACCAGTAGCATTAATGCTATTGATAAGATTTCTCTGCATTGCAGCAGAATCAGCAAGGGCAGTCGCATTTCCCTTTGCCATCGTTTGATGGAACGTGGAAATCTGAGCCTGCAAAGTACGTAGACTGGCTAACGCCTCAGAGGTATTAAGGTTAACGTTAATATTGGCTTGTGCGTCAGCCATCTACGGGCACTCTCCTATTGCATATTAATGAGGCTACCTTCGGAGACTCTAGCTCCAGATGCTTCCTCTACAATTCGATATACCGTTGGTAGATCGACAATCTCTTCAAGTGCAGTCAGATCTTCAGCTAGTTCAGGCTTGTACTGCTTCATAGCAATCTGTACGCACTCCATAAGAATACTCATTGATTTCTCATTATCGTTTACCACCTCTTGAATCTGCTCAAACTTTTGCATGAATGGTCTAAGTAGTGAAATTTTTAGTGGTCGAAGGGAAATCTCCTGACCGTCGATTAGTTTTACGGTTTTTTCTTCATTTACATTTGTTGCCATTATTTTTTTCTCTCCTTTTGAGACTATACAATTATAACACAAACTAGTCTTTCTTGCGATCTACCCGTTCGTAAGAAAGACCCATACCAATACCAAAACCAGCCTTTGCTGCGTTTTGTCCTTGTAGTGAAAGTATATCATCTGGATCACTACTTTGTCCACCGCTGAAGACTCTGGCCTTCATTTCTTCCCAAGGATCACGACCATTGTTTTCTTCTTTTTCTAGGTCAACACCTTGTAGTGCAGCGTCAAACTTTCTTTGATTATTTTCTATTTCTCTTTTGGTTTCTATTATCTTTATAAGTTCGGGCATAGTGATAGAAGATTCTAGATCATCAAAGCTTTTCCAGCTACCAACAAGGAATGCTTCTGCCTCTAAGCCAACTAGATCAAAGTCTTCCCAAGACCCCTGCTTCTCTGCATTATCTTTAGCCTGACTTTCTATGTTTTCTTCTTTATCTGGATTAATTTTAATACCAGAGCAAAGATCTAGAATTTTGTATATGGTTGGCATATCTACAAGCTCTTCTAGATCTGCCCTCGTTTGAACAACGGGGTAGTGCTGCTTCATGCAAACAGTAGCACACTCAGAAAGAACAGAGATAGCCTCAAAATCACCCTTGGCAAATTTGATTAGATTAAAATAAGACATGAACTCTACATAGAACTTAATCTTAAGTGGACCCATCTGTACAAGGGTGCCATCAATAAGATTAATATATCCAGTCTCAAAAACTCTTTTTACCATTAATACATTGTACCAAAACAATACAGCCCAGAGCAAGGCCCTGGGCTGTATTATGTGTTTAGTTAGACTATGAAATTAGAGATAGTGTACGGTCAACGATCTTACCATATGATGCTGTGTCATCATCTGGAAGAAGGCGGAACGATACCTCGTACATAGTAGGCTCATCACGCTTTGCAGAAACTGTAACGCTCTCGATAGAGAGTGCACGGTATGCAACGTAGATGCGCTCGATGGATTCTGAAGCTGCACAGTTACCTGTACCTGGACCAATGGCTACCAAACCACGTTCTACTGGACATTCACCGATGTCACCAGCAGACATGTTCAATACCTTGTTTCCAGCCCACTTTGTGTTGTCGAAATCGTCAGCAGTGGAAGAACCATTTGCATCGATGTCGGCTTCTTTACCAGCTAGTGAGAATAGAAGGTTTTCGAGTGTTGCCTCAGCGAAAGCAGTGTTAAGGTTAACCTGCATTCCCTGCTTGTAAAGCTTAGCAACGTCCAAAACCTGGTCTACCTGGACCTCACCGAAGTCTGGCTGGAAAACGATCTCAAGACCGTTCATGGTGTATCCAACGTTACGGAAGGCGTCGGTGTTTGGTGCTGTTGACAATGTTGTCTTGTAAGAAACATCCTCATCCAATGCTGGAAGAGAGTCATCAATCAGCGTACCGTCCTCGTAAGTGAATAGCGCAGCTGCACCAACGATAATGTTGGTACTTTGACCACGAGAATATGCCATAATTTTTCACCTCATTTTCTATAATGAAATATGGGCGTGTTTCCTCATTACTATTATATACACCATTTATGAATAATCGTGAACATGGTAGTCATAATTAATAATTAACTTTGTAGCAATAAAAGTTCTATTGGTTTGTTGTGATACGATGTCTCTTGATTCTTCCAGAGAAAAGAGATTCATTTCATGAAAGAATACTGGCTTAAATGTTCTTTGTAGTCTACCGCTGCCGAGGACTACCATCCCAGCATTGTTTGTGTTTTCTGATATCCAGGCATTAACCTCTTGAGCAGACTCATCTTTTCTATCTAGAAGATCTTGAATAACCTGTGTTGTCTCTAGCAATAATTCTGGATCACTATTCATCTTGTATAAGTAAAGCATCATCTGCTCACACTTTACGTGTGGGAAAGCTTGTCTATTAAGCCTGAACATTCTGTCATATACTCCGAAGACATCATTGGCCATAGAGGGGTTTGATTTTACGAGTGCGTTAATGTCTGTTGGCATTGTTGGGAAAAATTTAAATGCACCCTTAAATTTACCAGCCAATCTCTGTGGGACCTTTTCGGCAAGGTATTCGTTAATCAAAACTGGTGGATAAGTTATAGCCATTATCTATCTACTCCCATGCTAGTAATCCATCTATAGCCAGCAGCAACACCAGCACTTCTACCAACCTTAAGACCAGCTTGTAGATTTTTGTTATATGTGACAACATTGCCGAATCTTTTATTCAATCCAGTTGTTTGAAGTATTGCCTGGGTAAAGTATTTATTTACGAACAGCTCAAAAGTAGCACCGAAGCTACCCTGCACATACGATCCACCAGGATTGTCTACAGTAACAGTATTTGGTGTAGCAATAGTATTGCCGTCAATATCAAATACAAGTCTCTCGGCGTTGGTTGGTGAAATTCTTACAGAAATTCCAGCTTCCATTACCCTTGCCTTATTATAAAAAGGAACGGTAGACCCATTACGAATAGATGTTGATTGTCTAAAGGTAGACATCATAGAAAGACCGAGGTTGCTGATTGTGTAGTCAATATCAAAAAGCCTACCCTCTGGGCTTCCAGTCTGATACCACTCATAAACGTGGTGCAAGGCTTCTGGATTTTGCCTAGCAGAAGAATCTATAAACTGTTCTAGAATTTCTTTTGTGCCCTCACCAAGCTGTGCAAAGAATAGTGTCTTGCCTCTTTCTACACCCTCAATGAAGCCAAAAGAATAGTCAACGAGATTTCTCATCTGCTTATTGAATAATCCGTTACGATCAAAGGTTACGCTAATCATACATCAAACCCCTGATTCTCAGATCTTCTAAGTATCATTTTGTAATACTCTACGCTACCAAATGGTCCAACAAATGGTTGAAAAGTAGCAATCTCAAAGAGAGTTGACTTCCCTACCCTTGGGCCATCAGACTCAACATAAATTTCATTACAGTTTTTGTCTTTAATGTTAGTCAAAATAATGTTCGTAAGACCAAACGTTTCATCAAAAGAACTCTTTCTAATGTCATCTTTTACTCTAGAAATAAGAAGAGAATCTTTTAGGACTTCAATATTAATATCTATTTCTTCTTTATAGTTTGATCCAGCATACACAAAGTTTCCAACAATAACTTTATCAAACGTCCATGTCTTAGCTACATTGCCGTATGCACCCTGCTCAATAATTGGATAGTAAACTTCCGCCTGCATTGGAAAGCGAAAATCTTTAGTATCGCAACTCATTACAGCACTCCTAGAGTTCCGTATGACCTCGCATAGTTAGACAGAATCTTATCAACAATAACATTACCAGTTCCAGAGAAGGCTTGCTGGGATAGCTGAACCTTAAATTGGTCTGTGTTGTATGAAGTAATATATCTTTGGAAGTATTCTAGTCTGCCACAATAAATGTCATCAATTAGAAGCTCTGCTGCTTTCTTAATATCTGACGGGATTGTTGTGTAGCCATGAGTTACAAGAATTCTGTAGTCGAATGATCTTGGAAATCCACGGTAGACATACTTAACATCAAGAAGATCTGAACCTCCAGATGGCATTATTAGTGCTGCACCCTCAAGCCTATTAAGATGATCTGTGCTAGCCTCCATGATTGCTGTCTTATCAGAAGTTAGAGAATAAGATGTTTCATAGTCTTCTGGGTTAGCTGCATCATAAAGCAATACGTTGTTTTCGTATAACTTTAGAACCTTGTTAACTTTATACCATACTGGCAAATAGTCTGAACCAAGGCCCACTGTTTCGATATATCTTTTACGATAATAGAATCCATCTGCCACGACAGAATCAATAATTGCTCTAGCCAACTCTTCATACCCAGCATATTCTGCAATCTCAGAAGCGGTAGTGCCTTTAGTCGTTGGATCAACATATGGCCTAACAACAGAAAAGTAGTGTTCTTCGTCATTAACCGTGACTGTGTAAGAGCCGTCGTATTCGTGTGGAAGAGTAACTGTCAGCTTCCCATTAGAGTCAGATGTTGCGGTGCCTTCTGTAATAGAATGATCAACATCATCAACAATAGTATAAGTATACTCTGTCGATGCAGTAAGTCCAGTGATACTAGCATTAGTTGCCAACGAGGGCACTCGCAATATGTCCATTTTCTACTTTCCGTATTCCCTAGCGACTTCTTCTGGTGTAGCTTCACGAATGTAGGACTTGCCTAACCACGCATTAGCTGCATCTCTTGTCACTATGTTGTATCCGACAGACACTCTCCCAACACCACTCCAATTGGCATTTCTTCCAGAGAAGATCGCCACCATCTCTTTTTCAGACTTAACCTTTTTAGGCTTATCCTGAATAGAAGTGTCTATTGGCCTATCTGTGCTCCCAATAGCTCCATCTGCTACTGGGGCAAGAACTTGTTGTTTAGTTTTTTTACTACCTTTGGAACCAGTGATTGTATTGTTTTGAAAATTTTTTGGTACAGGGTTTTTGATAGCTTGCTCTTTACCTGGCATTATTTCCTCCTTAAACAATTATATCAGTAAATTAGAAAGGGGACGGAGCAATCGCTCCGTCCCCAATCTATTGGGTTAACTAGGATTAGCTAGCGTCTGCCTCTGCATCTGCGAAGGCAATAGCATCCTCTTCTTCCCACTGGATTCCGAAACGGACGAACACAGTGTACTCGATTGTGTCCTTCTTCGCAACGTACTCACGGTTAACCGTGATGTCACGCTGGAAGCCCCAGATGCGGTTGCTTGGGAATGTAAGGTCTACATAGCCCTCTGGGTAGTATGGAACCTCCATTACGTCGATTCCTAGAACACGAGTGGTACGAGCACCACCGAATGTCTGTCCAACACCGTCAAGGTAGGACTGAGCGTTAGCTTCAGTTCCAGATACCTGTCCAGCAAATGCTTCAGCAATAGCGTCAGAAAGTGTACCGTTGTTCTTAACGATACCCTGGAATGCATCTGTACCAGCGTAGAACTTGAGGTTGTTCTTTAGAGCACGGAACTTACGTGGCATTGCAAGAATGATTTCCTGCATTACCTCTGGGGTCCAAGCGTTGTCAGTAACTGTAACAACGGCTTCATTTGCGTCACCGTTTGTCTTAGTTCTGTTAACGAACCCATCCATGATCGAAAGGAAGTTACCTGTTGAACCGTCACCATTAATGGCTAGGTCTTCGATGTCATTTGCGAATGCATTTGTCATCAAACGAACCAGGTGGTCCTCAAGACCAGCACCCTCAACGTTGTCTTCAAGTGCTTCTGCTGTTACCTCCCAGTCAAGACGAATCTTCTTTGTAGTAAGTTCGACCTTGCTGAAGGTTGCGCCAGTGTTGGTGTAGTCACCAATACCTTGTGATGCCGCACGAATAACACGCTCTCCAACGTTAACTTTCTCAAGCTCCATTGTGTTTGCACGCATAGTCACACGACGACCATCTTTGGCGAGAACTGTTCCGTCCCAGACATAGTCAATAAAACGACGAGCCTGTTCTGGACGAAGGATACCACTTGCTGCATCACCCGAAGGATTTACGGCATTTGGACCTGTAGTTACGCCAAAGCTAGCGGTAGGAATGTTGCCCAGTGTGTCAGCGCCAGGGTTTGTTACCCCACCGATGCCACCAGATGCAAAACCACCCTCAGCGTTATAACGGCCTGAGTCAGCGTCTGCACTGTCTGGATTATTCTTCTTAATCTCTTCCGACATTTGTCACCTCCTAAGTGATTTTATTATTTAAACAAGTCGGCAGTTTTGAGGAAACGACCGCCCCATAGGGATTTTTCAACCATTTCTGGTTGCTCCTGTACGATCTCGCCAAGATCGCCAGACTTACGGAAAGCTGTGTCTTGCTCTACAGCATCCACTCTCTTTCCAAACTCATTGAACTTCTCAGTTGCTTCTGATAGGTTTTGCTTTGTTGAAGCTACCTCTTCAGAAACGGCACCAACTGACTTCTTCAATTCAGAAATCTGCTCGTTTAAAAACTTCACAGTTTCTGTTAGATCGCTAAAGGCTGATGTAAGAGTGTCTTTGATTTCAGCAACTGTGTCTACAGCTACATCATCTGACTTAGATACCTCTACCTCTTCCTCGGCTACGTCGGCCTTTTCAACCTCAGCCTGGTTGCCCTCGGCTTCGTCTGATTTTGTGACCTCAGCTTCGGACTCTGCATCAACTGTATCAGCTTTTTCTTCGACCTCTGCCTCTTCGGCTTCAGTCTCTTCAGCTTCCTCAGCCTCAACAGCTTCGGCATCTGCCTCTGGAGCGACCTCTACTTCTTCAACGACCTCGTCGGATTTCTCTACGAGTTCTTCTGTTGCGTCAGTCATAGGACTTACCTCCTTTGCTATCTTAACTGTACTAATGCCTTTAGCACTATCAATTAAGAACTTTACCATGTCAGCTTTCTCATTATCTGCTTTTTCAACAAATCCAATATTCTGCATAACTTCTCCAGAAACTGGGCTGATCTCAGAATCTGCTTCTGATAGAAGGACAAGATCAGAATTTGAATCCCAGAAAACATTTTCAATTACAGTATCTGCATCGATACCTTTGATAACATCAACGCCATCAACCTTTTCAACAGAAAGGATGCTAGCAAACTGATTTGCTGGAGAATCAACAAGAGAAAGCTCAATCAAGTCATATTCCTTAATGACACGAATCTGATCTTCTGTCTCTGCATTATACCCATCATCCCATTTTAGCATCTTTCCACCGATAGAGAAACCAGTGTAAGTTCCGTCTAGAACTTTTTCCCATGCGTCCTGTGCACCCTTGGAAACATATGCTGATACATAAACACCACGATAGAACTTCTTAGTTTCTGGATCGAAGTATTTGTCTTCTTTAAAGTCTACCATCTTTCCAACAGCTGATGGTTGGTGCATCTCACGGATGTTACCACGGAATTTCTTGAAAGCCTTCATGCTGGCTTCAGAAGTGACAATATCGTTTTGACGATCAACATTGTCTAGAGTAGCAAAACCAGAGACAATACGTCTCTCCTGATCTACTTTTGAGAATGGCATTGAAAGGCGAAGTGAATCGCCATCAGTATCCCAATGAGCTTTTAAAATAGTCATACTAAATCCATTATATAACCTTTTTATAAAAAATTTACAAAAATGTTACTTTTTTATTCTGATGCTGGGCCTTCGCCCTGTGGATTTCTTCCGTCAACCGTGCCAGGACTGTCTGCCTGGTTATTCGATCTCTCAGTATCCCTCTGCCTATTTCGAGCAGTGTTTGCTCTCATGTCAGTAGCTTGTCTAGCAGTCATTTCAAATGGGTCATCCCCGTCTGAACGCTGCGGTAGGCCCAACTGCTGCCTTGCCTCGTTTGGTGTAATTACCTGAGTTTTTACGTATCTTTCCAAAATTTGCGATTGTGCAATTTCGTCTGTCAACGTAAGTTCATTGAACTTGAATTCAATTATATCAGTTTTTTCCTTAACAAGTCTGTTAATCATTTTTTCAAGATTACGCTGAGCTGGTCTTGATACCTGCTCCTTGAATGTACGGTCTTGAGCCAAAGCTGCAGCAATAGCAGAGCTATCGCCACCACCAATCTTTGATAGAGGAACTTGGTGTGCAATTAAAATATCGTCACGGTTCTGTGTACGATATTCCTTGAACGATGCTTCTTGTACACCACTTTCGATTGGCTCCATCTTAAACTCAACCTTGTTGGTGTCTGAGTCGCCAGGTAGTGGGATGTAAAGAGTTCTGTGTGACTGCCCCTTGAGATTTGTTTGCAAGAATCTAAACAGTTTGTCTTCAGCATCTCCAGACAGCTTTGCACCCTTTAAGGTTACGATATATCTTGGTGTTGCCTTATTCGCAAAATAGTCAATGTTGTACTGGGATGCCAACTGGTCTCCATGCAATGAGGTAATTGCAGACATAATGTCTGGAACACCATAGAATGTGTTTAGTGGTGAGTATTCTTTATAGTGAAGAATCTCGTTTGGTCTTGGATCGGTTGTCATTGGGTTTGGGTTCTTTGCCCCGAAGTTTCTGAAGTAAACAACCTTCTGTCCAATTATTTGTACGTACCCGTCACGCAATCTGCGCACACGCATCGTAGTTGATGGGATGTGGCCGACATAGCCAATCTCTCCGTTAATTGTTCTACCAATTTCTAAATATCCGTTTCCTGTAGCTTGTACGTCTGTATAAAATTTTGTTAATGTTTCTGTAAACGATTCTTCATCGTTAAGATTTTCAATCCAGTCTCTTAGCTCAATCTTAGCTCTTTCAATTCTTTTACGAGCACGATCTACAGATTCAGAAGATGGGTTGTCCTCTAGTCTTAGCATTGTTCTTTGAGATACTTCAAAGTCATAGCCAAGACCAACAATGTTCTCTACCTTGGCATCAATAGCTGCGTGATTAGCAAAAGAAGTGTCGTAATAATTGGCAAGCTCGTATAGATTCCATGGTGGTGTAATGACATCAAACATACCGTAACCATTACGGAATACGTCTCCAGGGTTAATCTCTTTAGATTGAGCACCGTCTCTTCCAGATGCAATTGCCCTAGCGTTAGTTAGGTATTGGTCTGTTGGGGGCATCTCCAATGCCTTAGCCATTCGGCTTGTTCTTCTCTTAAAGTTAGTCTCTAGCCCATTAAGATTTTTAAGATCTTCCCATGGCTTGTTGAATGGATCTCTTTTTTTAAAAAGATCTTCTGCAAGTTCTTGCTCTGGAACACTAGCTCCAAGAATATATTCTTCAGTCATCTATCCCTCGTCACCATAAGTCTTCAAAGTCTGCTGTGCAGCATGTACTGCACCAAGATCGTTAAGGTTAGGAATCAGGCCCTCTTTCATTCGATCAAGCTGCTCATTGTATTCTTCGTCAGTTACTCTGCTTAGCCCAGCAAAGAAAACTGGTTCTCCATCTGGCTCTCCATAGTAGGCAGCTGCCTGTTTTAGTTCAGAAAGTTTAGAAATGTCGCCTTTCATGGAAGGAATGTTTAAAATGTTTCCACTTCCGTCAGTAAACCACTTACCGTTAGCTCTTTTCCACACATAGACACCCCAGTCATACCCTTTATCAATAAAAGTGACCTTAGACTTACCAATTTGATCTTCTCTACCAGCATTCATGGTTTAATTATATCACACTATACTGGTTTAATGGTTGCAGACTGTAAAGAAGCATTATTATTTACTGCATATCTATACTCAATTGGTCTGAGTGTAACATCATCGCTGAATATTGTCTTATTGGTTCCAGTAAACAATTGATAAACATTCTCCAAGTTAACGCCAGGATATTCATTTGCTCCTAGAATTGGAATACTTTCTCTCTGCAAGGCATCTAGACCATAGTATGTTAGGTTGTTGATTAGGATTGGTCCGACGATATTTATGGTTCCAGCCGTGCCATCAAAACTTATAGGTGTGGCAAAACCTAGTCCAATCATGTTCCATTCATTAACAGAAATAGTTGGTGCTTGCACCCTTCTACCATTTAAATAAAAGATTACAGAATCAACCTCTACATCATTTTGATCTGTAGCATATAGAACAAATCTGTCAGAAGATGGTTTGGATGGCTTAATAAAAATCTTAATCTTATTATCTGGATTATTGCTGTCAACTTCTAGTAGTGGCAAATCGGAGTCAACGATATCTGCCCTATTAAACTTTGCAGACATTTGTATTGCAGCAAGATCATATACTGAAAGTCTTTCTCTATTAATTCTCATCGCAATACCACGATCAGCGTCACCAAAAGATCCAGTTAATTCTATTCCACTATTTTTAGTCAGGTATAAATGCGGAGTGCTATCTTTATACATTAAATATGGATTTCTTGCTTTGTAGTCATAGTAGAAGCCATACCTTGTGTATGGATACATAGGCTCACCGAACTTGGTATTTATTGGATTAGTGATCAATGAGTCGAGACTTCTTGAAGACAGCTGTAAGGATCTAATCTTGATTGGATTCTTTATAATGCCGTCAGACTTCATGACAATGTGTAAAACTATGGCTGTGTCTTCAATATCTATTGAAGGTGGCAGATAAACAATAGAACCATTTACGACCTCATACTTGGTATTTACCCACTCAGAGGACGGCTCAACAAGCCTTGACCTATCTATTGACTGGGTGTTTACGAAAGAGTTAGCCGAAAGTGTTGCTCCACCAGATATTGTTTGAAAAGAAATGTAGGTTCTAATGCCCGAATCGTTTGTATAGTATGCGTCATTTAAATATGTCTCTGGAACTGTGGTATTAGAATTGATTTGAATAAAATCAATACTGTATTCATCTTGCCCGCTTTTATTTTTAACCTTTTTAGCAAAATAACTTAGAGGAATATAATCCTGCCAATACGAACTGGTCTCTATGTCTAGGTATCTTTCTCCGAAAAAGTCTTTTACACCGATAGTGTAGCTAGCTTTATGTGAAAGAATGTCGTTAATGTATTCTTCATATGGATAGCCACCGTTAGCTATTTCTTCTGGAATATACTCTTCTGGAGTTCCACCATCAAACTGGTATCTTAAAAATGGTAAGCCATTTGATCCAAACAGATAGCTCAGCTCTGAAACATTTTGCTTTGTGCAAAAACCTATTCTATAAATATATCCAGAGAATGTATTTGTAAATGATTTGTTACCAGCCAGGTAAAGACTTAGATCAGCCCTATTGTTTAGCAAAGTTGAAACGTTCCCTCCGAACGTATTCGAAAAGTCTTTGAAGTTAAGTCCAGCAACAAAAGAATGTCCCATTGTTATAGCTGGTGTCTCATAAACCAGCTCTTCGACATTATTATAAAAAAGTTTATACTGAATAGTATTAGCAATAAACTGAACAGAGTTTTCAGTGATCGTTGAAATTGATATCTGATCACCGTCTTTAGAGTTAGATATCGTGAAGCTATCGTCATCAATTACATTTACGAGATAATCTTTATTTTCTATAATTTCAGGTGGTAAAGAGCCAGAGAAAGAAATCAAATCGTTAGTTGAAAGACCGTGGCCTACTGAATTTATTACAGTATCACTAATTGAAGAAACATTGTTTGATCTTGTATTAGTCATAGCATCAAGATAATTCTTTGTTGTTTTGTTTTCAATCCTAAACAAAGTTTCTGAACTAGAGTATCCTATTGGAGACTCAAATAATCCATAGAAAGCTACTGTTTTTTGATTCAGAACACTAACGCTATTAAAGAACAAATATCCATCCGTATCTACCCATGATTCATCTGGCTTCATCATGATAGCGTTAGATGCTATTCTTGACAATCCACGATACCAGCTGTCTTCCGTCTTGTTGTTAAAAATAATTTCTGGAAGAGAATATGAAGGTGGAGATAAAACATTGTTGGTAGTAGAAGCGTTTTCTAAAGTTCCCTGTTGCCATTTAGCTATATCTGGATAAGTATAGTTATTGCTATAGTTGGAGAGGGTATAGTCTATTGGAAAAGATTCTCCGAAGTATGACGATGCTAGCTCATTAGGGAATGATACTGCCTGTCCATATACCCACCTTCTTTTTGAGACAGCAGATGGCACTCGGTAAGAATATATTGCAAAACAGTCTATTTCAAACTTACTGATTTCTTCATATGAATAGAAGCCAAGCCAGTCTTGACTTTTGCCAGCCAGGTTGGTTTCTGCTGGAAGATCTAGTTCGGAAGTATCAAAAGATACATCCAGAACCTTCTCGCCATTAATAACAAGAGAAGCCCCATTTTCAAAAACAATAAGATTAATAAGCATTGGCCTATACCATTCGCCAATATAGTGTGCCTGGATTCCTTCACCTATTTTAACTGTTATAAACGGTCCATCAACATAAATTCCATCTTCTGAACTAATTGGACCAAATATTCTTTTTGGCTCTCTAGTGTCTGGATTAATTCTTAACCAAAACTCTACCGTGTATGTTCTGTATCTTCCAGACTCATTTAAGAATCCATTACCTGGAAGAATAATCGATGGTCCGCCAAATCTCTCTGGCATTATTGATGTTACTGTGGAAGATCCATAAACCATTGGCATGTTAGTATTTTTTGCCAATAGCTTATTTTCTCTAGCAAGATAGTATCCTGGAGAACTTTCTAGACCGTAAAGATCAGACTCTAGGCCATAATATTCTTTATCAATATTTACCGAAGTTATTTCTGAAGCAGTGACACCATCAGAAGTATCAAAAAATTCTTCAGCATACTGTCCTATAGCAAACCCTCCGACATAAGTAGTTATTGTTTGATCATATACAAGGTTATACCTAATAAAAGGTGTTATTGTTTTAACTGGTAAAACATAAAGTGTTCCAAATCTTGGTTTATTAAAACTTATACCGCCAGATCCTACGGTATCTTCTATTTCAAAAGTATCATCGTCTGCATTCACAACAAAGTATTCTGTGTATCGGTTTAGTGCTAAAGGCAAATCAAAAGACGCATCGACCTTAATTCTATCTCCATCAGAAAATCCATGATCGGCTAGAAGAAACTTGGTTGCTGGTCCAGCAGTAGTAGAAAGACCATCTGCATTAAATACAATCTGCTCAACATCTGGTAAGTCAAAGGTATGATGTAAAAACTGCCAACCATCTTGATTAAAAGCGGTTACCTGCTCAACACGCTCAAGGCTATTGGTGTATCTTGGAACACCTACACCATCATACTTGTATCCAAACTCTATAGACTCTATGTTTTGCGAATTTGGGTAGCAATAAAAACCAATAGCAACACTTCCAAGATCTTCATTAAGATAAGTGTCAACCATATCTTGAGACTCTATCTCAAAAGAAAAAACATCTTCAGAAACAATGCTATAAACAACCTTAGAACTATTTGGGATACTCTGAGAAGAATCTATAGAAACAGAACAGTTAGAATATGTCCAAGAAGAAGTATTTGAAAGATCTTTAGCATTTTCAGTAGTGATAGAAAGATAATCTACCGTCTCGTCTAGAGGCCATAGGGCTAAAGGGTGTTCAGAAAAAACCTGTTCTGCGTAAAGGTTAGAAGGATTTGACATGTGTTCTCCATGTCTATTTTATCATAAAGGATTAGACTGCGTATCTAAAAATAACTACCCCAGAGCCACCATCACCGCCAACAGAAGCTGCCTCTGCTCCACCGCCTCCGCCACCAGTATTTGCTAATGCTGCTGTAGGAATTGTTGAGCCAGTTTCTCCCCTACCTCCGCCGCCGTTACCACCATCAACAGCGCCACTGTCTCTATCTCCTCCACCGCCACCGCCAGCAAACCACCTTGTGCTTGGGAATATAAGCTCTCCGACACTACATGCATTGCCCCAGTCAGAGAAAGCACTAGTTCCATTTCCACCAAGACCACCTTGGTTTGTAGTTGCATCTCCGCCAGCTTCTCCAGCACCACCGCCACCGCCACCACCGTCACCACCGAATCCAGTTCCACCAGCATTACCTTGTCCAGGAATACCGTCACCACCTGGACGACTACTAGATGAAGCACCTCCACCACCAGAACCACCCTTAGACCCATACTCTTGTTTGTTCTGGGTGCCACCACCACCTCCACCGCCTACAGCATAGATACGGCCCTCAATATAAGACGACTCCCCATCACCACCAAGACCACTGTTTGATGTTCCAGGAGCACCAGCACCTACACGAACAACAGTGGTTCCAGCATCAAAGAAAAAACTTCCATTGATGACACCACCAGCACCACCTCCACCACCACAGTTATCACTAGATTCACCAGTAGACCCACCACCGCCACCGCCAACCATTAAAACTTCTAAAAGACCTGGAGATTGAATAACAAGATCATGCTCACCAGTAGATGTCCAAGCTAAATATCTATAACCACCAGTTGTTACAGCTACATCAAAAGAAGAAGCTGTCTCATCGACAACTGCAGATCCAGGAAGTGCTGGTATCCAAGCAGAACCATTCCATACCTTAGCATTACCAAAAGAATATGCCATTATGGAACCTCAATCCATACATCCCCTGCAAAAAGAGTATATCCAGAAACTGGATCAACAGAGCCAACATAAATCTTTTGACCAGCCTCACCGTCAGTATTTATAATTTTAGCAGTCTGATCATTGATTTGCCATGCACCAATAGCATCTACCCAAACATACCCCTCGTAAATATCACCATCTGTTGGGTTAGCTGGAAAGTTTAATGCTGCCATCTGTATACTCCTTCTAAAATATTATATACCATTAAGGAATGTTTACCTGTACCCATTGTGAGGAATCAGTGTCTTGATAATAAACATAGAGATAGCCAGTAGCAGAGTCTAACCAAAGGTCTCCAGTATTTGCTGTTGCTGGAGATGATTCTGATATAAATGTTTGTCCACCAGAAGGTCCTTGAATACCCTGTGCACCTGTTGGTCCTGTCGGACCTGTCGGTCCACTATTTCCAGCCTCTACCCATTGGCCACCATCAACATCTTCATACCAAATAGCTGTTACTGCTGTTTCAGAATTAAACCATCCATCACCATCATTAGGTGCTGTAGGTGCTGTAGCAGAAACAAAGAATGCTGCTGCACCAGTGGGACCAGTTGGCCCTGTCGGACCCGTTGGGCCAGTTGGGCCTTGCTCGCCCTGTGGGCCTACTTCACCCTGTTCTCCGATCTCTCCTTGAGGACCACTAATTGATTCTAATTCATTCCACGCAGCTATACCATCACCGATACGAATATTAAAATTGGTTGTGTCATAACCAATTTCACCAAGAGCAAGAACAGGGTTTGCAGCAGCCCACTCTGCTGCAGTTCCTCTACGCTGCTGAATTCTAGTTGCCAATATATTCCTCCATAAAAGACTAATCTAATTATAACATGCTATTTGCTTACAACTTTGCTAGAATAATGAGCTAGATTGGACTTTAGTCTTTCGCTAGATGGATTAAGTTTAGATGCTTCTATTCCATATTCTAATGCTTTATCGTATTCCCCGACGGCATAAGCAGAAATAGCAGCCAAATCATATGGAAGGTCTCCCCAAGCATACTCTTCACACAAATATTCTAATGGTCGCTCTTTAATAGCTAATGCCATTTCAGAATACTTTAGGCATTCTTCCCATTTTTGATTTTCATAATAGAATCTTGCTAAATCAACTATTGGCTCTCTTCTATCTGGTGTCTCCTCAACTGCTTTTATGAACCAGTCTTCCTTTTCCTGCCCAGTGCTACATTTAGCAATGTATCTCATAGACGCTGAACGCTCTGGCTTCCAAGTAGATCGGGGTAACGAAAGGTGCCTAATAAATTCTTTCTTTGCTTCTTCAAATTGAAAATGAAAGAAAAGCTCTCTAGCATAATAGTGTGCGTTACGATCATCTAGTGGATCTTCTTCTACTGCCAACCTGAGTAGTGGCATATACTGTCCACGTGACTTTGTGCTATCTGGGTGATGATGTATCTCTAAATCTACCCAGCTCTGCTTCTCTTCAATTCTGTCTGTAGTTAATACTTCATGAACTGGATGTTTCCAACGGTATCCAAATCTAGAATGAATCTTATCTCCGCCATATTGTAGTCCAGGGATAGTTTCTTTTTCATCTTTCCAAGACCATGTATATTGATACCGTGGGCGAGTAGCACCTTCTTTATGAGCTTTTTCTAAATGTTTTCTCCAGCCAGGAAGTAGCACTTCATCCATATCCAAAGCAATGCAGTAGTCAATATCTTCTGGCAACAATGCTAGAGCAGCATTACGAGCATTATCAAAACGCCAAGGTCTGACAAGAATAGAAGCAACCTCTATACCATACTTAGCAGCGGTAAGCAATGCATCATCTGTGCTGCCAGTATCAGCAATTAAAAGATAGTCAGCATCTTTAGCTGACTCATACCAACGTTCAATAAACTGTTCTTCGTTTAGCGCAATGGTATATACTGCGACTTTCATACCCTTTTTAGTCATAGAGCTAGTCTATCACAACAAGAGTCCAGGATTGCGTTTCTTCTATCCACTGATACATATTTCCATCATCTGGTGGTGGGAATGGTGGCTGCCATTCTGCAGCATCATCATTCCATGTCCAGGACAGATATGGTTGTTCTGGTATTGGAACCTCTAGCGGCAAAATTTCTGAAAATGATTCTCCAGCATTTTCTGCCCAAGCATCTATATAATATGTTCTATTAGGTCTGAAACCAAATACTCTTGATATTTCTAAATAAGTTTGATCTGTAGCAATATATTGCATAGTATTCTTTGGATATTCCTCGCCACCGAAAGGTATACCGTCAAAAGAAATAGCATACCCAAACTTTAGATTATCGAACTCAACTTCTTCAGAACCATTTTGTTTAAAATTAAAATAAAAGTCAACATAGTCATCATATGGGTCAACCATAGACGTATCTATGTTCCAATCTTTATTGATAGTATCAAAATTTATTTTTACTTTCATATCTACCCGTAACTTAGTATATATCTAATTGAAACAATTCCAGAACCGCCAGCTGCACCACCTTTGGAACCTGCCGCTGTTGAGAAGTATGCTGATCCACCAGCACCGCCACCACGACCATCTGTTCCAGCAATACCGCTGTTTATTCCAGTCCTACCAGCTGCGCCACCACCAAAGCCACCAGCACCAGCAGTCAGTCTACCAGACCCACCGCCACCGCCACCATACCTTACGTTTGTTCCAGTTGGTATGCGGTTAAACTGTCCAACTCCGCCATCACCACCATCATTAGTTGCAGCATCAGCACCAGCAGCAGCAGCACCACCCCCACCTCCAGCACCACCCTGAGACGTTCCATATGGTCCAGAAGCACCACCAGCATACCCCTGCCCAGCAGTTCCATCTCCACCAGCAGTTCCAGTACTACCATTACCAGTTCCACCACCAGAACCACCAGAGTTTGCAGGCTTAGTAAAGTATGATGTTCTACCACCACCGCCTTGGCTGGTTTTTCCATTAAATGATGAGTTTTCTCCATTAGAACCACCACCAGTTCCACCACTACCACCAGCACCACCATCACCCACTGTTACGGTATAGCTTCCAGATGTCAAAAACATTCTTGACTCAGCAGAAGCACCACCACCAGAACCATGGTCGCCAGAATCTGTTCCCTGTGCATTTGACCTAAATCCTCCTCCACCACCACCACCAGCTAAAGTAACGTCATCTTTAGAAGCACCGCTACCACCACCACCAGCGACAATAAGATACTGAACCTCTCCAGTAGTTCCAGGATCAGTAACGGTAAAAGTTGAGCTTCCAACTGTAGTAAAAGTATGCACTTTCCAAGTTATTCCAGTAGAGCCAGTGTAAGTGCTTACTGTTCCACCAGTGGCCTGTATTGGCTCCCAAACCAAACCTAGTGATGCAGGGCTTCTAAATCCATGAAGAGGCATTATAGCTCCTCAATGTATGCTGCTACGCATCCCGTATCTGATGTGGTGAATGATGTAACTGTTAAGATACCAGTTTTCCCAGCGGTAATTGATGTCGGGATAATGCCAACAAATGTCCAGTTTGCTGGGTATGAGAATGTTCTGTCTGATGCACCAGTGTTAACAATTCTTAGTGTTTTGATTCCACCAGCAATATAGTTACTTCCAGTGATAGTTAAGGCTTCATCAATTGAAACGGTATACAAGCCAGTGTCTGAGGAGAAGTCAAGGTTTAAAGTTCCTGGGCTGCTAGATGTTGTTACATCAATATCATAGTTTGGTGCAGAAATAATACTAGAGCTATCAAGGCTTGTTAGATCATTTATGTCATAAGAGTAGGTAATTGTTTCATTTACCCAATTTCCACTGGCATTATCATATACTAGAAAATCTCCATCAGATGGGGTTGGAACGGTAACATCGGAAAGATCGTTGAACTCTGTAATGGTTAGCTGTCGTCTCCAAATGCCAGCTGTTGCATCCCAATAAAAATTATCATATGTGTCACCATCGCTAGGTGAACTGGGAAAGTCTAATGCCATACAAACTCCTTCAGTATTAATTATACACTATTTTGTCTTTATGATTCTGGATATAGCTCTGGCCAAACAATATTATATGGGTCTGTTTGCGACTGAGGTATATCTCTAAGTTCCTGGCGGTATATGACATATTCTTCTGGAACAGGAACTCCAGCCTCATATGACTTAAGAACAATGAAATCTGTTTCTGATAGAAGCCTATCTCTTTGATTTCTGATTAGCTCCCACTGCCCCTCAATCTCAAAATCAATTTCTTCTTGAGTTTTATCTCTAACATTCCAAGACATAGACTCCTGAACCCAGGTCACTACCTTGGTATTATCTACTGATGGCTTTTGATCTACCTCAAAATATCCAGCAGACTGCAAATCTTCTGCTGTAAAGGTTGTCTTATCAGTTTTTGTAGTGCCATCTGGCATACGTAGCCTGGAAGGCATAATCGATGGGTATGCTCCGTTATAAGAATAAAGTTTCATAATACTCTATGATACCACCAAATAAAAACCAGTAAGCGATTGTCTACCAGTATCGTCAGTCGATATTGAAATATCTAATGTCTGAGAATTGTTAAAAATTGTGTAGCCAATTGTCATATTGCCATTGTCAATGATATCTGAATATGGCGACATTGTTAGTGTCGGCTCCTGAGAAGGTGGTCTACCAACTAGATTGGCTATTGCTATAACAAAACCAGAGCCAGTAGAAGAAGATATGCTCGAAGAATATGTGCTTGGGCCTTTATTGTTGCTATAGCCATAGCTATCAACATTTACAAATTCTTTTTGTGTAGAAAATACAGCTATACCGCAAGAAAAAATAGTTGAAACTGCAGACGATATTGATACGGTAGATCCAGCATCGCCATTTTCTAATATTTTATAGTAAGAGTATACTCTAGGGTATTCTCCGCTGTCTCCAGCACCTATTAATGTCCAACCAGATGGGGTTGTTTGAGATGCACTAGAGCTATCTCCAGCAGCAAATAAAACAGCAAGATCACCACTTTTTGCATCAGACGGTATCGTAGCTGTAAAAGTAGAATCAGTGCCCCCCTCAAAAGAAGTGCTTAACAGTTCAACAAATCTTATTTTCTTTTCAAACTGAGTTGTGCTATTTAGATTCCAAATGCCCTCGGCATCATTATAGCTAAAATCAGAAACGTTAACTGGTCTTGGTGCTATATCAGAAGAGCTAAGCTTATCCCATTCCTTAAAAAACCTTTTCTTACCTTTACGAAAACCACCAAACCTACTTTTTGACATTATTAATCACCAAACCCAGACAAATCTAATGTTTGATAATCCCCCTGCCAAGTTCTTATCTGATGAATTAGTCCAGTAAAATCTACCTCATACGATGCCTCAAGATCAGCAACGTTAGACGAGATGGTTCCAAATCCACAGTCATTTGATCCAGAAACTGTGCTAGAGGAGCCATCTGTAATATCAGAACCAAGAAAATCTAGCCCAGTAAAACTTCCACGTCCACCGAGTTGTGCATATACAGAAAGCTTATATTGTGATGCATCAACAACAAAGTAGTAAGTAACAAAAGTATTCAAATAATCAGAAATATCAACTTCTACAAATGCTGCTCCAGCATCAGTATTCCATGCAGAATTTCCAGTTGTAGTAAATGCCCTAGCCCTAAGAGTCCCAGAATCAACACCAGCAGAAAACCCAGCACCACCAGAACCACCTATATCAAAAAGAATTCCAGAATCTGAAGAACCGATAACAGCATCCACAGCAACAAGAACATCAGAAGAGTTATTTTCTCCAGGCCCAGTGCTTGGCATAGACTTAATTGTTTTATAAGGTGTTCCGTATCTAGACTCTTTATCATCTAAAGAAGACTCGATTATAGACTGTAAATTCCAAATTCCATCCTGATACCTTTTTTCTACAGCTGGGATAAACTGAACATAGCATGAAGCAACAGCGTTTCGACCACCATCGCTAGCATCCCAGGTTGCATTTACTGGGGTATCTCCGCTATTAAAAACCCATGCGGCAACATGAAAATTATTAGAAACAGTTACTTCATAATCAGCAGTTGGTGATGTCGAAGGAAAGCTTCCACCATTAACATAGTAAGAAGCAAAACCAAAAACTGGGGTGTCAACACCAGACATAGATATAGTTTGAGAAGCAGGATCGTTTCTTGTCGATTGGCTATTTGAGCTTCCGAACAAAGCTACAGAATCTTTATCTGGCCTTAGAATAGCCCAGTAATGATTATTATAATAATTAAAAGTATATGTGCTACTAGAATCTGCTGCAGAAAGTTTAGCATAGCTAATCTGAGTTCCAACGTCGCTTTCTCCAGCTCCGTCTGTTGATGCAGCAATCACTAAACCATCTGGTTTATCAGAAACATGTCCAGCATCTGTAGAACCAGAAAATATAAGAAAATAATCATTATCTAAAACAGTTGGAACAGTGACAGTTGTTCCAGAAACAGACCCTACACTAATAATAGAAACTGATGTCAAGTCTGTATTTTTATTTTCAAGATAGCTTGTTGTAGTTCCAACATATCCACCATTAAGATATACGCTTTCCATTATTAGCTAATTTCTTCGTAAGAGCATACCGCCTGTAAATCCCCATCAGCAGAAGCTAGACATCTAAGAGAATCACCTTCTTCAAGATAAATAGATGTATCTTTAGATACTACAACTAGTGAAGCATCTGCTGGCACAGTAATAGTATTTGCAAGCTTATAAGAAGTTGAGCTTCTAAAAAAATCAACGGTAACGTCTGCTGAGTTAGTTCCATCTATGTTAGAAATTACAAGAGAATTAATTTTAATAATTTTACCACTAGCTGCGGTATTTTCAACAATGGCAGCAGCACTAGTGGTAACAGACTGAACTGCTGTCTTACCATAAATACTTACTACGTTAACGATGTTAGGATTTGCCATAAAACTATTGTACCATTTCTATCCGAAAACCATTGCTAAAGCTATAGACTTACCAGGGGTAACTAGGCCAGCCTCAGAAGGTGTTTGATTTATCCATTCAGAAGAATTATTATCATAAGCCAAAATTTCATTATCAGCTGGAGTATTTATAGTAACGTCAGAAAGATCATCAAGAGTTGCTGACCCCAGGCTACCAGCTGGTCCAGTAGGTCCAGTAGGTCCTGTAGGTCCTTGAGGTATAGCAAAATCCAATACCTGGTTACCTGCTGGTCCAGCGATAGACACTGATGCTGTTCCACCAGGATCTTCAGTAGTTACCGTTCCAAGAGATATAGTTGTTTCTGGACCTGTAGGTCCTGTAGGTCCTAGCGGTCCAGTAGGGCCTGTTGGACCGACAACTGTAGTTACAACACCTTGCCATACAGATCCAGTCCACTTCCATGTTTTTCCAGAAGCGGTGAATTCGTCATCAACTGATGGTGAGTCTGGGAAGTCTATAGCCATTGTTTAATTATACCCTATCCAGACAAAGCCAAGACTAGTCCAATACTTACCCCTGGTCCTGTAGGCCCTGTAGCACCAGTAAGGTTTGCAGAAGCTTCTATCCAATATGAGTCATAATAAACATAAAGTCTTGCCTCTGTTGAATTAAACCATGCGTCGCCCTCTTCTGGGCTGACTGGTGCTGTGTCAGAAACCGTATAGTTTCCATCAGGCCCAGTAGGTCCAGTTGGACCAGGCAAGCCACCCTCAGCTATCTGAATCCACTGTGATGTATCAGCATCAGTATAATAAACAGAGGTCAAACCATTGGATGTATTAAACCAAATATCACCAGATTCAGGACTAGATGGTGCTGTAGGTCCAGTTATATGTGTTGTAGCACCTGTCTCAACACCGCCACCTACAGTTGCTGGACCCCAAACACCAGAAGAATAAACTAGTGCTTGTCCATTAGATGCACCAGAAACACTTACGTCAGAAAGATCATCGATAGATGATGCCTCTGTTATAACATTGTTACCATTTACGGAAGCGGTAGCACCTTCGACAATAAGACCATTCTTGACCTTAAAGTCTTTGTTATCTGTAGCCAAGTGCTACCACCTCCATAAATTTCTATGCTATAAGTGTACCAAATACTTTTACAGTAGTTGTTGCTGTTCCAGCGGTATAAAGAATCTCAACGTCTGTTCCATTGATACCAGCGGTAATTACACCAAGACTTCCATTAGTTCCAACAACTGCATATTCTGTAATTGCAATGTTGTCTGATGTGTCTAGTGTTACTAGTATTTCTGATACCTCGGTGTGAGTTGAGTATGCTGCTTTTACTACAAACTTTGCTGCTCTGTAATCTGCTTTAGCCCATGCATACACTGCTGTTTGGTTTGTGTTAGACAATGTTGCTGTAGCTGCTACCTGTAGTGCAACGCTATTCAGTTCAACTGATGTGAATGATCTGTCTGTGTCGTCTACAGCTGACTGTGCTCTTGCATCAGTAAAGTAAAGATTAGTGCTGCCCTCTGTCAAATCGTCAGTTGTGTCTGGGACTTCAGAATCAACATACTGCTTTGTAGCTGCATGTAGGTTAGCAGTTGGGTCTGCTGAAAGGGTGAGAAACCCAGTCATTGTATCGCCAGACTTAGCTACCTTCTCGGCAATAGAGTTTGTTACTGTTGTTGAGAAGCTAGCGTCATCACCAAGAGCTGCTGCCAACTCGTTTAGAGTGTCAAGAGTTCCTGGTGCTGAGTCCACTAGGTCTGATACTGCTGTTGCAATTCTGTCTGTTACTGTGTTACCAGATGTTCCATCTACAGTTGCATCACCAATCAAATCATCTGTATATGAGTTTGCGTTTGATTCAGCAGTTGAAGCAGATCCTGCTGCGTCATAAGCAGAAGATGTGGCATCTAAAGCTCTTTGATCTGTGAAGTAGAGGTTTGTGCTACCCTCAGTCAAATCATCTGTCGTTGATATTGCTGTCGAACCAGCAAACGATAGCGAGTTGGCTTCATCATCATAAGTAATAGTAATGTTAGTGTGACTACCATTACTAATAGCTGTTGCTACAGCGTCCTGTGCTCTTTCGTCAGTAAAATATACATTAGTACTGCCCTCAGTTAAATCATCAGTAGTATTACCATCTGTAAGTACATTCTCGCCATTAACAGTCGCTGTTGTACCTTCAACGACGAGGCCATTCTTGACTCTAAAGTCTTTATCTACAGTTGCCATTTTCTTTTTCTCCTTAGCTATGCCTTAAGTCCCATGCGAGCGTATCGCACAGTGACTGGCCTAACGGATGGAATTGGTGTCAAAATTAATTGAACATCATCTCCAGCCTTAGAGACACTAACGGTTCCCATATCCCCATCGTTGTCTACAATGCCATACTGAGCAACATTTACATCATCATTATCGATTAGAATTGTTAACTCAGTTGCATAATACTTATTATCACCATCTGTTGTCTTAGAAATAGATACTAGGTATTTAACCATTCTCCATTCATCAGCAACAAAACTGTCAATAACTGTTGTGTTTTCTATACCAGCAATCTCATGTTCATTATTACCTGAGCTGCCTAGATCTGTTGAGTTTGCTGCAAGGGTATCAATCAGGTCAATAAAATCATCGCCATCTGGTCTATCCCCAGTTTCAAACAAGGCTTTAATAGCACTAAGATCTAATTTTGGCATAATACAATTATATCATCTATCTTAAATTTAAAGGATATAGTTGTTGTAGCCTATGACAGCGACACCAATAGGTGGTGGGTTGTTTGGACCATAGTTAATAAACTTCTTGTTAGTAAACCTAACTCTGAATGGAAGTTCTTCTGTAATAACAACACGTCTTTGATTATCAATCAAAGAAGAGTTAAAGCCATTGGTTTCTTTAAATCTTCTAGCAGAAAAAGAAATATTTTTAATCTTTGTAATAGCCCTGCTACCAGTTATTTTAGAATATACATTGTTTTTAGTTACAACAAAGTCTAGTAACAGTTTACGATCATTAAATATTTTAATGCTTGCCATTACTCGGTAACGTCTTCGATGATTACCATGCTGCCCTGCGCAACAGTCCATACTCTGCTATCATCTGATAGCTGAATGTCGAAGACATCTCCTGTCTCTAGAAGATCTGACTCTGCAGCGGTAAGTGAAACAGTAAACTCTCCAGCCTCATCATCAAGATCTGGTGCTGGTGTCAAAACAACAACATCTGTTCCGTTTCTTTCAATATCCATCTTAATGGTCCAGTCGCCAACAACTAGTGGGTTCTTTTCATCATCAGTTACATAAACTTTGAAAGAAGCAGTGTCACCACGGACAACTGTCCATGTGACTTGTGGAGGGGTAACACCTACATTATAATTTCTAGCAGCCATGATACTTAATTATATCACTATTATTCTGCTACGAATGGAATCCAAGAGGTAGTTTCTTCATCCCAGGTGTATTCTTCACCATCTGTTGGATATGGTGTGGGGGCTTCCCAGCAAGCACAATCAGAATTAAGATTCCAGGACTCATATGGTTGTGGTGGTACAAAGATATCTAGATCTTCTAGGTAGCTATATCCAATTCCAGCATAATTTCCTCTGAACGGTGTACCGTCGCCAGTGTGCTGATTTGCACGGGTATTGTATGAAGTACGAACAGCTCTCAATCCTTCACGCTTAGTAGTATAGTAGGCTTCCCAATCAGAAATACCCTGAACTACCTCGTCTTCATCACGTCCGACGATAACCTCTACAACAATGTTGTCTTCATTAATAAATGCATAATGTGCCATAGTTCTCCTATTATATCATGTTAAACTTGATTGTTCCAGTACCGCCAGTGAAGCGGTAAACCCTATAACCAGAAACTGAAGGTTCGTCATAGGTTAATCCTGGATCAATTGTTAATTCTGGATAAAGATCTAGGTATTTGATAATTGCAACACCAGAGCCACCATTGCCACCAACATAATCAAGTGTTCCGTCGGCAGTCTCTCCTCCACCACCGCCACCTTTGTTTGCTGTACCATTATTTCCATTACCAGCTGATGTTGGTGCATCTCCACCACCACCTATACCACCAACTCCTGCTGAACCAGAGTTCTGCGAGCAGTAACCACCACCGCCACCACCAGCATAGTAATCAAGTGAACCAGTGATACTTGAGCCAAGTCCATCTCCACCGTCTCCACCATCATTATTATTTCCATCTTCACCAGCACCATTAGCACCACCACCAGCACCAGCAGCACGGAAGTTAGAGTTTTGTGCAACTGTTGCACCACCATCATAGCCTTGGCCAGAAACACCAGATCCACCAAGATTGGTGTCTGGGCCAACACCACCTCCACCACCAGATCCTCCATCTTGTCCAACATTATTATAGTTTCCACCACCGCCGCCTCCATCAGCTGTTATTGAGTCAAAAGAAGAGTCATTTCCAGGCTGACCAATGTTTCCAGTCACTGGTGCAGCGTCTCCTCCAGCACCAACAGTAACTTCATAAGAATCATACAAAACATTCGTTGTTCCAGACAAGAAACCACCAGCACCGCCACCTGGACCACCTGCACCAGTTCCAGCATAACCAGCACCAGCCCCACCTCCAACCAGAAGGTATTCAACAGAAATATCAGCGGTAAATGATATATCATCACTACCCCCAGTAAACTGGGTAACTTTATTATCACCAACAACACTTGTAGAATGTGTTAAACCTGGGCCAGCATTAATTGATAATGATTTTGGATATTTAAGAATAACAACACCAGAACCACCATTACCGCCAGCGGCGAGGTTTGCAGCATCATCATCAGCACCACCGCCACCACCACCAGTGTTTGCTGTTCCAGATCCTCCAACTAATCCAGCATCGCCTCCGCCACCGATACCACCAGTACCAAAATCTGCACTAGTATTTGAAAGTGCTCCTCCACCGCCACCAGCATAATAAGTTCCAGAACCAGAAGGCCATTCTAAACCACTACCACCATCTCCAGCTTGGGTAGCTGACGGAGCAGATTCGCCAGCACTACCAGCACCGCCTCCACCTCCAGCCGCACCAGGAGATAAAGTGGTATCAGCGTCACCACCATCATTACCCTGAAGAGAAGTTCCAGCACCTCCAAGTCCTCCACCACCAGTAGACGTTGCGGCTCCTCCTCCACCACCACCAGAACCACCGTCTGCTCCATCACAATCTGGGGAAGGAAGCTCACTCGCTCCACCGCCACCGCCACCTATTGCGGTAAATCCAATGGCAGAAGAGTTTGAACCATTAGCTCCAGTTACTCTGCTACCAGAGCCGACTCCACCAGCACCTACAGTTATTGTGTAGGATGGAATAACATTAGAATATAGTGATCCTGATAGAAGACCCCCAGCGCCACCGCCTCCACCTTCTCTAACTCCACCACCAGCTCCGCCACCAGCAACAACAAGATATTCTAAATTAAAAATTCCTGGCCATGTCTCATTTTCCCTAGCAGCATAAGCTTCTTTGATACCCCATCTGCCAGGGGCTACGCTAAAAGCTGGATTATTGAAAAATCCCTTATATCCACCATTTTTAGTCATTAAAAAGTCACCGTCCCTGTACCGCCAGCAAAGTCTTCATAATTTCAATTATATCATTAAAACTATTTCCATACAGCTACAGCAAGGCTAGGATTATTCCTATCTTCAGAATAGGTTACAGTAACATCAAAGTTATCTGATGTAACATCATATAGTGCTGCACCAGCCCAACTGTTACTGCCAGCAGTAGCTTCATCCCAGATTTCTGTAATACTTTGGCTATCAGTAGCAGAAAATGTTTGCGATCCAAGATTAGAGTCATTGACCCCTGTACCAGCAAGACCTACTCCACCAGCACCACCAGCGATTCCAGAAACAGTCAGAGAGCTTGCTCCAGCAGTATAAATAACACCACCATCTACTGGGTCAACACTATCCAGGTTATACAATGAGTACACACCAACACCAGCTACGTTTGGCAAAGTGCTCCAGTCAACAACAACGTCACCAGATGTTCCAGCAACACCAGTTGCGTAATAAATGTATGAGAAGCCACCAGTTCCCTGACCATAAGCAAGACTAGCTGGTTGACCTCCAATGGTAACTGAGCTAATTGCTGCGTCATTTCTACCACCAATAAACACTGCAACAACATTTCTATTAGTTGCTGTACCAAAGCTTAAACCACTATAAGTAGTAGTGGTTCCTGGGCTTTCTTCAACATACCTATCTGTATAAACAATTGATTTATCTAGAGGGGTAGTGGTAAATGATATATCATCAGTACCGCCAACAAACTGACTAATCTTGTTGTCACCAACAATGTTTGTGAAATATGTTAAACCTGGGCCAGCATCAATTGATAATAATTGTGGATATTTGAGGATAACAATACCAGAACCACCTGCACCACCATTTTGATCTGAGCCGTTTCCTCCAGCACCGCCTCCGCCGCCGCCAGTATTGGCATCTGCGTCTTCTCCGTCTGAACCGTTACTACCATTTCCGCCTCCTCCAAGGCCACCAGTTCCTGGTGTACCAGACTCAGCACCATATCCACCACCGCCACCGCCAGCAAAGTATGTGGAAACTCCAGTAACTAATGATGCAACACCATCACCACCATTTCCACCTCTTAAGCTTCCTCCAGCATCTATAGCATCTTCGCCTACCTCTGAAGCACCTCCACCACCGCCGCCAAGCCTTGGTGGATCTGTGTCTCCTGGAGAACCTCCAGCAAAACCTTGTCCCGAAGTACCGCTACCTGGAGTTCCTCCAAGGGTTCCAGAAAAAGTTGCTCCAGCTCCAGACCCTCCATCTATTCCATCATAATTTTGGCTATATCCTCCACCAACTGAAGCTATGTCGGAAAAAGAAGAAGAAGAACCTGGTCCACCATTACTGCCGCCTGTTCCTTGGTCAACAGCCCTTATTCCACCATAGCCTCCAGCACCAACAGTTACAGTAAAAGAATTTTCTAGATATATTGATTTTGCGTTTTCTGCAGAAGTGCCACCACCAGACGACTCGCCAGAAATTGATGACCTGTATCCTCCAGCACCAGCACCTCCGCCGCCGCCCTGAGTAGAAGATGCCCAAGCTCCTCCTCCACCAGCAACAACAAGATATTCTACATTAAAACTTCTTGGCCAAATATTTTCTAGGCGGTATTCATAGACATCATCAACACCCCATCGGCCTTTAGCCTCAGAGGTTGAAACTGTTGGGTCAATGCCTAGAAAACCACCTGGCATTATGAAATCTCCAGCACACTCACAGTTGCTTCAAGAACATCAGTTGTACTACCAAAACCTTTAATAACATCTCCAGCTTCAAGAACAAGCTTTCCACCAATAGGTTCATATGCTGCTGCGTCTGGAACTGGAATTGCTTGTGCCAAATATGTTTCTGCATCTGTATCTGATGAATCTGTCCAAGAAAGGGTAAGGTCATATGATGCTGTACCAACATTAACTACCTGGCAACCAATTACGATTGCTGTAGTATCCGCTGGTACTGTGTAAATGGCAGCACTAGAACCAGTTAACACTGCCTTGGCATTTTTAAATGTTTCTGCCATTTATCCTCCTAATATAATTGTTTTACTTTTATGTAAAACATCTAACTCTATTATAGTATATCTTCTAACTTCCAAGTGCTAGAATAAGTCCAACGCTTGGAACGCTCTTCCACTCTGTGTCGTAGTCTGAATCTGATACTTTAGCCAATACCTGACCAGTGGTCCCACCTTCGAGAAGACCAATACCAGCGTCACCACGAGGTCCAGTAGGTCCCTCTGGTCCAGTAGCACCAGTAGGTCCTACGACTGTTGAGGCTGCTCCAGTAGGACCGATTGGTCCCGTTGGCCCTGTTGGTCCTGTAACATTTGATGCAAGACCACGCTGTCCCTGTGGTCCAGTAGGCCCAGTAGCACCAGTAGGTCCGAAGAGCTGTGCTAGTACAGCCCACTCATAAGAACCTAAAGATTCTCTGTATTGGTAAAACACACCATAGTTTCCACCATCACCATCAACATCAACATAAATATCAAACTCTTGTGGCTCTATTTCAGAAGATGCAAAGAATGTGTCTGGGTCAGTATTACCAGCATAAATAGTGCTACCCTTTGGACCCTGTGGACCAAAGTCAACCTCTACGTTTACTGATGCTGGACCGCCAATAGCAGATACATTTTCAGAAGAGACAATTAAATCAACCATTAGCTCTCCCCGAAGTCAGTGACACCAACCTGATCAGTTACTGTGATTGTTCCAGTAAGCAAAGTATAAACAATGTTGTATGGGGCTGCAGTTTTGCTAATTTCAACGTCATAAACATATTGTGTTCCAGCAGCAAGCTGAGTTCCAGCGTCTGGTGTAATTACACAAAGAATATATGTTCCATCTCCAGAGATCTCAGCGTATCCACTTACTTGATCAAGAAGTCCGTCTTCGCCACGGGAAGTAGAGATGGTAAACAATTCTGATCCAGAGTAATCTGTTAGATCAAAAGCAGATCCAGAAGAATCTTTTGGATAAATGCGAAACTCTAGGGTGTCACCCCTGTAATAAGAAAAATTGTATGTTCCTGGAAATGCCATATTTACTCCATCCTAATTATAGCATGAACAAACTATATTGTGCCCAGCTGTAAATCGTTTATGATCCAATCACTTATCTGATTGTGCTTTGATATATAAATCGTTAGACCAGCTCTGACGGGGGCAGAGTGAATAGACAAATAGTCGATTGAATACAAGTATTTTGTAAATGGCCTAGTGGTCTTATTCTTGCTTCTTTCATATGGAACAAAATATGTGTAGAACTTTTCTGAAACTCTTGTTCCCTGATAGTTATAGTTATAGTGAAGCTTAAAGTCTTCTCCACCTATTGTATAGTTTGCAGCTAGATTAGAGTTTACGGTAGAACCATTTGATCCAAGATTACCATCCATACCAAAAACAAAATTCTTGTCTTTGTCATCTACAGAAATATCTATTTTAAAAATACCCTGGACAGGATATCCATATTCTACTGTGAACGTTCTTCCATTAAGAATAAACTGATCTTGAGATATAACTCCATCAGCTTCCTGCATACTTTCCATATTTGCAGCTATGTAAGAATTGCTGTCTTCATCATAAATGTAAAAGAATCCCCAGCCATCAAAAATATCATCGCCCCAGTCTGGCCAATATTTTCTACTAGCTTCAAAAGAATTTGTTCCTGGCAAATACTGTGCAGCTGTTTCCCAAACACCAGTGCCTGTTGCTTTATCGACAGAGGCACCTACAGTATATCCTCCGCTAGTTACGTTTCCTTGAGAGGTAATGTATTCTTGACCCCAAACTAAGTTATCTCCAAGATACGCTTTATATACTTCGGTATCTCCGTAGTATATCCTTGTAGCATCTGAGATAAGCATTTATTCACCTAGTCTGAAATAACGTATAGAACTTCTGGGTTTGGTGTAAGTAGGTCGTATTCTGCCTGAGTTAAAATGATTACGCCAGCGTCTCCAGTTGGACCTGTTGGTCCTGTTGGACCCGCATCTCCAGTAGCACCCGTTGGTCCAGTTGGTCCTTGAACTGTAGAGTCTGCACCTGTAGCACCTGTAGCACCTGTAGGGCCTTGTGGACCTGTTGGTCCTGTAACAGATGGACCAGTTGCTCCTATAGCACCAGTAGGTCCTGTTGCACCTTGTGAGCCAGTTGGTCCAGTAGGACCTTGTGCCCCAGTAGTTCCAGCTGGTCCTGTTGGTCCAGGTGATCCAGGGAATGGAACGATCTTAATTGTACTCATTAAAAATTACCTCCAGTAATATCTCCAACAACACTTATTGTTCCAATGACTGGAGTCCAAGTGATATCGTCTTCTGTTATTACTTCAAGATCAAACTTTAGCTCAGCAACTCTTCTATCTGCACCAGTTCCCCAAGTTTCAGTTATGTAGGCTGGTGCAACAATCTGAACATACCCTTCGCCCTCTTCGATCTCAAGATCATCAGAGTTTCCAGTAATCGGATTATATGCAGTAGCCGTGAAATCCCAGTTAGAGGTGTCACGGAATGTTTCTTCATCGTCTTCTAAGAATTCGACATTAAGAATTGCAGTGTCTCCCCTAACAACATTCCATTTAATGTTGGCTGGATCGGCACCAAAAGTTTGTGGTCCGCAAGTAGTCATGGTAATTCTATTATACACTAATTACTGTATTATAAAATAAATTATTGATAAGACACTGTCGTTTCGACTATACGAAACGTCTCGCCAACAAACATCATATCGTCGTAGTCTTCTTCAGAAACAGTAACGACCTCATAAGTTCCTAGCAGTGGGAGTGGATCTACATTCTCTCCATTAATTCTAAGCTCAAAGTGCAAGTGTGGACCTGTGCTCATTCCAGTGCTACCTACTTCTGCAAGCTCTTCGCCTGTTTTAACGACAGAGCCAATTTTTAGTCCTTCAACAAATGAATCGTTTTTTAGATGGGCATATAAAGTAACCCATTCGTCAATCTCACCTTCAGCGTTTCCTACAAGATGCTTAAGCATTATGAAGTTTCCGTATCCACCATTTCTTCCCATATCGACAATCATTCCGTCAGTGATTGCAAATACTGGTTCGCCGTATCCTGGAACAAAATCAATACCCTGGTGGTTTGAGCTACAACCACTGCATGGTGCTGCTCTCCAACCGTAGTCGCTGCTAACAGTTGCATCTTCTACTGGCATTTGGGTGTTGGCTACTTTAAGATAATTGATAGTCTTTGTGATCGTGATTGAGCTATACTCTTCTTCTTCATTGAGTCCGAAATAAATATTTTCATCTGAATCGAAGGTAATTGTTTCTTCTAGGTTGACTTCCTCTGGCCCACCCATTCCAGAAATATAATCGCCCAAGATACCTACGCTATAAGCTGGTGGGCTATTCTTGAAACTTTCTACTTCAGATGGAGCAACAAAAAGCATTGGCAAAAAAAGGTATGAAAAACTAACGACAACTGCTGACATTCTGGAACTGTTCATTAGCTCCTCCTTAAAAACATATTTGACTATGTTAACATGTGTTTTTATAAAAAGCAAAAAAGTGGCTAGCACCTAGATGGGGTGGGTATGAGAGAGACGGACACCTAGGCACTAGCCTTTAAAATTATATCATAACGTTATCATTTCTTTATAATAAGCCAAGAAGTAATTATAAAAAGCCAAGAGATAAGAATAACTTATAATAAAATAGATTAGTAATAAAGATGTTACATAA
>Ga0255769_10000429_pt1 | contig 50093 bp, 31 predicted proteins | sample 041ome_9_FD_179637 | JGI IMG/M metagenome (GOLD analysis project Ga0255769, IMG submission 179637) | Coastal salt marsh microbial communities from the Groves Creek Marsh, Skidaway Island, Georgia - 041413US metaG (version 2) | ecosystem: Environmental > Aquatic > Marine > Intertidal zone > Salt...
TGACGACGACGACGCCATCGCGCGCGCACGCGCCGCCGGACGCCGGACCGTCGCGCGCCAGCCACTGCGCGCGTCGCATCGGGCGATGCGGCGGTCGCGCACCAAAAAGTGCCACGTGGCAACCACCTCCCATCATAGGGACACATGGACCAATCATGACTCAGGACAAAGAAAATAAAGAAAATCCGTCATGGTGTTCAATGTACACGTCGTCGTGGGGTCCACCGATCCAGAATATTCCACACAGCGCGACGCCGCAACGCCGCATACGCTCGAGCGCTCGGCGTCGTGGACGCGTGCAGTTGGTTAACCTCGGCACGCGTGTGTGCGTGTCGCGGTGGTTCGCGGTGCGACGCGGTTCTGGGGGGTGATTTGCACGGTTTTGCGATCGGATTGGCGTCGCACGGGTGTGTGCGTCGATTTGATTGACTGGCCAGTGCGCGCGTACGGAGGGTTGTGTGGTTCATATATCGGACGACGAGGACGCGACGGTTGCGATGGGGAGGATAAATGCGGCGACGCTTGAGGCGTATGTCACGGATCGGGATGTGAAGGCGCTCGCGGAGACGTCGACGGAGACGCTCGCGTTGTTTTTGAAAACGGATTTAAAGAAGGGTTTGTGCAACAAGGAATGGGCGAGTGAGGAGCGTAAAGCGTTGTATGGTGTGAATGAGTTTGAGTACCCGCCGCCGAAATCTTTCTTGCAATTGTGTAACGATGCGCTCGGGGATTTGACGGTTCGGATTTTGATTGGCGCGTCCATCATTTCTCTCGGAGTGGGGGCGGGGATGCCGTCGCATCGAGCAGAGTATGGATATTTGGAAGGGATTGCGATTATCATTGTCGTGTTCGTCGTGGTTTTCATGCAAGCGTACATTGATTACGTCAAGGAGCTTAAGTTTCGTCAGTTGAACTCGATCAAGGACAATTACACGGTTAAAGTGATTCGCGACGGCGAAAGTAAAGCTGTGTCGGCGGGCGAAATCGTCGTCGGTGACTTGGTGCAGCTTGCGGCTGGAGATAAAGTCCCTGCAGATGCGGTTTTTATCGAAGGGTCAAAGTTCAAGGCGAACGAGGCGGCGATGACGGGAGAACCCTTGGATATTTCAAAGTCGCGTGACAAGGACCCGTTCGTGTTGAGCGGTACGTCCATTTCCGAAGGTTCTGGTACGGTGATGATCATCTGCGTCGGCTCTCGCTCGCAATGGGGGGTGATTCTTAAAACTTTGATCGTCGAACCGAGCGACACGCCTCTTCAAGAGCGTCTCGAACGCTTGGTGTTGCAAATCGGTAACTTCGGCATAGGCGCCGCGGTTCTCACCTTTTTGGCGAGCATGATTCGCTGGTGCATCAACGGCAAATCCAACGGCTGGGACGCGACGCTTATCTTGGACTACTTGATCAACGCCGTGACCATTGTGGTCGTTGCCATTCCTGAAGGTTTGCCGTTGGCCATTACTCTCGGTTTGGCGTTTGCCATGCGTAAAATGATGGGCGATCAAAACCTCGTGCGCCGGCTTGAGGCGTGCGAGACCATGGGTAGCGCCACGCAACTCAACGCCGATAAAACTGGTACCCTCACACAGAACAGAATGACTGTCACTGAAGTTTGGATTGATGGCAAAGAGTACAGCCAAATGCCGCCGCCGGGTTTGAGCGCGGCATACTCTGACATGTTGTGCCAATCCATGGCGTGCAACTCCGACGCCAACTTGAGCCGCAAGGACAATGGCACGGTCGAACACCTCGGGAGCAAGACTGAATGTGCGTTGCTTCAGCTCGTAGAGCAGCTCCAACCGCCTTCAGGGACGCATCAATCATACATTGAGTTGCGCGAGAAGTTTCCAGAAGCGCAGCGATACCATTTCACCTCTGCGCGCAAGCGCATGTCAACCGCCATCGTCAATGGCTCTGGAACGCGTTTACACGTCAAAGGCGCTTCCGAAATCGTCGTTAAACTGTGTACAAAAGTTATGGGTGCCGATGGTAAGGTAAGCACACTGACGCCGCAAAAGCTCAAGGATGCGGAAGCTGCTATCGAGCACTTTGCCCGACGCGGTCTGCGCACGTTGTGCATCGCGTACATGGACACGCCCACTGCCCCTAACAAGCTTGGCGAAACCGCCCCAGAGCGTGACTTGACGCTGCTCGCAATCACTGGCATCAAGGATCCGATTCGCCCCGAGACGGCTGAAGCTGTTGCGCTGCTTCGTGGTGCCGGTGTAACCGTGCGCATGGTGACTGGGGACAACGCCATCACCGCTGAAGCTATCGCACGCGAGGCGGGTATCCTGGTCGATGGCGATGACGGATTAGTGCTAGAGGGTCCAGTCTTCCGTAAGATGTCCGATCACGAGAAGGAAGCCGTCGCGATGCGTATTCGCGTCCTCGCGCGTTCATCCCCTTCGGACAAGCTCGTGCTTTGCAACTTGCAAAGATCTCTCGGCGAAGTCGTCGCGGTCACCGGTGACGGCACCAACGATGCCCCGGCGTTGAAGGATGCCGATGTCGGATTTGCGCTCGGCATTGCCGGTACAGAAATAGCAAAAGAGGCGTGCGACATCGTCATTCTCGATGATAACATCAAGTCCATGGCCAAGGCTGTGCTTTGGGGTCGTAACGTGTATCAGTCGATCCGAAAGTTTTTACAGTTCCAGCTCGTCGTCAACGTCGTCGCAGTGAGCTTGAATTTAATTGCTGCCATTGCCGGGATTAAAGAGCTTCCGCTCGCGGCAGTACCTCTGCTATGGGTCAACATGATCATGGACTCCATGGGAGCGCTCGCGCTCGCCACTGAACCTCCATCGCCAGAGTTGATGAAGCGCAAGCCATTCGGCCGCACTGCACCTCTCATCAACAAGCAAATGTGGCGCAACATCATTGGCGTCTCCGTGTACCAATTGACGGTGTGCTTGGTGTTTATGTTTGCCGGCGCGGATCTGCTTGACATTAAATGCCCCATCGTGGCTGCCACTGCCACAGTTGCCGCGCATGAAGACTGCCACCACAGAGATTTAGAGCTCAACGGGTTCATCTTCAACGCCTTTGTCTTCATGCAGGTGTTTTCCGAACTCAACTCTCGTCGCATCGCCGACGTTAACGTGTTCGCGTCCATCACAAAGTCTCCCATTTTCTGCGGTATCTTGGCCCTCACCGTGGGTGTGCAAGCTCTCTTTATCGAGGCCGTCGGGAGCACGGTTGTCGGTCCAGCGATTGGGTTCGTGTCTCAAAACACAAAGGAGTGGATCACCGCCATCATTCTCGGCGTCATTATCCTTCCGGTGGGTTTCTTTGTCAGACTGTTACCGCTCGAGTGGTTCCCGGGTATGACGGATGAGGAAAGCAACGCGAAAGCTATGGCGGCGTCTAAAGCCGCGGTGATGGCGGCGCAGGCGCGAGTTGACGCCGCGGAGCTAGCGGTTGACATGGGTCCGCCAAGGGGTCCGCCAAGACCGAGCGAAGAACGACGGTCTCTCGGCCTCGGTGCTATTGGTGAAAGCCTCGTCTCCTCGCGACTTCATTCCCGTCAAAGTCGACTTTCCGATGCGTCGTCAAGCACTGTTGAGGTTCCACCAAACAAGTCATTTAAAATTTTCGCGCACGCCGTCATCGCCGCTGGTCGATTGAAGAATTCTGCCACACAAGGTGGCGTTAAATCAGCTGAAGAGGCTTAAACGTCAACTTAGTCTTCTGCCTTTGCACCCGCGCAAATTTTTACCGTCTTTAGTCTTCTATGTTAAATAAAGCTGTCCATTACGTTCCACGTTCCAGAGCTGTGGCGTCCTCGTCTCATTCCATTTAAAGCGCGCCAGATGCGCACCTCCAACCAACGCCCTCACACCATGCCGCACGCCGTGGCCGTCGCCCCAGACGCCCCGGCGCGGCTGGGTAAACGTGCGGTGTCCGTCGCCCTGCTCTTCTTCAGCCTCGCGCTCGTGTTCGGCCTCCTCGCCGAGTCAAAGGATTTTATTCTTCGCATCGAGGCGAAAGACTCCACGTGGACAAAGTGCGCGTCATCGTCGATATCGCCCACGACGAACGTGTTCGGGTACGACTGGGAGGTTTCTTACGTTGATGACGGTCCGCATCACGCGTCTGCGCCCGCGGTGCGCGTGACGGCGAAAAAAGCGGGCGGCGGAACGCTCGCGTTGTTTGGAGGCATGAAAGTCTTCGCCGTCGACGCGTTTCTCGCGAGGGACGGTTCGAGCGCGATGCGGCTCGAACAACGCGTGTTTAGAGGATTTGGGAAGAATTTACCGAACGGCGGAGACACGCGGGAGTCGTTGGTAGAGCTTGCGGCGCCGGCGCGTGCGCTGGTGGCGAAAGTTGGGGAGGCGCCGACGTTGGAGCTCGTCGTGCGCGTGCGCGTATGGAATAATCCGTTGCACGTAGTATTCAAGGATGACGTGCTCGAAGTGCTTAGTATTGTCGGTACGACGTCTTGGTGCCTAGTTTTAGTGTTGCATATTCTCAGGGCGCTTCGAATGGAGGCTTCAAAACATCGAGCGGGACGAAAACGACAGTTGATGAGGCACGAAATCGCGCACGATGCGCACGCCATGGCGCCCGCGTCGACGCCATTTAGTAGTGTATATTTAGCGGCTTCCATCGCATCGGCGCCATGGCGAGCGACGATGGTGATGCTCAACGTCCCTTTGTCTGCGTTGGACTCGGTGTTGGAGACGCTCGTCGATGTCTTGGTGGAGAGTTTTAATTTGTGCTGGATTCTAGCGCTTTTGCTCATGCCCGCGAGGGCGAAAGCTGACACGGAAGAGCAGCAACGCATTGCACCGCATGGAGCTCAACATGGTGCGAAATCAAGGAAACAACGGACAAAACACATGGGGCACGTCAATAGTCCGCCTCGAAAGCCTTCCGTCGTCTCAGTACGGCACGCGCGTAACGAGTCAGAAGACATTACGAGCAAACGTCTCATCGTGCCTGAAGAAACCATCAAAGCAGATCGCCAGCGAGCCGAACGAGAAGCTGCAGAAGCCCGTCAGCACGCAGAGGCGCAGATGCGTTCAAAAGCCAAGTACAAGGGCATCATCGATATGCGTCTACGCGATTCAAGCGTCGACGTACAAACTGACGCCGCGACGCCACGCGGCGACATATTCGCAAACATTCCAGGATTATCGGCGGCGTCACGTCGGCGCAAGCCTTCGTGGACGGCAGCGATCGTTCATGTTGATGACAATGACGCCGAGCGCGTGGTATCTCACTCACGTCAATCGAGTGCAGAACTTCACGCTCGACAAAATTCGCTCGTGCACAACGTACTTCACGCCATCGAGGACCTCGAACTTCCTCCAGATTCAAAAACTCAAGTCGGCGTCCCGGAATCACCCAAGTCACCGCCATCAAAATCAACGCTCGACGCGAGCTTTACCGCACTCTGGGACGCCGCCGCGGGCGTTCTGTAAAACACTTTGTTATTGTACGTAAAAATTCACTTGCTCCAGCCGTGACGCCATTCGCGCACACGCACCAACATGCGCCTTCGCGTCCGAGATCCCGATGGTGGACAACACGCGCTAAACATCGACGATGACGCACCCTTGGCGTCATTGAAAGCGTCCATCGAAGAGTGCACGGGTATCCCGACGTCGACGCAGCAACTGTTGACTGGCTTCCCACCAAAGCAGTTGGACGTTGCCGACGACGCGCCGTGCTCGAGGTGCGTGCAGTCGGGTGAGACTATTCAAGTGCGACGTGGTGCGGTGGCGGTGACGGCGGTGGAACTCGAACCGCACGATACCGCGCCGAGTTCGACGTACGACGCGATGTCCTCGATGGATGAAGATGAGGCGCTTGCGCGCGCGCTGGCGTTGAGCATGAACGACGACGAGCACGCGACGGCGTCTACGGCTGACAACTCCAACGGCGATGCAGGCGTCGATCGGGCGTATGTCGTTCGTCGAGTGATCGCGAGCGATAATAGTTGTTTGTTCAACGCCGTGGGATATTGCGTGAAGCGTACCTTGAGCGAGGCGCCAGCGCTCCGTCGCGCCGTTGTCGATGCCGTGAACGCCGAACCTGAGACGTTCAACGAAGCGTTTCTTGGAAAACCGCCTCGGGAGTACACGGAGTGGATTGCAAAGCCCAAATCGTGGGGTGGGCAGGTGGAGTTGTTCATCTTGAGTTCTTTTTACGGCGTAGAAATCGCGGCGTACGATATTCAAACCGAGCGTTGCGATGTATACGGTCAAGACAAAGGATACGATTCTAGAATCATGGTATTGTACGATGGATTGCACTACGACGCGATGGTACTGAATCCATCACCATTGGGCACGGATGATGCCAAGGACATCACGCGCGTGTCCACGTCGGATGCATCGCGTCTCGACGGCGTTGACGCAAAGGCTCGCGCCTTTGTTAAGGGTCAACACGACGCGCGCTCATTCACCGACACCGCCAATTTTAGCCTTCGATGTTTGGTGTGCCAGTGCGGCTTGAAAGGTCAAAAAGAAGCCGTCGAGCACGCGAAATCTACCGGCCACACAAATTTCGGCGAATACTAAACGCCTCATCAGAGCGCCAAGTCGCCGCGCTCGATCGCGTCAACCGTCACCATATCGTTGTAAGCACGCACGCATTGTATTTTCATTTCATTTCATCCCACCCGATTCAGTGTCTCGTCTCGTGTTTTTGCGTTGTGCGATCCAGGCACTCAAAACATCCTTCAGAGCCGCCGCGCGCCCGAGACAGCTCAAAATTCAAAATTTGAAGTCCTGTTTGGGAGATTTGTGCTCAACGTCACTCGCTGACGCGCGCACGAGCACGCATCGCGCACGCATCGCGCGCAAACGCACGTGTGATCACATCTGCATCGCTTGAAGTGCACGGCACGCGCGCGCTCGGTGACGACGCTGGTGCGGCGGGAGATTGGATTTAAATTCAAAATCTGGCGGGAAACACCGCGCGCGAATCGCTCCGCACTCTTTGACGTGTGACGCGCGCAGGGCGCTGGGGTAGACGACGCGCACGATGCACATCAAACAAGTCATCGTCGAAGGGTTCAAGACGTACCGCGAACAAACCGTGGTTGATTTCGATAACGGGTTGAATTGCATCGTCGGGGCGAATGGTTCGGGGAAGAGTAATCTCTTTCACGCGATTCGCTTCGTCTTGAGCGATGTGTTCGGGACAATTCGTGCGGAGGAGCGCCAACGACTTTTGCACGAAGGCGCAGGTCACGCAGTGATGAGCGCGTACGTGGAGATTGTTTTCGATAACGCGGATGGGCGATTACCCGTGGAGCGCGAAGAGGTGCGCTTGCGAAGAAATATTGGTTTGAAAAAGGATGAGTACTACTTGGACAAGAAGCACGTGACGAAGGCGGAGGTGATCAACTTATTGGAGTCGGCGGGTTTCAGCCGCACGAATCCGTACTACGTCGTGCAGCAAGGGAAGATTATGAAAATGGCGACCATGCAAGACGAGGAACGTTTGGACTTGTTGAAGGAGATCGGCGGTACGAGTGTTTACGAAGAAAAGCGCAAGGAGTCGTTGAAAGTCATGGATGAGACTAAAAGTCGCCGCGATCAGATTCAAGAAACAGTTGAGTTTATCGAAAGTCGTTTGTCCGAGTTGGATGCGGAGAAGGAGGAGTTGCAAAAGTACACTGACTTGGACAAGATGCGTCGGTCGTTGGAGTACACCATTTACGAACAAGACTTGAGCGAGACACGTGGCAAATTGGACGCGATTGAACAAGAGCGTAGCGTGGCGAATGATGCAAGCCGCGCTAGTGATGAACAAATGAACATGGTGCAAGAAAATTTACGCACATATGAGAAAGAATCAAAGGATAGCTCGCGAGCTGCGGCTCAATTGAAAAAGGAACTCAACGTCGCTGAAGAAGAATTGCGTGGGCTCGTGGCTAAGCGTACGACCGCGGAATTGGACGTGAAGGACTTGCGAGAGACTATTGCGGCGGGTGAAGATGCGTTGAAGGGCATTGCCGGGCAAAAGACGGACGTTGAAAAGGCCACCAAAGAAACGCAGAAGAAAATCGATGATGTCAAAGCCAAGTACAACGCCGAAGTTGCTATTGAGGAAGAAAAGGATCGCGAGATCGCTGAAGTTGAACGCCGCACGCAGAGTTTGTATCAAAAGCAAGGACGCAGCGATCGCTTCAAGACAAAAGCTGAGCGTGACGCGTGGTTGAACTCTCAAATTAAGGATGCGTCAAAGACGAAGAAGCAAAAAATGAAAGAGATTGAAACGCTCGAAACTGACTTGAAGGAAATTCGCGCGACGCAGTCCAGCGATGACAAGGATCGTTCGACCATGGAAGCTGATTTGATTACTGAGGAGGAAAAGCTTGCGGATTACGAGCAGCAGTACCAAGCTGCAATGCAGGAACGCAATGCCGCGCAAAATGAGCGCAAGGATCTCCAGCGCAAGGACAACGAAATTGATGACTCTTTAGCTTCCGTGGAAGAAGAGGCGAAGAAGCGCGATAAGCAACTTGAATTTTCGATGCCCAGAGATTTGCAACGCGGGATGGCTGCCGTGCAGCGCATCGTTCGAGAGCACAACATCGAAGGCGTGCACGGTCCGCTCATTGAACTCATGGAGACTGACGAACGATTTCACAACGCGATCGAGGCGAGTGCTGGTAACCAATTGTTCCACATCGTCATCGACCACGATGACGTCGGTAGTCGTATCATTGAATACTTGAACAAGGAGAAGGGCGGACGTGTCACGTTTTTACCACTCAACCGCATGATGGCACCGAACGTGACCTATCCGGATGATAACGATTCGTTCCCGTTGCTTTCCAAGCTCAAGTATGATAACAAGTTTGATTTGGCGTTCAAGCAAATTTTCGCTCGAGTTTTGATTTGCCGCAGTATGGATACTGCGGTGAAGATGGCTTCGTCCACGCAACTCAACTGCGTGACGATGGATGGTGACACCGTGAGTAATAAGGGTTCCATGACTGGTGGTTATCAAGACGCCAATCGAAGTCGTATCGCTGCGATGCGTGCGTTGCGTGAGCTCAATGTCAACCGCGATGAGATGAAATCGACCAGTTCAGAGGTGAAGAAGACACTCCAAGCGGCTGAACAAAAGATGTCTGCGGTTCTCGGTGAAATCAGTCGCCTTGAAGCGAACCGACGTCACAGCGCTCAACGAGTCGATCGTTTGAAGAATGAATTGAAGTACTTTGGTGATACTGGTGCGCGCGCGAGCTCTTTGCTTGAGCAAACCGAGAAGAGCATTGCGGCGATGCGTGAACATGTCAAACAACTCGACGCACACATTGAGGACTTGAACGCTGAGGTTGGTTCAAGCTTGGACTCAAAGCTGTCGGATGCTGAAGTTCGTGAACTCGATGAATTGACGACGCGCGCCAACGCACTAGGTCAAGAAAAGGTTGTCATCGCTGCTCGACGCCTTGAAGTGTACACTGAGTTGAAAGCTCTTCAAACGGTGATGGACACCAACTTGGTACGCCGCGCTAAGCACATCGCAGTGACTTCGGGCGAGGTCGACATGAACAGTCTGCGCGCTGAACTTGCCAAACTCGAAGGAGCGTTAAAGTCTGTTCAAAATGACGAAGCTATCGCGCGTAAGGGATATGACTCCATCGCCGACAAGTTCCGCAAGGCGAGTACAAGCTTGGAAACCGCTCGCGCAGAAATTGAAAAGCTTCGCAACGCGCAAGACTCGATGAGATTGTCAGTTTCTGAACGCGAGCAATTGATGGAAAAACTCATGTCAAAGAGTTCGACGTTGTCGCAAAAGCGTGAAGGTTTACAGAAGAAGATTCGCGAGCTTGGTTCTTTGCCGGCAGACGCCTTTGATCGCTTTCGCGGCGAATCGGCGGTGGCGCTCCACAAATCGCTCACGAAGACGAACGCTGCTCTCGCAAAGCTTGGACATGTTAACAAAAAAGCGCTCGATCAGTACCAACAGTTCACCGAGCAACGTGAGGAACTTGAGAAGCGTCGGGCGGAAATTACCAAGGCGTACGAAAAGATTGCTGAACTCATCGATCATTTGGACTACAAGAAGGATGAAGCTATCGAGCGTACGTTCAAGCAAGTGAGCATGAACTTCAAGGATGTGTTCCATCGTCTCGTGCCCAACGGCCGCGGCGAACTCGTCATGCAACGTAAGCGCGCGGCTGATCGAGATCCCGAAGCCGAAGGTGAAGCCGTCGCCGCGGGACCGGTGACGTTTAGCGAAAAGTACAGCGGCGTGAAGATTAAAGTGTCCTTCGGTCAAGGTGAAACGATGCAAATGAAGCAGCTTTCCGGCGGTCAAAAGACAGTCGTCGCTGTTGCTCTCATTTTTGCCATCCAACGTTGCGACCCGATGCCGTTCTATCTCTTCGATGAAATCGACGCCGCGCTCGATCCGCAGTACCGCACCGCCGTCGCCGCCATGGTGAAGACGCAAGCCAACTCTGGTACGCAGTTCATCGCGACGACTTTCCGCCCAGAGATTGTCAAGGAAGCTGGATGCATCCAAGGCGTGTCACACTCGCACAAGGTCAGTACTGTGCAGCGCGTTCCGTTGGAGGAAGCGCTCAACTTTGTTGGCGAAGATATGCCTGAACAAGCGGGCACGCAACCAGGAACGCCCGAACTCCAAACGTAAAAATGACGCGCTTATTCTAGATGACCACATAGTGATGATGTATAAAAAAATGCCTATCTACTACTAATCAACGCATTGAGATCGTCTTTCCATCCCAGGGCGTCAGCTAACGCCACCACGCCTTCGTCGCACTTGCCCAAGTACAACGCGTCTCTATAGTTTGTCTCTGGCTGAAAATTGAACCCAGTCCCTCGCCCAAGGCCGGCTAAACTATACAACCGAGTTATTCTAGAATCGTGCGCCTCGCCGACTTTTTCTAAATTAATCAACAGCCTCGGCACGCGTTCGTGTGGGCGTTCAATCAAGCCGGCGAATGGGTGCACGACGAGAGACGTGCCGATGACGATGAGCAAGTCGCACTTTTCAAAATCTTCCGCCGCGCATCGAGCGAAGCGCTCGGGCAAGTTTTCGCCGAAAAACACAATATCAGGTTTGACGAGCTCACCGCAATGACATCGCATGGGCTCACCCGCGTGACACGCCTGTTCGACTTCTTCAACGTCAGCCGGATGACCACGCAAGCATTTCGCGCTGTCAAAATTCCCATGCGCTGCGACAACTTTATCCGTCGGCAGTCCCGCCGCGCGTTCAAGCGAGTCAATATTTTGCGTGAAGCATCTCAAAAGCACTCCTTTATCGTGTAAAAGCTTGATAAAATGATGCGTCGGCGTCGGACGATAAGTTCCGGGCAACAGTACGCGCGCCAACTTATAAAACGGCTGCGGCTTTGCGCGGAAATAATCAATCTCAAATATCGCCTGCGGATACGGCAAATCGTACTCCCCGAGACGCGCATACAACCCTTGTTCGCTTCTAAAATCCGGGATCCCCGCGCTGACGCTGATGCCTGCACCAGTCATGACGACTATATTCTTCACGCGCTTTTCGCGAATGTACGCCGCCACGCCTTCGACGTCGAAACTCTCAAGCACCTTTGCCACCGGCGCGCGCTCGAGATCGCGAACGCCCGACCGTTCGACCGCGAGACGTTCCATGAGGGCGATAATATCCGCCGATTCCCGCCCGAAGCCGTAGCCCTCGCTGGAGCTGCTGCTTTGGCCGTCACTGCTTTCGCCATCGTCACCTGCGGACGACGACGACGAGGACGAGTCGCGCCGGTCGTCTGCGCCATCGTGCGGCACCGCATCGTCTGCGCCATCGTCCTCGTCGCGCCCATCGCCGTCGCCATCGCGCGGTACGGCGTCGTTCACCGCCATCGGCGCGCGCGAGTCGTTGACTGCGGTCGTCACATTCCAGCGCGCCACATCGCCGTCGTCGACCGCCGACCGCCGAGACCCGAGCGCGAGCGATGCCGAAAGACGTAGACATGACCGCCACGGAGGCGCCGATGGATGGCGCGGAGGACGACGGCGTTCCCGACGTCGTGGTACCGCTCGACGAGGATCTGGATTTGGCGCAACGCGTGTTCGATTACGAACGCACGCGCGACGATGCGGTGAAGGAAGGCATCATGGTTGAGTTGAAGCGACGGAATATGTTGAGCATGTACGTTGGATTGTGTGAGAAGTTTTCTTGGGCGCGTGAGGAGGCGGTGGAGAGTGCGATGGGGGCGGCGAACGCGAGCGCCAAGGACGCGATCGAGGCAAAGATCGCAGACGCGATAGAGAATTTGGGTGATGTCGAGGTGAGAGATGCGATGTGGGAACGATCGGGGTTTTATGCATCCATCGGAGAGCGTGAGAAAGCGTTTGTGGGGTACGAAGAGACAGAGGCGAAGACGGCGTCGATCGGGCAAAAGATGGATGGAGTCTTCGCGGTGATGCGCCTGCGATTTGCGAGTTTAGATCTCGCCGCGGTCAAGGTATTGATTGCAAAGATTAAAGATATGTTGGAACAACCTGGCGGGGGCGATTGGGAGCGCAAGAATCGTTTGAAGGTGTATGAAGGGTTGTACTGCGCGGCGACGCGAGACTTTTCCAAGGCGACGACGTTGTTTTTAGAGTCCTTGAGCACGTTCACGACGTACGAGCTGTTGTCCTACGAGAACTACATCTTTTACACCGTGGTGTGCGCCGTCGTTTCGTTGCCGCGCACGGAGTTGAAGGCCAAGGTTATTGACTCGCCAGAGGTGTTGAGCGTGTTGAACCGCTTGCCCGGGCTCGGTGACTTTTTAAACGCCCTTCACAAGTGCGATTACAGAACATTCATGAGCGCCTTCCCGGTCGTGGCCGCGGAAGTGGAAAAGTCAGTATGGTTGAATCCGCATTATCGCTACTTTTTGCGCGAAGTCCGCGTGGTGGCTTATGCACAATACTTGCAAAGCTACAAGAGCGTCACGGTGTCGAGCATGGCGGAAAGCTTCAACGTGAGCGACGATTTCATCGACCGTGAACTCTCGCATTTCATCGTCTCGGGGCGATTAAATTGCAAAATTGACAAAGTTTCCGGCGTTTTGCAAACCAACCGTCCGGACATGAAGAATGCGTTGTACCAATCGCTTATAAAAGACGGCGACGCGTTGTTGAACCGCGTGCAAAAACTCAGCCGCGTCATCGACATGTAGGAGGCGCAATTTTTAGATTCCAGTACGGCAGCACTACTTAGAGCCGCGTAATACAACGCACACGTACACACATTTGCGCACGCACTCGCACACGCGCTCGCGCGCGCGCTCGTACTTCTGAAAATCTCGCTCCATGACGACGCCACAGTTCGCCTCGCGTTGAACATGTCAGACAGCGTCCACCGCCGCGTCATACGTTACCACTATCCCGGCGGCACGCCTAAAGCCGGGCGAGTAATCGATTGCGGCGCGAGCGACGCGCACATCGACGTGCTCGCTGCGTTGCGACGCGATGGCGTCGACCTCGAGCGTTTTACCGCTCGCGTCTACGACGACGGCTTGGAAGGTTGGCGGCTCCTAAACTCGGGCTCGGACGACGTCGCGCGCGACGGATGCTGGTCGACCGTCAACGATATGTGTCGATGTGAGTGCTCGTTAGAGGAGCGTCGCGTGGAGCGCGGCGCAGAGGCGGGGTCGAGCGCGTCGCTCGTCGACGTCCCGCCGCCGGGCGAGCAAGGCGGCTTTTTCGGGATTGGCATCTTCCAGGGCAAGTCGGCGAAGAATTTAGGGACGCTTTGGCGCTCAGCGTACCAGTTAGGCGCATCCTTTGCGTTCATCATCGGGACGCGGTTCAAACGCGAGACGAGCGATACGCCAAAGACGTGGAGAGAAATCCCGTGCTACGACTACGAAACCTGGGACGATTTCGCGCAGCATTCACCATTCGGCGCCGTCTGGGTCGCCGTAGAGATGGGAGGCACGCCGCTCGAAGAGTTTGAACATCCACCGAACTGCGTGTACATTTTGGGGAGCGAAGATAACGGATTGAATACGACTATTTTACGCGCGTGCCGATATCATGTCGCGCTTCCAGTGCAGGGCGACCGTCTCCCAAGCTACAATGTCGCCGTATCCGGCGCCATGCTCATGTACGACCGCGAAGCGAAGCGCAGGACAAAATTGCTCGCGAGCAAAATGCACGAAATGTCCACCAATGGACGCGACGGCGTCGATTCTATCAAAAGATCCGGCGCCCGAGCGATGCGCTAGTCGCACAAGCCACGGCGGGCCCGCATCGCACGCGTATTGAGAATCGCCATAGACACATAGACCATAGGCATAGCTGTGATTATTATAATTTGTTGATTTCATGGCGCGCATTGTCGCTTCGTACGCACCTGTCGCGCAAGCCTTGCTCGCCCGCGCGAAAAGCGCGCGAAAAAGCTCTCCTTTTCTGGATAACCCATCGCATCAATGTTCACTTTTACCTCCTCGCCGCACTCCCTCACGCGCGCGCACTCCCTCACGCGCGACGCTTCGACGCATACTAGTTTTCGAGGCTAACGCTCGCGCTCGTAGGGGTGTGAATCAGGCGCCCGCGCACGAATACGCGCGTACACGCGCGCTTCGCGTGCGCCCAACGCACGCGGGGCGACCGAGCGCCATGTCGTGCCCGTTCGCGCACATTCATAAATCCGCCCCCGCGGCGGTGGAGGAGGAGGAAGAAGACCTCACGAAAGTTATCGTCAGCGAACGGGCGCAAGGCACGAAGAGGTGCGTTGATAGAGATGACCCGGACGTTTGGTGTACCCGCGAGAGGGTGCGGGCGAGGGCGCGAGACCCGCGGCGACCGATATGTGCGAGAGCACGATGCGCGCGATGGAAAATGTGATGTTCAACGATGTGTACTGACAATTTTGTATTCGCTTGTTATTTTATCGACGTGTAGGCGAGCGGTTGATTCGCTAGACGACGAGCGAGAACCTCTGGAAGATAAAACAGCAAGGGCGCTCGAAGAGGCGCTCAAGGAGTTGGAAAGTGAACGTGCGCGTACGGCGCAGTTGCAGAGCGAAATTACATCTCTTAAAGTCATGTACAGGGAACGCAACGACAGCTCGTTGGATTTGGATGAAAAACAGCGAGCAGTGAAGGATTTGGCCATGGATGCGTTGGCGGAGGGTATCACAATTGCGGATTTCACGCACCCGGACCAGCCGCTGATTTACGCCAACGTCGGTTTCGAGCTCATGACTGGGTATAGCATCAAGGAGACCGTGGGAAACAACTGTCGGTTTTTGCAAGGTCCGGGAACTGATCCGAAAGAGCTCGAAAAGCTTCGCGTGGCGATTGCCGCGGGCGACGGATGCCAGGTGGTTTTGAAAAACTACAAAAAGTCGGGCGAATCGTTTATGAATCAGTTGTCTCTCACGCCAATTCGTGATGCCAAAGGACATGTAGTGTATTACGTTGGTATTCAATCCGACGTGACAGAGTTGTTAAAGCGCCGCGACGACGAGCTAAACGCGTTGAAGAAAATGGCTACCGCAGAGGCGGCGACCGAGGCCAAATCCAAGTTTCTAGCGCACATGTCACATGAAATTCGTACGCCTCTCAACGGTTTGATTGCTGTTGGGCAACTGCTGGAAGATACCAATCTCGATCGATTGCAGCGGGAGTACGTATCTACTGTGCGCACGAGTGGTGAGACGTTGCAGGCATTGATAAGCGATATTCTTGATTTTAGTCGAGTCGAAGCGGATAAACTCGTACTTCAAAATGAACCTTTCCACCCCGAAGTGGTCATCAGTAACGTTATGGAAATCACGGCGATGCAATCCGCGACTAAAAAGCTCAACATTGGTTACCACGTTGATCCGGGTGTGCCCAAGGTGGTCATGGGTGACGCCATGCGCGTGCAACAAGTGTTACTCAACTGCATCAGCAACGCCATCAAGTTCACCGACGCCGGTGACATAATGATTCGCTTGTATCTAGGGCGCGCAGACGCGACTGAAGTTGCCCGTCAAGCGTTTCTAGAAGAGGGTGAAGAAGAAGCGCACAAAGCCAAGATGGTGCGAAACTATTCTGCGGGGTCAATGGCAGCGTTACAAAAAGAATGGTTGGCGCCACTGAATTGCTTTTTGCACCTGTGTCCGCACTTTTCAAAGTCCATGGCGAAAAACGGCGGCAAGGATGACTCAGGTGAAGAAGCGGTCGATGATGGGCACTACTTTCTACACTTCTACGTGAAAGACACGGGTATTGGGTTGGATTCGAATACGATAAGTAAAATTTTTCAATCGTTTCGACAGGTGGATACTTCCCCGACGCGCAAGTACGATGGATCTGGCCTAGGTTTGGCCATCTCTCGCCGCCTTTGTGAAGCCATGGGGGGCACTATGTGGGCGGAAAGTAAAGGTATCGGGTGTGGGTCCACATTTCACTTTTGCATCAAGGTGAAGAGTGTACCGGACGATTGGATGACAAAGCAGCACAAGTCACGAATGACGCAGCAGATTGCCAGCGGCACGAGTGCGTTGCTCGAGCTCGAGCGTAACTTGAGCAGCGAATTCGCTGAGCAGTATGGACACAAAGGTCAAGAGCTTAAAGTCGTTCTTTTCGAAGAGTCGGACATGCTTCGAAGCACGTTGTCCGCCATTATGCAACGATGGGGTTTGCACGTCACGATTGTTTCCCGTGCGCGTGACCTCATCAAGATGATGGATGACATGCTTGATGCGGAAGAACCAGTGAAAGAAGTGGCTGTCGTTGCCGAAGTGAGCACCATGCTCGTAGAAGAGATGTACGACTGGGCAACCAATCGTGGTCTGTTCACCACTGGCGTCGAGGGTACGTGTGTGAGCGTGCAATCCAGCGGCGAGAACAAGCATCGTACGACGGATTTGTCCAAATTACCACCGGTGGTGATGTCCACGTGGCCAGCGATAAAAAAGATTCAAACCACGACTTACAGTGATCCCAGATGCGCCTGGGCGCGCGACAGTGTTGAACCTAGTGATTCAGCGACGCTCGATTCTGCCAAGGCTGTGGCTGTGAAAGACTTATTCTCGTTGCTCAACGCGCGCCAAGTCTCTAAGCCTATCCGTCATAACCGATTGCGCAAAGCTCTTGTGAATATTTTCAACGAGCAGGCGCACCACGGCGATACAGCCGATGCAGCTGGTACGACATCTGCACACACGAAATCACCAGCTCCAGTTCCGCTAGTGGAAGATCCGAATCCGCAACACATTCGTATCCTGCTAGCGGAGGATCATCCGGTGAATATGAAGGTTGCGAAGGCTGTGTTGTCCAAGCTTGGTCATCACGATATTACGACCGCCAAAGACGGCACTGATGCCTTGGCCAAGGTGGCGCTCGAGAAAACCGGTCTAGACGCGTTTGACATTGTGCTCATGGATGTTCACATGCCAGTCATGGGTGGCATCGAGTGTGTCAGGCAGCTGAGAGAAAAGTATCCTGACTGCAAGACGCCAATCGTCGCAGTCACCGCGGATGCGATTGAAGAAAGCCGACAAGAGTGCCTTGGCGTCGGATTCACCGGTTATCTCACAAAGCCCTTCCGCATCGAGCAAATAGAACAGGCGATTAAAGAGTTCACTTCGCCGCTGTACAATCATTAATTACAAAAGGATGGATCAAATTGAGACACCATCGACTAGCAAGTACTAATACAAGACACGCATAAATGCTCATACATCGATATCCTCAGAGGACGAATCGCCAAGCAGCGCCTCCTCGTTGCGTGATTCACCGCGTCGCTTTGGCGTAAACAGTCGCACACATGAGCGCCTTACCCAAGCTATAAACGTAATCGTCATGGGCGTTCGCACGCTAGGCGCGGACTCATCTTCGCTATCGGGGGTACCGCTCTGAGCTGGTGCCATGACGGCGGCAAGCGCATGCGCGCCGTCATGCGGCATTTCTTCCAACACGATTTTCATAGCGCACGTGAGCGGCACGCCGAGCACCGCACCGGCAGCGCCCCATACGCTGTACCAAAACACAAGCGCAAGCAACACTGTGACCTCGTTGAGGTCCAGACCTTTACGATACACCACTGGGCCAATGAGGTCGCCGAGTAAAAACGAAACGAACGCGGGAATGATTGCACCCGCAACGCGTTGGTTGTAAGATAAATCCGGCAGCAACACGAGCATGGGCAAAGGCAAAAATGTCGCAATGATCGAGCCTAGAGTCGGTATGAAGAACAACCAAAACGAAACGATGGCCAAAGCTATGGCGAGAGCCCACGGCACGCCACAGAAACCAATCAACACGCCGACAAGAAGCGCGCGGACCAACGCAATTTGCACCATGATGCTTATGAACCGCCGAGTCGCCGCATGAATTCGTCGCACCACAAGCGACCGCGTGCGCGACAAATCCCGTCTCGGGGCCAACAAAAACAGCGTGTAGAACAACATCAACATCACATCCTGCATGTAATGAAACAACCCGACACCAAGGTTCTCCCAAAATGACTCGGTTTTTAACGTCGCCTCCAAGTTACTCAAAAGCCGCCCCCACGCTTGTTCGGCGACGTCATCCTTCTTGAACACTCGCGCCGCCCATGCGCTCAAGCTTTGTCCTATTTGATTTATGCGCTCTAAAAATTTCGCGTTCCAATCGCGGTCGCTCCAGTGCACCCAGACGTATACGCGACCGAGATACAATGCCCAGAGCAACGTGCCAAACACACCCACGACGACGCACAGCGCGAAAACGATGGCTATAATGCGCGGTACAGTGATAGCTCGCGTGCACGACCACCCACACGTACGCGAGCGGCGCAAAACAACGCGCTGATACGCGCCGTCAGAGACGAAATCCACCAGCGGGCGCAACAACAACGCCACGCCAATCGCGGTGACCAACGGACGAAGTAAATACGCCAACACTTGCAAGAGCCAACATGCAGACGCCGCAGCGATGACGGCCACACCGAGCGTGATCACGGTCGCATCGCGACGCGAAGGCACGCTTGGGGACACGGTTGGAAAATTAGATGCAAAATTCACTGGTCGAGACGGCGAAGGCGTCGACGACGACGGTGGCGCCGCGCCATCCGCATCGACGGTGGGAAATGAAAAGCCATCATCATCACGACCGCGCACGTCGTCGCGTTTCGCGCGCGACGAGCCGGATGAATGTCGGTTCCCGCGAGCCATGCTTTGAGGTCGCGTCGGTTAGTCTCTGGCGCTCGACTACAATCCTAACATATATACGCTAATGTCGTCCTCACGGCACGCATCCGACGCGCGTGAGCGTCATGACATGACTGTACAACACGACCGGCTCAAACGCGAGCGAGCTGGCGGCGCCGACTTGTGGAACAGGCGCGGCGTTTGCGTTCGCGCGCGGAGCAGCCTGCGCGGTGAGTTTCAACGCGTCGTTTGGTTGAACGTATCCCGCGGTGGATAATGTCACCTTTACGCGGTTCACCACGCCTTCTCGATCGTCATTTGGGTCTTCAAGAGGCGTGTACGTCCATACGTGTTGATAATCCGTCGGCTGTACGCGCGCAACGCCATATGTAGTGGAGTATCCGAGCGTGACTTGTCGAAACGCCTCTGACGCAAAAAACGTCCCGTCGCTCGCGCGAGTTTCTGATTCCCGTGCATTTGTAAACAATTCAATCCTTTCCGCGTTATTGGTAACTCCAGACTTGTAACGAATGGTTGTTCTATTCGGATCGACGTCGGGGTCGTACTCGACGCCATCCACGGCGTCATCGCGCGCTAAATACGCGCGTTGCACCTCCGTCAAGTTGAACGCTCGGTCCTCGACGACGTCCCCTTTCGCCGTTTGCACGAATCGCATGCGATACCCACGTCGATCGCTCCCGACGTCGGGAATAAACGCCAAACTCAGCTTTTGAAATCCAGGCACCGTAGGCTCGCGCGCTAGCACCTCTTTAGGCACGGCGCTCGGGAACTCGTACCCCGCGAAATCAACCGTCGCGTCCCACTCGCCCGCGAGCCACGCCGGGTAGGTTTGCGCACGAGGTTTACTCGAGTTAAACACGGGCTTGGAGAACGACTTGGCGCGTACGCGCGCGATGAGGTCATTCTGCGCGCCGTCCGCGGCGCGCGGGCGCGACGACGTCGCGAGCGCCGCGGCGGTGAGCCACGTTGCGCATCGTCTCGACACCCGCAGCGACGCGTTCGCGTTCGCACCGTCGTCGTCGCCGTCGGTCGACCGCGCAGCGATCGCGCGTCGCGTCGTCGTCGACGTCGTCGCGCGACGTCCGCTCGCGCACCGCGCCGCGTGCGACGGCGTGAACGCGGCCGACGCAACAGAGGAGCGCGTCATTCTCTGACGTGCTCGCGCTCGTTCGCACTCGTTCACGCGCGCGCGTGCGACGCCATGTCGAGCGAAATATGGAGCACGAAACTTCGCGCGACGCGTCAGCTCGTGAACGAGCTACGCGCCGACGTGGCTGATGCGGCGACGGCGGCGACGGCGGCGTCGACGTCCAACACTAAAGCATCATCATCCGCGGCTGAAGCGGACCGCGCGCGCCGTACGGCGATCAATCGTCGCAAACTCAATCGCCTGGACGACTTACTCGACGTGCTCGAGGACTGCATGGATGACGGCGCGCGCGATGACGATGAGGCGAGAGAGAGACGGGCGTTGGTTGAGGAATTTCAACGCGAGGCGAGACGGTTGCGCGCGGCTGCGACGGACGCGGATCGACGCGCCGCGACAGCAAACGCTGAGATGGCGTCGAGCGGCGTTGCGGGTGGTGCGAGTAGCGTCGCTGCGGCGATTGGGGCGACGGCGAGCCGGGCGGTGGAGGTGGTGGGGAGTGCGGCTGGGGATTTTGTGCGAGCCGCGGAGTCGGTGCCAGGGGTCGAGCGCGCGGCAACGATGATGAAATTAAAGCCGAATGACGGCGAGACGCGCGAAACTCGAGGGCTTGACACGGAAGAATTGATTGAGTATCAAAATCGACAGCTAAAAGGGCAGGATGACGCGCTCGATGGGCTCGATAAGCTCGTGGGGAGTTTGAAATCGACGTCGACGGCGATTCATAAGGAGGTTGAGTTGCAAGCGAAACTCGTGGATGATCTCGAGGCGGATTTCGCGCACACGAGCGAGCGCATGAAGCAGCTTCGAAAGCAAGGGTTTAAGTTAGCTGGGGAGAAGAATGAGGCCGAACGCGAGCGGTTGGATCGCAATGAAGTCATTGCTGAAATGCAAGCCAAGCTCGCGCGCGACAACGGCGAAGACGCGGGCTCTTGCGCAATTCAGTAGAGATTCTCGTGATTGTTTACAATTCATTCTTATTTAATATGCTACAGATTATTGTTCATGTATTACTACGTCATTCTCGTCGACGTTCCAGAGAGCGAGTGGACGATGTTTCCGTACGCTGCATCGCTAATGGCTTCGTCGATGCGGGACACCGTCGTGTCCAAACGTTGCTTCAACGCCTCGTTATCACACATTACCGTCCGCGTGCGGTAATCAATCACGGCTTCGACGCCGTCGATATTCAATGTCAATTGTGCCTTCTTAACATTTACCACGGGCTGGGCGAATTGCGCCGTAAGCATGGCCGCGACAACCTTCAACCGCCACTTCTCCGCCTCATTCGTGTCCTTGTCTTTAATAGCGTCTCGCAAACCCGCTTCGGCTTCCTTCAAGCCTTCTGGTTCACTTTCGAGCTGCAAAATTGCGGATAATGTAGCGTCAACAATCATATCCGTCAAAGGATCGCTGTTCCATTCAATGACGACGTGTTCGGCGCCCGTGACGTCGTCGGCGAAGCGCTTACGCACGGTGACCATGTCGTTGTTGATGGATAAACCATCCGCCTTGCTCACGTCAAACTTGTCTTCACCGCCCTCGATTTCGGTGATTTCCTTCTTTGCTTTTTTGGCACGCGGTTTCTTTTCCGCAACCTTGGCGTCGTCGCCCTTCGTCCCGGCGTCGGCGTCGTCGTCCTCCTCAGCGACAAGCGTCGTGACGGTGTGTAAGCCTTCAAACAACGCCTCGAGCGCAAAACGCAACGTGGCGAGCGGCACCTTTGTAGGCACGAGTTGACGTTGTGTGACGAGTGAAGTGCGTAATTTCGTGTAATTGTTTACGTCTTCAGGCGCCAAGAGCATGGTGCCAAAGTCTTTTTGCACGAGCACGCCTTGCACGTGGTCGCCCTCTTCGACGTCGCGCTCCGCCAACACGCCAGCAATCTTTGCGATACTCTCTCCTTTGTGTATGATTTCAACCGGTTGGCAGTTCTTGGGGGTGTAGACATTCATGGTTTTGTCATCTGCCGCGGCCTTTGCGTCCAACGCGCGCTTCAATCGGCTCATTTCTCCGGCTTCGCCGTGCACGAGGATGACGTGCGGCGGCGCCAACGTGTCGAGGAAATGTTGCGTCTGCGGGTAATCGGCGTGTGCACTAAACGAAATCGCATCAACAGACATGTTCAGCTGTAACTCCTGACCATTTCTTGCAGTGACTTTCTTGACATCGCTCAAAATCTCACGTGCAAGCGTACCTTGTACGGCAAAGTCAGCGATGATGACGCCGTTCTTTGGATCTTCGCACCACGACTCAAAGAGCTCGCGAGACAACCCGGATTGCAACATTGACGGCGTAGCGAGCACCACGCAAGGACCGACGTCGTCGAGTTCACTCGCCTTGGATACGTGCTTTACGTGGTTGAACACGAACGGATTGGCTTCTTCAAACGCCGCCTTCATGTCCGCGTTCAGCACGTTGATGTACGTTTGGTAAATGGTCATCGCCTTGCGCGCGAGCGCGGATGCTTGATAGATTGGCACACGTTGCATCTCAGGGTTCTGCTTCCAGAAGTCCTCTAAAATCAACAACAACTCTTGTGCGCGTCCAAGAGCGACGACGGGTAGCAGCACGCGTCCACCGCGGCGTAAGATTGATTGCACCTTTTCCGTAAATCGAATTTCCCGCTCCTCGCGCGGCGAGTGCGGGGACACCCCGTACGTGCTCTCCACAATCACCACGTGCGGAGGAATCGCCGGGACGTCCGCCGCGGGTAAATGTCTATCCGCCGTTCGACTGTAATCACCAGTGTACAACACGCGCAATCCGCCGATATCGACGTTAAACATACACGCACCCAACACGTGTCCCGCGCGATACGGCGTCACCTTGACCCCGTCGACATCAACCTCCTGATGAAAATCAACCACCTCAATCTTGTCAAGCGACGCTTGCAAGTCTTTATCGTTAAACAACACGTCGTTCGGATCTGCGCCCTTTTGCAAACGCACGAAATCCCCCATGAGCATGCTATATATCGCCTTGGTCGGGTGCGTCATGAAAATCCTCCCTCGAAAATCGGTACGACCAACCAAGAATGGCACCGCCGCGCAGTGATCCAAGTGGAAATGCGTCACCAGCAACGCATCGACTTCGCTTAAATCTATCTCATCAAAGTACGGCAAGCTCGAAATACCCGCGTACCCGGGGTGTACGCCGCAATCGAACATCAACGTTTTACCCTTGTACTTTGCGATCACGCAACTGCGCCCGACTTCGCTTCCGGCGCCGAGCGGGATGATTTCCAGCATTTCCCCGGGCGCGCCGTCGTCCACGACGGTCGGTGCCGTCGGGTACTCGGTGGTTACGGTGAACCCAACCATAGTGTGGTGCGCGCGCGTCGGCGAATGAGGAGCACCAGTCGGGACGCTCGGTCTACGTCCCGAACCGTCGCGCGCGCGTTTCAATGCGCACGACGATATCGCGCGCATGAGCTCACTCACCGTGCACAAACGTACATTCGAGCGCGCTCACCACGGCTCGCAGCGCGTTCGCATCGCGCGCGGCGTGTGCGCGCTCGAGAGCGAGACATTCGCGTTCGGCGCGAAGCGCGTCGTTTTCGCGCTCGAGCCGAGCGTTTTCATCCGCGTACGAGCGCAACAGCGCCTCAGCTTTCGCGACGCGGCGTATGACGTCGGATGTGTGGTAGACGGAATTCGAATGTCTACGCCCACGCGAATGTCGAGCGCCATCACGCGATGACGCACCGTTCGACGCCAGCCGACCGCGAAGCGCTCGATTCTCTGATTCGAGCTCGTCGATGGCGCGCTCATACTCTTCTCGACTCCTCGATGACTCCATCGACGCCACCGACGCGCGCTGCGTATTCAATACTTCTGGCGTGTTCACGATGGACATCGCGCGAGTGGCGTACTGTAACGTCCGTGCGGTCTCTTCTATGTGCGCTTCGAGCGGCGAGCAACACGCCACGAGCAACGTCAGCGCGCCGCCGCCGAGCGAATCCATGAGTAATTTCGTGAGTTTGCTATCCCTATACGGCACGTGCGCGGTCGACCGCGGTCGACCGTCGCGATGTGCGTCGGCTAATGTCGATATGACTTTACCGAGAGCGAACAAAGACTTGTTGATGAGACTCGTTTCCGACGTCCCGTCGGCGTCGCATCCGCTCGCCTTGACGCGTTCGCTGCCGGCTAAATCAACAAACGTCATCTTCCCACTCGACGTCGACGACGCCATGGTGCGTTCGACGTGCACGGTGAGAATGGCATGTGATCGCGAACTCTGTGCGTTGAGTTTGTGCGCGCGGATGTGTCGTTTCGCCGCGCCTTCGAGAACGAGCGCCAACGCGTCCGACGCCGAATGCGCTTCGCGAAGCGTCAAATTTGGAATGTAAAATCCTTCTCGTTTACGCCAGCGCACGCGGAGCTGTTTCGCGTGTGCGTTCGCAGATGATGACTCGGCGAGTAAGTCGATGATTTTCTCCTTGTAAATCTCATAGTACGACACGCGAACGACGATGGAGGGGGATTCTGGGTCGTCGTCGGCTCGGGCGCGCGAGGCGGCTCGATAGACGCGCGACAACGCGCGCGGGATGATTCCATCGTCGTCATCAATCACCATGCCCGCATCATCGACGTCGGCGGCATCGACACTTCGACGTTGCGCGTCACCATAACCACCATCCCCGCGTTTGCCGAGCATCGTAAACGTCTTCCCGCTCCCCGTCTGCCCGTACGCGAAGACGCAACTCGCGCGACCCTCGAGCGTCTTCTCAATCATCCCATCGATTCCCGACGCGTCATAAAACTCCCCCTGCGTCGCTCGTCCTCCCACGCACGGACCACGAAACCCAACGCACTGCACCTCCACCGATCGCTCCCCACCGCCGCTCGCGCGCTCCGTCCCGCGTCGACGCGTGAGCGTCACGCGCGCGCCATCCGCGCGCGCGCGCGCCTCACCCTCCTCCGACGCCTCCACCGCGCGCACGCGCGCCACCACGCGCACGCGACCGCCAACGCCGCGCGCGTCATCACTCGTCCCATCGTCCTCGCGCGCCTGCGACCGCGTCGGAGCGCGCGTCGACGACATATCGACGCCTCGGTGTCGCGCACCAGTCGCGGTCAACGACGACTCTGGCGATATGAACGGTCGCGACCATTCGTATCTTTACATTGGTGGCGTCATCACGTCTGGTGCTTCGGTCGCGAACGACGCGGGCTCCGACGCCGTTCGCCGCCGCGCGCGCGCGCCGCGAGCCGCGATGACGCGCGCGACCGATCGCACCGAACGCTTCCGCGCGCTCTGCGCCGCGCACGGCGACAGACGACGCGCCCAGGGCGCGGCGCCGAGCGCCGTCGATGGCGGCGACCGTTCGGTGGGCGCCCCGCTGACGCGCGCGACGTGCGGCGCGGTGCGCGAATACGCGCGCGCGGCGCAGCGCGCGCTCGCGGCGACGGCGGCGTATGTAGATGCGAATCGTGCAGAGTATAAGCGCGCGGATGCGCGGGCGAGGGATGGGTTTGAGGCGGAGTGCGCGGGGGCGATGAAGGAGTGTCAGCGGTGCGTGGGCGCGGCTCGGGACGGCGTGGAACGGGCGCGTGCGCGCGGTGGGGCGCTCGCGCGCGCGCCGCAGTGTGCGGCACATTTGCATGGTATTGGGTTGATTTTAAGTGAGCGGTTGAATGATGTGGCGAGGAAGTTTGATAAGGTGCGGGAGACGAGATTCGCGGCGACGTTGGAGCGGGCGGAGCGCGAGCGCCGACGCAAAGCGGCGGCGAAAAGGGCGACGTATGACGCGTCGGTGGGGCGTCCTGGGGCGAGTGATCCGTCGACATCATCGTCTGCGGTGCGCGTGGAACGCGTCGAGCGCGCGGAGCAAGAGCAAGCGCACGTGGAGCGTCAAGACGCGCTCGAAGAGGAGCTCACGCAGTTGCTCGACCAGGTGCGGCTGGCGGAGAAAAACGTGCTCGAAATGTCGGCATTGAGCTCGTTATTCTCCACGCACGTGCAAGCGCAGGCGGAGCAGATTGAAGCGCTATATCAAGACGCTATAGAAAGCTCGCGGCACTTGGATTGGGGTAATGTCGAGATGAAGAAGACGATAGAACGAAAGGGTGGCGCGCAACGCATCATCGCGTTTATCTTTCTCATCGCCACTCTCGGGTTGCTCTTTTTAGACTGGTATTCGGGTTGATGATATCACTCGTGCTACTGGTAGTAGCGCTACTTGTATAGAATAAAGTTACATGAAGAAATCTATCGGTTTTCAGTCGTTACGCGAGAGGTTCGGCGCTCACCGCCTCTTCAAACGATGGAGGTGGTGGGGTCGCAAACGTGAGCGTTTCGTCGTCGAATGGCATTTTTAGTTCGAGCGCGTGAAGAAACATCCTAAACGAGTCCGAATCCTCCGAATACGCCTGATCACCTAAAATAGAATGCCCCGAGTGCATTAAATGCAGACGAATCTGATGTCGCCGGCCAGTCACGGGGCGGCATTCGACGCGAGACACCTTCGCGCCGAAATGACGACCTTCCAATGCGCAATACCCACGTTGTATCACCGTAAACGACGTCTCGCTCGCCTTGCCGTTTTCCTCATCAACGCGTTCTTTAAATCCCTTAACGTCATCTGGATCTTTGCTCAGCTTGGCCTCAACCGTCCATTCATCGTTCTCGGGCCATCCAAACACCACGGCGAGGTACCGTTTTTTCGCTCGACGTTCGCGAAACAACTTAGCCGCCGACCCCGCAGCTTCGCGCGTGTTCGCCGTGAGAACCACACCGCTCGTCGCCGTATCAAGCTGATGACAAAATCTATGATGCATGTCTGGAAATCTAATGTTAAGCCAGTCCTCGCAGCTCGCGTCGCCATCCCAACGCGGAATAAAGCGCACTTTTTCAACCCGCCCGGTCCCGTCTTCAGTCTTTTCAGACCATCCGCGCGGGGTATCTAAACGAACCGCGAATGGCTTGTGTACGGCGATAAAACCCCTTTGAGTGCACTCGAACACGGTTTCGTACTTGCGCTCGAGCACACCGGGTTGTCGCAACGCGCACGCCACGGCGGTTTCGCCCTTGAGCTCGCCGCGCTCCTCTAAAAACGACAAATACGACATTCTCGGCGCAATCTCCGTCGCCACATCGTACGTGCGCACGCGCGGGTGCTTTTCAAGCATGCCGTCGACGTCCTCGGCTCGCGCACCGAGGTTGATGAGGTACGCGCGCGCGTCGTCTTGCTCGTTCGCGTGCGCGGCGGCTATGGACACCCACGCTTGCGGTTGGTGTTTGCCCATATCTCGTCTTCGCGGGCGTCGCGATGCGTCAGAGGCGAGCGTGCGACGAAAGAAAACGCGTGTGATGCGTGCGGTGAGCGATGCCGGCGACGACGAGGTGTGCGCGGTGAGACAGCGCCGCATAGACGCGCGCTCGTGAGTGAGGTCGCCACGCGACCGGCGGCTACTGTACAGTATTACAATTAAAAATGAAACGTCGAGTTAGGAGGATTTTCACGTCATTTTCATAACTTTAGTGAAAAACACTTGCTGTTACCCCCATTTTTCTCATAACTCGGACTTAAAGTTATGAAAATGGCTTGCTGTTAGTCGCCCTGTCACGTCTCTAGTGCACTCGAAACACCGGACATGGTGACATCGGCCGACTCAAGCGGAGTCCACGAAACGGAACCGGAAACTCAGAGCGGTAATGCCTCAACTATGCGCGTATGGGTTTAGTGCCGTTGTAGTGCACTTCACCATAGTGCGTGATCGTGATGACGTCTTCCTGTGAACCTTGGCGCACATGATTGATGACTGAGTTCTGCTCATTATCGCTCAATACACGAACGCCACGGCGGTAGCTTTGCTCAAATGCTCTCAGCGTGACTTCGTCACCCCACTCCCCATCTAGCGATATTCTATTCACGTAATCTGCAAAGACTTCACCCCCTTCCACGAACCCAGCATATCTTTCCGGATTCTCTCGCAAGTGTTGTACGATGTTCGCTCGAACCTCGGCGTGGCGATCTTCGCTCCTGTAAAGTCCCAAACTCAGTGCCCTGAACTGACAGTTCCCATCGCCTTGCGTCGGAACCTCTTCACAGTTATACCTGGCGCAGAGGTCTTGCATACGTTGCCGTTGTGGTTGATTCACGTTCGAAATATCATTCGTCGTCGATTTGAGCCTTCGCGCTCGCTCAGCCAGCGGAACCTGAGATTGGGTTTCGTCTTTGCCGAAAGAGAGACGCCGCGCACGTGTGGGTGATCGATCAAGTTTATCACCATCGTCTCGAAGAGACGCTCGCCTCGCCGAACCAGAGCGAGGCTCTTTGAAGGTTATGGTATTCGTAATGGACTCTTGCATGTCCTCGCACACGCGCGAGCCGTCATAGCAAGATCGACACTTCCATCGGCTAGAACTCTGTTGACGTCTCAGATCACCGAGTTCAAGGGTTTGATTCGGCGGGAATCCCCTGTCTCGAATCAGTTTCTCAAGTAGTTTTCCGTAATCGTCGCCCCCGTTATATGCCGAGTTGTAATTCCACCAGCCGCGGGTTGGTTGCCGTGTGACTTGGTTTTGCTCATCGTAAAAGAGTTTCGCGGTTTGAGAGGTTCTGACCCCTGCTGCGTCGAAGCCTTCTACTTTCAACCCAGCGAGATTGCGAACGCGAGATAGAGCGACGTACGCTTGTCCGTCCGCGAAGAAGTCTCTGCACTCTATGCGTGCGCTATCCAACGTCATGCCTTGCGACTTGTGAACTGTGACCGCCCAGGCGAGGGTTAATGGAATCTGCGTCCTCACATTTGTCCCTAGTCCCGCGGTTTCGAATTTAAACTCACAAGGAAGCATCGGCATAGCCTTGTCGTAGCCATTGAAGAGCGCGTACGGAACGACAGCCTTCTCCTCTTGCTTTGTTATCTGCTCCTGTATCCACTTGAGCTGTGCGTCTAACACTTCGAGCGATCTCATCATCGTTTCCGCTTCATGAGCGGCCACAGAGGCGTCCGCAATAGTGGACTTCGCTTTGCCATCGAGTTCTTTTTCAAAGCTCGTCTTGAGCGCTTTCATCTCGTCGAGACACTTTATCGCGGGTTCCATTCTCGAAATGTAACCCCGCGTCCCATTTACCAACCTTTTTGGCGTGCGAACGCCGTCAACCTCAATGAACGTGTCCAAGTTCTTAAGGACCATAACTTTCGCTCCTGTTTTCAACTCCAACTTCTCGGCGACGCGACAACTTGATTTCAGTTTCGTTCGCCAGAGGTCGCGAAGGTCGCGCTCGCGCTCGGCCGCGACTTCCTCGTCGATGTCGTCCGGCAATTCCACCGTATCCTCGGCGAAGAACGCCATGCTCGTGGAGCGAAGCGTATTCAGGCCGCTTCCGTTTATTCTGTCGGCTTCGAAGTTTGTACCGACGATTCGAAGTTCCCACTTTCCGTTTCTTGTTTTTCCGTTCCTCTCGTACAACTGTTGAAACTCCCTCACCGCGCCGCTATTACCTATGCGAATGTTTTTCAACGCCTCGACGAACTCTAAATCGTCCTTTTGCCTGTACACGGTCTGCAGACACACCGTTTTCACGTTCAATTCTTCCCACGTCCATGACTCAAATAACCACCCGCGGTTGAGAAACAACCCCGGACAAAATCCCATACCGCTCTTCGCGCGCTTCTCTGTCTCGTCCACCGGTCCGAGCTGTAAGAAATCACCGAACAAAATAATCTGAATCCCCCCACACGGTCTCGGATCCCCGCGCACGCGCTTCAGATGATAACTCAAACGATCGAAAAACTCTCCGCTCAACATCGAAACCTCGTCCACGAGCAAGACGTCGCACTCGCGCACGCGCCGCTTCACCGCCGCCGACGCGTACCCGAACCCCTGATGAATCGTCTTACTCACCCCCAATCCACAAAACGCGTGTATGGTCGTTCCTCCGATCGCTTCCGCGGCGATTCCCGTCGACGCCGTCGTCGCCGGCACCCTTCCCGCGCGCGTCAACGCCGTTCGAATCGCGCGCAGCACCCGCGTCTTCCCCGTTCCCCCGACCCCCGACACGAACACGTTCTCCCCCGCAAGCGCCGCCTCCACGCATCGCTTTTGCGTGTCATCCAACGCGTCCAGCGCTTTCGCCCCCTCGTCCGCCTCCGTCGTCGGCACGGCGAGCGCGGAGAATGCGTCCACGAGACGGTCGATCTCTCGCTCACCCGCGCCCAAGATGATGTCGTCGTCGGCGTTCTCTCGGCTCTCTCGGCCACCTTCAGCCGCTGTTATACGCGAATTAGACATTTCACTTGGCGTGTAGGTTTCAATGCTCCACCTCGCGCTCGCGCTCTTGGTCGTCGAGCGACGCGATGTGCGCGCCCGCGTCCGCCTCGCGCGACGACATGGAGGCCGTGGAGCGTCTCTGACTGTTTGCCCATACGATCATCGATTGTGCTCGAAAAAGCGGGCACCACTCGACGTCGTCATGGAGACTCGAAAAAGCGGGCACCACTCGACGTCGTCTCGCGTGAACGCCTCCGTACGTACGAGCTTAAAAGTTCGTAAGCGCTGTCCACGTCCGGCCACTGCTTTATACAGACGCATCACATGGGCACGCGTTCTCGTGGGCGTATTTCAAACACTCCAGGTGGCTGCTCCAATCGCCGATGGTGTGCGGAGGGACGCGCGTCCGAAATCGCACGTCCCTTCCGAGTTCTGCCTGCCATTCCGAGATCTGCCCGCATCCTCCAGTATTACAATTAAAAGTGAAACGTCGTCGACGAGCTCGCAGAGTCTGGCGTGGATACCGCTGTTTGATTTCGGTCACGCTGGATTCGCGGTGAAATAAAGTCTTCGGCGTCCGGGTCGATGCTGCTCGCGCGCGGCGTCGCGGGCGAGGTCGGGACGTCGATGTCGTCTTCGGCTTCGGACGACGACGCGTCGCGATGCTGCATGTCTACGTGCGCGATGTGCGCATCACGCCCAGCAGATTGAGCGACGGTGTCGCCAGTAGCGTCGCGTACATCGCGAGGTGCGAGCAACGCAGCCTCGGCGGCGCGCTCGAACATTTGAGCGTCAAAGCCACTCGAAGCGCGCATGTCACGAACCAGCTGCGCGAGCATGTCACATTCTGCCTCGACGTGCGCCAAAGTAAGTTTCAACCCTGCGCGATCGGACTCTGCTTCTTCTAATCTATGGCACGCGTCGCGATACTTGTCCCTGGTCATTGAATGCCGCACGAGCTGCTTTTCGAGCGTCACGGTGGCGTCCCGTAACGCGCGCTCATTCGCTCTGGACGACTCGAGCGCCGCGGCTTGCGTCGCCAATCGAGCTCGCAACGCCCCGCTCTCCGCGTGCGCCTCTTTCAACTTCGCCCTAAGCGTGAGCTTTTCTTCCGCGTCGTCTTCAACGATGGCCTCAGCCGCCGCGCGCGCCTTTATGTTTTCCTTGACAAAGGCGTCGATGACGCTCACCTCTTGTCGCGCCTTCGTGAGCTCATCTTCAAGTTGGCTAATCCTATCGTACGCGCGCATCTTCTCCCGCCGCGTGCTTTTATACTGTTTCAATAACAACCCAACCTCGGCGTTTCCGCACCGCGCGACGCGCGCGAGCGAGCCCCACGCGCGCGCGAGCGCCGCCGGAGCGTCTCCAGGAGGCGCCTCCTCCTCTCCTCGTCCACTCGACGTCACCCCGCCCGCCTCCACCGTCGCCCGCACGCGCGCGTGCGTGAGCGCTCTATTTTCCTTTTCCAACGCGCGCACGCGCGCGCGGAGCTCGCCCACGAGCGCCTCCTTCGCGCGCGCTTCCAGCTTCAACGTCGACGCCCGACGCCTCGCCAACCGCTCCCCGACGTCCTCGTTCTCCCGCGCGTCCGCCGCGTTCGCACGCATCGGCGGCGACACGGGCGCCAAAGGCACGCGCCGACGCTCGCCCGCGCTCGCGCTCGACGTCGACGTCGACGTCGACGCGCGACGGCGAGCGACGACATCAGCGGCATCGACGGTGTCATCATCTGTACCCGCCGCCGGCGCGCCGTCGCCGTCGAGCGCGTCGCCGTCGAGCGCGTCACCGGCGCGCAACGACGCCAACACGCGCGTGAGCGCCGCCGAGCTCGTCCCCGGCGGCAGGGCGAACGTCGCGCGAAGCGCATCCATCGTCGAGGCGCGCTGTGACAGCTGAAACGAATTTGAATGTGACATTTGAGCTCACGCGGCATTCCGCGACGCGCGTCGACGCCGGGCGACGACGCGCACGGCGAATCATCGCAGAGGCGTGCGTGAGCGCATGTCGGGCGCGGCGGTGCGCGGCGCGGGCGATGCGGGCGACGCGGTGCGCGAACGGATGGTGGCGCGTTTGAATTCAAACTTTGAACGTGACGCCGGTGAGGATGCGGCGCGCTCGGTGCGGTCGCTCTCGGTGATGCGTTACGCGCGCGAACGCGAGTGTGGATACGCGTGCCGCGCGCGGACGCACGCGTTGGCGACGACGCGCGACGATGTGCGCGTGGATGTCGGGAGGTTTGACTCGAGCGGCGTCGGCGGCCGAGACGAGCCGGAACGCGCGCGGGTCGGCGGCGCGTATACGACGTCGCGTCAGGACGCGTTTGGGTTGCCGTACGTCGTAAAGTTTAATTCCACCGATGGCACGTGGGTGGCGATCGGCGATGAGGATGGTTACGTGACGATATTGGACGCGTTGCGCGCGTTGCCGAGAGAGGATGAAACCGGCGCCGGCTACGCGCCGTATTCGAGCATTTCGGCGCATGATAACGCCATATTCGACGTGGCGTGGATGCGCGACGATAAACAAATTCTCACGGCATCGGCCGATCACGGGATTCATTTATTTGACGTGGAGACGAGCGTGCAGATGATGGCGTTTGACGGGCACGCGTCGTGCGTCAAGGCGCTCGCGGCGCAGCCGACGTCCAAATATGTCTTTGCGAGCGGCGGACGCGATGGACGGTTGATCGTATTCGACACGCGCACGCCAGGCGTGGTTCGCGAGGGTGAAGATGCCCCGCACGCATCGCCGAGCAAGGTTGTGAACTACGCGCACAGGCTTCCGGGCGTACGCGCCGGCCGTAGAGCTCGTTCGTGCTTGCACAGCGTGACGTCGGTGGCATTTGACAATAGCGGCGACGTGGTGTTAAGTTCAGGAGGCTCCGATGGTGTAGTCAAGTTGTGGGACGTGCGTTACATGAAGGGTACGGTGGGCGTGCTCGAGGATGCGCAAGATGACTCGTACGTCCCAGGGTCATTTTACGACCACGGTTTGGGACGTCGATTTGGTGGCGCGCGAGCGCCGGCATCGGCATCGGTGTCAAAGAAGCCTCGTGGAATTTCAGGCATTGCAGTGGACCCGACCTCATCGCGCGTTGCGGTGTCTTACGTGGACAATCACATGGCTATGTTTGACGCCAACGCGCCAGGCGCCGGACCGACGCGTCATTTCGTCGGGCATTTATCGAGCTCATATTACATCAAGCCATGCTTTTCACCCGATGGCGCGCACGTCGCGTGTGGGTCGCTCGATCACAACGTGCACATATGGAATGTGGCTAGACCGAGAGAAAAGTCCGTGCAACTTTCCGGCCACGCACTCGGCGTGAACGTCGTGCACTGGTCGAGCAGAGCCGACGCGCTCGCGAGTTGTTCAGACGACGGCGCCACGCGCATCTGGAGCGTCAATCCATACAAAACACCACCATCTCGCCAACGTGCGATGACTAGGACGCCGCCACGGTCGACAATGAACGCCCGCATCAGACTCGCACTAGGCGACGCTGAAGAATTAGACGACGTGGCGTCCACGCCGACCAAGCTCGCTCGAGCGTCGAGGAACGCGAGCGCGCAATCAACACCCGGCGCCGTGTCCTCGCCTTTCGACCCAACGCCCGAAAAACCTCCACCGCAAAAATTGCGAAAACGCGTGCGAGAACCTTTCATCACTTTAGACGTCAACGCAGGCGATAGATAGCGACGTACCGCCGCGCCGTGAGGCGCGTTTGAAACCAAACTGTACAAACAACTTCACACCCGCGCGTGCGACGCGCGTCACGTCGCGCGCCCGCTCGCGCGCGCATTCGCGCCACACGAACGCGTTCGAACGTTCCATCCCGGAGTCCACGTTATCGCCGTTGCACGCGCGATGAGCACCGCGCAAAAGCTCTCGCGTCAGCACAGCGAGTTGTGCGCCTTGGACTGGATTGACGACACAGACGCCGACGGCACGCGAGACGCGCGCTCGTGCGATGCGTCGGTGGAACCCACGCCTGCAAAGCGCGTGGCAGACGTGCGCACGCCCACGGCTGATGCGTTAGGGTCGCACTTGAAGGTGCGCATTTCGAATTTGAGCGGCGCAACCGACGACGGGGCCGACGACGGGACGGACCGACGGAAAAGCACGCGGAGTTCCACGAGCGCGTTCTCAGTCGCGTTGGATAACGAATTAGAGCAGAGACACGTGTGTCTCACGCCGGCGACAAATGCGAGTGCGATGCCGCTTCACGCAGCGGTGGCGCGCGCGGACGTTGAAGCGACCAAGGTGTTGCTCAGATGCGGAGAAGCCGGCGAACGCGGCGACGATGCGCGTTCCGGCGGTGGTTCGACGTGGCCGCCACCTAAAGAACCACTGAATCGTATTTCGAGCACGACGATGTTGAAAGAGTTCCACGCCGAGGAGAAACTCAGCGCAGTGGAGGCGCGGAACGAACATGGCGATACGGCGTTGGCGGTTGCCGCGGCGCTCGAAAGCGATTCCTCAGCAGCCGAGATGTTGGGGATTCTACTAGACGCTGGTGCGAACCCATTCGCGCATTCGTCGGGGTACGCCGCCGCGCACTGGGCGGCGAGCGCGGGGAATCTTGAGACGCTCAAAACGCTCGCAAAGAGATGTCCAAATCCTCGGGCAATCATCGAAGGCCGAGCGCTCGATGGGTCTACCCCGCTCCTGGTAGCGGCGGCGTACGGAAACATCGATGTTATTGAATGGCTCGTCACACATGAGAAATGGCACAAATCTAACGCGTTTGCCGTGGATGGTCAAGGGAAAAATGTACTCGGCGTGCTCGGAACGAAGATGGGTAAGAAGACGACGCAAACGGCCAAGGCGGCGATGCGGGCAAAAATATTTGAGCTCATTCCGGAAATGCGCGTAGTATTCTTGAGTCATCCCGAGTGCGAAGAGCACGTGTCGTTTAAACCGCATCAAGAAAGTCCCGAGCGCATGACGGCGATCTTTGACGAACTGAAACGAGTCGCAGAACGCGGCGAATTGATGTTGGACGAACTCGAGCGCTCAGAAGCTTTTGCGTGCGCTGAGCCGCACGAAATCCTGTTTGCGCACTCGGAAGAGTACGTTCGCGTGTTGGCTAACTTGAGCGAGCAAGTGGGGCACACGCCAATTGCATTTACGCCGTATTGTCAGAACCAGAAGGGCGTGCCTGAAAAACTGCGCAAGCCAGTGGAGAACAGCGACACGTTTTTTTCACCGGGGACGTTGCAAGCGGCTCTACGCGCGGCAGGCGGAGTCCTTCACGCCGTCGATCGAGTGCTGGATCAACGTAACAGAAGCGCATTTGTGTGTGCCCGTCCGCCAGGTCATCACGCGGGCGTGTCAGGGGCGACAGAAGGAGCGCCATCGAGTGGATTTTCAATCTTGAACAACGCGATGATTGGTACGTATTTTGCAGCGCCGTCCCGACCCTCACGCTCAACCTTTTGACCCATCGAATTCGGACACGTTCGCATAGCGGCATTCATTAGCATGATATGAATGCCGCGATGATACGCGTCCCATATAAACGCCCATCTTCTATGACGCGGAGAACTGAGCACGTCTCTGGTGACAGATACGGATGGTACATTTCATTCATCGCGACGAGCGTCGTACTAACGCGTGCGTTTACATTTTTTCCTACGTCATCACGCACAGGTGCTCTACACGCCATTGAGCAAAAGAACGTTCATCGCGTGGCTGTTGTGGATTTCGACGTGCACCACGGAAATGGCACAGAAGAAATCGCGCGGCATTGGCTTCAACAAAAACGCACCAAGGATGATTTCCACCGCCACACGTCGCCCGACTTGTTCTTTACATCGATTCACTTGGCAGACGACGGAACATCGAGCGGCATCAACTTCTACCCTGGTACTGGCGTGCAAGATGACATGATGAATAACATCGTCAACGTTGTGGTCCCGCCTATGTGGATTAGTAAAGGCGCGAGCGCGACGGCGAATGAGGACATGGGTGAACGCGTAAGGAAAAAGGCGAAGCGGTTCGGCGAAGATAATGAGCCTGCGCCCGCAGCAGCGGCGGTAAAGAACCAGACTGATGCACCTGACACAAATTCCAAAGGTGGGAGGTTGGAGTGGATGAAAGCATTTCGTGAGCGCTTAATTCCTTCGCTTCGGGCGTTTGGTCCCGAACTCATCATCGTCTCGGCTGGATTCGACGCGGCGAGCGGAGATATTGGCAACATCGGCGTTGACGCGAAGCGCGGTGTGCGTTTACAAGGTATCAACCTGCGACCAGAAGATTTCGAGTCAATGACGAAACAAATTGTCGATGTCGCCAACGCGTGTGATGGTCGTGTCGTTTCGGTTTTGGAAGGCGGGTACGGCGTTCTCAAGGATGCCGAACTCAACTTGGGGCGCGAAAACTTTGCACGGTGCGTGCAAGCGCACGTCAAGGCTTTGTGTATGTAGATGAAATAAAAAAACGCGCGAGCGTAAGCAGTACAATAGCGATCAGCAGCTGTATTTAATAACGATTTCTAAATCAATGTACAATTCGACGCAAAGCCAAAGAACTTCGACGCCGTAGACAAGACTTTTGTCTAACATTCCCGACTACCTACGTACGTAGACGGTGATAACGCATGTACAACTGCAACGACTACGAATAGACCGCCTTGAGCGCAGCGATTTCTTCGCTGAACATTTGTCCAATGTATTCGGCGTCGGGCGTCACGTCTGAGTCGACGACGAGCGTCAAGCGCAAGTGACCGGCATAGGAGAGCACGGACACTTGGTTGACGATATTGGCACACGCAAATACAATGTCACGCACGCGCTTGCCAAACAAAAGAATAGGCTCTGTCGGACCAGGGACGTTTGTAAACACCATCGAGTGTCGCGTCATGTAATCGCACACGATTTGACGTTGCACATTCGGGCCCGCAATGTTGACAATTTCATTCAGCGCCCGCGTCACATATGGCTCGGGCGATCGCTTCATGGTGTTGCACACCTTGTGCGCCTTTTTCAGACGGTCCGCGACGCTCATGACGCCCATCGGCAGCGTAAGCGAAACAAACGTCCAAGAGTTTGTGAGAACTGCCTGCGCGCGACCTGGAAATGCATACGGGCATGCCGCACGTATGAATGGCTTTCTATCTCCCTGCTTATCACCCATTTTAATGTGATATTTTTGAATCGCGCCAGCGAGCGCTGAGATGACGACGTCGTTCACCGTGCACCCGCTCGCCGATTTCACGGCCTTCAAATCCTCCATGCTCACCGGCGGACACACCACAATTTGTCGCTTACCCGTGAACGCATACGGTGCTTTCACGCCCTTAAATGTTGAATACGTGTCGTACGGACCAGCCGCAGTAAGCAGCGCCTTTAACGTCCCGTACACGCACAAGAACAAAAACGTCAATACGCTCCAAATCGCAGCGAGCACGGATGCGTGTGCCGCCGGTGCGCGGCGCTGAAAATCCAACATTTTCAGTTCGCCACCGTTTAATGACGTCGTCACCTTCTTCAAAACTTCAACCAAGGATATGCCGTCGCCAATGGCGTGACTCACGCGCAACATCACCGCCGGAGGCGCCGGAAACCGCGCGGCGTCCTCGTCCCAAGTCGCCCCAGCCTTCATCGTCACCACCACGCAATCCCACAACGGTGCATTCACATCAAACGGGCGTAACGTCTCCCGATCCATCACCTCGCGCATCTCGCGTGCGCTCGCAACCTCCACGCGTGTCACCCGCGACATTGCGTCGTCCGCGTCGTCCAGCGCCCAACGCAACGACTTCAACGTCTTCGCACTCCGCCCGTTCGCCGGCACCGCGCGCGAGCGAAACTGTGGAAACTCCTCCAACGTACGTATAAACGCCCGTAAATCATCGTCCGAGGGCGCGGCGTCGACGTAAAACGTCGGTACGAGTGGGTAATCGACACACTTGAGCTTGGCTGGGAACGCGCTCCCGCGCAGCGTCGCGCGCGCCAGCGTCGCCGTGAGCGTGTTCATCGTCGGTGCGTGCGACATACTATCGCCGCGCGTGTCGTGCGCACGCGCCGGTGGCGTCTCGTCGTCTCTAGACGACGTCGGGCGCGCGTCGCTCAGTATGGGTGTGGCGCGACCGTTTGACCGCATTCGCTGACGCGTAAACACATCATGACCGCCGCCGTGGCGTCCATGCCGACCGTGGTGCGTGACGCGCGCGAGCGCAACGCGTTTCGATGCGCGCGTTTCGATGCGCGCGATCGTCGCCGCGCGCGATCGTCGCGACGTCGCGCGTGCGATCGAGTCTCGAACGTGCCCCTTTGCCTCGATCGATCTCGCGTTCGCGCGCGCCTCTGAGGCGCTCGCGCGCGCGCGATACGCGCAGAACTGCGCACGTGCTGACGGATGTGTGGTTGTCGTATGTTTCTTTCGCGCAGGCACAGAGTGATGCGTTGTCGGTGGCGTCGCCGTCGGGATCAGCTGCGGATGGAGACTTGTACGCCAAGTTGAAGTCGCTTCAACGCGAACTCGAATTGGTGGAGATCCAAGAGGAGTACATCAAGGATGAACAGAAGAATTTAAAGATTGAGCTGTTGCGCGCGCAGGAGGAGGTGAAGCGGATTCAATCGGTGCCTTTGGTGATTGGGCAATTTTTGGAGATGGTTGACGAGAACACGGGGATCATTTCGAGCACGACGGGCTCGAACTATTACGTTCGTATTTTGTCCACGTTGAACCGAGAGTTGTTGAAGCCGTCGTCATCGGTGGCGTTACACAGACATTCGAACGCGTTGGTGGAGATTTTGCCACCGGAGGCGGATTCTTCTATTTCATTGTTGAGCGACGCGGAGCGTCCGGATGTCAAGTATAGCGACATTGGCGGTGCGGATGTTCAAAAGCAAGAAATTCGAGAAGCGGTCGAACTTCCGTTGACGCACTTTGATTTGTATCGCCAAATTGGCATCGACCCGCCGAGAGGGGTGTTGCTTTACGGCCCACCAGGGACGGGGAAAACCATGTTGGCAAAGGCTGTCGCGCACCACACGACGGCCGCGTTTATTCGCGTAGTCGGGAGTGAGTTTGTGCAAAAGTATCTCGGTGAAGGTCCAAGAATGGTTCGTGATGTTTTCCGTTTAGCTAAAGAAAACGCGCCAGCGATCATTTTCATTGATGAGGTTGATTCCATCGCCACTGCGCGTTTCGACGCGCACACCGGGGCAGATCGCGAGGTGCAGCGTATTTTGATGGAATTATTAAACCAAATGGATGGTTTCGATCAAACGGTGAATGTCAAGGTGATCATGGCGACAAATCGGGCGGATACTCTTGATCCGGCGTTGTTGCGTCCAGGTCGTCTCGACCGTAAGATTGAGTGTCCGCACCCCGACCGTCGGCAAAAACGTTTGGTGTTCCAAGTGTGCGTGGGCAAGATGAGTTTGAGTGACGAAGTAGACTTGGAAGACTATGTCAGTCGACCGGACAAGATTTCCGCCGCGGATATTCGTTCAATTTGTCAAGAAGCCGGTTTGCAAGCCGTGCGTAAAAATAGATACGTCGTCTTACCAAAGGATTTCGAAATCGCGTACAAGACGAACGTCCGCAAGCCCGAGAACGACTTTGAGTTTTACCGCTAGGACGCGCGTTCAAACGGCGACGCGCGACTTGTTAGAAACATACACAACAGAACGTAGAACATCAGGTAGACGAAGACTGTCATCATTATATTGAAAAATCAAATCTGTTTGCTATTCCCACAGCTTTGCGTGCGTATTCACACACGCGCTACTTATGCACCCGAACCTCTTGTACACTTGAAGCATGACGAACGGGACGCGAAATTGTGCGCTTTGCAGTCCTTGCAAATCCAATCCCCACTTCTGAAATTGTCCGGATTGGACCCGGGCGAGCCGCCACCCGCCGCCGCGTCCCCACCCGCCGAGGGCGCCCGACACCGGAAACACGCAGACCTGCTCGCAAAGTTATGCGCACGGCACCCATCACATATCCAATCACCAGGTCGGAAGCTCCCAGCACTCGGTCCGCCTTGTTCCGAGCCAGCTTTAGCGCCGCCTTGTGAATAGCCCGACGCGTCGCTCGACGTGTCGCCGCGCGCGCCGGCGTCCGCTCGACCGACGCGACACCTGAAGCACGCATCGCGCGACGCAAAATTGTGCGCATAACAACTCACACACGTCCAATCACCAGGTCTTCGCACGCCCGCACTACTACTAGGTGAAGGCACGTACGATGTCGATCCGTCGACGAATGAACTTTGAGCCGCCGGCGACGCGCCCTGCGTGGAACCAATGACTAACCACGCAAACGTCAAGCTTAAATATGGCATGTGCGCCGGTGGCGTCACGTTTGCGATGGGTTCGAGGTTCAAGGAAATAGGCACAATGCGAATCTTACCGGTCATCGGGTCCGCACCTCGTTCGGCGGCGGTGCCAACGATGACGCAGCTCGCGGTGCTGCAATGCCCGGCGACGCCAACATTGGCTTGATTCACCGGCGCCGTCACCAGACGCACGGGCGTACCCTCGTTCGCGCTCACCACAGGCGTGCTCGCGATTTCAGCCATAAGCTGCATGTCCTGCACGATCTCTAACGTCGCGGCACCGCCTAGCCGTGCGCCGAGCTCCGCAGCGATGGACGTCCCGTGAGGATTTGCCACTCGGTCCATCATCGCCAAAAATCGTGCCGCCCCAACGCTCGAGAGCGTCGATTGCATCACATTTACTAACGGCTGCAAGCGCTGCGACCAAGACACGGAATCACGCGGTCTTACGGCAAACGCGCCGCTCGCGTCCTTGCCGAGTACTCCGGCACCCTCGGCGCGCGCCGTGAGTTGTTGAAACGCCGCGAGCAGTTGTTCGGGAGTTTGCACGTGAGACATCGCCGCCGCCGGACTCGCGGGCATCGTGCGCGGTGGCGTAGACATACCTGCCGCCGCACGTTGGGCGAATGAACCACCTGGTGGCGTCGCGGGTGGCGCCGGCATAACCACCGACGGGCGAAGCGCGGGCGACGTCGGCGCAGCGCGTGACGGAGTCGCCGCCGCGGCTGCCTTCAAACCTATCGCACTGGCGTACGATGGTGGACCTGAAGGCGCTGACGCCGTCATACGCTGTGGTGGTGGCGTACTCGGCATCGGTGGTTGCACCGGCTGAACCGGCGTCGGGGCTGTGCCAAACGCCGCCGCCACGTCGTGCGCCGCCGCCGGCGCCGGCGCGGCGTAGTTCCCGCCTCCATTCGGCGCAGCCACACCACCCATGCCCACGCCTCCGTACCCGCTATCGAACCCCCCAAAACCACCACCCAAACCAAGACCAACGCCGAGATTCAACCCCAAACCAAGGCCAGAATCCAACGCTCCACCGCCCACCGCAGTGGACGCCGTCCCGGTCAGCGGAATTTGCGGATTTGGAAACGGATGCGCCTCGTCCGACAACTGCACGCTCACGCACGTAAACTCCGGCAGCAACGCACGCTGCCCAGCTAAGGACTCCGATAACCATTCCGCAAAACCAACCGCGTCAACGCCTGCAAATCTCCCCAACGTAATCAACTGCTGCTCCGGGTGTTGACTCGCGTAGTACGTATCCGCCCCAGGCAACGCCGAGCTCAACGCCCGCGCAATCGCCAAAGACCCCGGACACTCCACGCCAACGAGCACGCACCCATTCTGCGTCACCTTACACTTGGCCAACACCCGTCCAGACACCGGCGCGTGCGCGCTCGCCACGCGTCGTAACCGCGCCGCGATCTCCTCGCCCGCGAGCCCGGTGGCTTCCAAACCCGAAATTAACGCAATGTGCGGCGGTGCCGACCCCATGCCTGCGTGAAGCGCGCGCGAACGATCAACATAGCAGTCAGTCTCGATGTTTTGTTCGCCCCTTCGCGCTACGGTCGCGCGTCGCGACGATGAACGGCGCTACGGATGCGAATGTCGTTCGCGCGAAATTCCTTCTGCAGTCGACGATCTCGCACCGCACGTCGCGCGTCGCCCGCGAGCACGGCGTCGCGCGCGACACGCGCGACACGTACCTGCTCGCGCTTCTGTTTGCGCGATGAATTGTCCTTCGAACGCGCTGCCGCGGTGCCATTGCAGGGCGTTCGCGAGATGCGCCACAGCGTGTTCGGCGGCGTCATCGAAACGGAGCCGCGCGTACGCGTGCGCGCCGAGAGACATCGCGCTGCGCTGCGATGGCGTCGCGCGCGTTATCTTCGTGATGTGCGAACGACGACCGTGGGAAAAGGTCGGGTGCGTTCGTATGCGTCGACGAATGCGGAATTCACTCGGAGCGGCGGCGACGTCGACCGAGCGGCGGTTTGGATTCGTTCGGAATGTACGATGATTACGATCGCGACGAGGACGATGACGCGCTTAAAGATGATGGTTACGATCATGCTACAATGCGAGCGAATGTGTGTAAGTAGTGCGTACAGCGGTTGGCGAGCGTGGACATCGAGCGTGGACATCGAGCAGCTCGCCAGATGTCAGCGTTCGTGCGTGACTATAAATTCGATGAAGCCGGAGCCGATGACACTAATCGGTCACGAATGGCGGCGAACTCGGTCGAGCGGCTCCACTGGTCGATTTCTTTAGCGCGCGCCACGGGGAGCGGATGCGTCAACGCGTTCGTTCTCGAGTTGTCCAAAAATTGGTTGAGCGGCGACGCCGACGCGAGAGAATCCTCGTACGCGCGCGCTTGATCAAGAAACGCCTCTACGGAGAGCTCAGCGGCGAGTTTTGGTGATCCGCCAGCGAGTTTCATCAACGCTGACGCCACAATGCGTGGTTCACGCACGCAAATTAACGCGGCGCGGTCGCACGTGTACTCCGCCGACCGGCTCCAACGCAAAAGTTGTTCTTCAAACTGTCGTCGAATGAAATACGGCGTCCCGGGAAACTCCACGCCAATCCCGAGCACTTGCGCCAGACTCAACCACACCCCGTGATCGCACGCTAAATGCCCCATCTCGTGCCCGAGCACCGCCTTAAATTCATCATCCGTCAACAACTCCACGAGCGACGTATGCGCCACGATGATTGGCTTCTTTCCTCGAATCGCCAACGTGAACGCATTCGGCGACGGATTCTGCTTAATATACAAACGAGGCTGCGGAATCCCAAGCACCGCCGCGCACTCCTGGATCATGGCGTAATACTTTGGCAGCTGTCGCTCGGATACCAAAACGCTCGTCGACGTGTGCTCGAGCTCGAGCGCCGACTCCAAACTCGGCGACAGCACCGCCTTCGTGAGGTCCTCCACCGCGGGAATGGATTTCAGCAATCGCGTATTATCGCGGTCGAGCGGGTGCTGGTATTCGGCGCTGGGAATGCACGCGGTCGGCGTCGCCGCGCGCGTCGCCAGCGCCGTCGTCGTCGTCATCGACCGACTCGAACGATGACGCCGTCGCACCGCCGGCACCGCCGGCACCGCCGCGCACCGCCGCGACGCCGACGACGGGTGCGTCGACACAGATGTCACCGACGATGTCGTCGTCTTGGTCGTCATCGCCGCCGCCGCGCGCATCGTCAAACGATCGAGATTGCGTCGCGCAGTGCCGCCCGCGTCACTCGACCGCGCATCACTCGACAGAACGCCGCCGCACCGTAGCCCGTAGCCGCATCGCGCGCTCGTCGCATTGATTGATGGCAACGAGACCGCGCCGGTGTCCATCGCACGCGCGTCATGGATGACTTTGACGCCCGCAAGCGTCGCGAAATCGCCAATCTCGTGTTCGGCGACGACGACGACGAAAGCAAGCGCGATGCGTCTCGCGCCGGGGCGGTGGACGCGCGCGCGGCGCGTACGGTGCGCGCGGTGTGCGAGAGCGCGAACTACTTTACCACGAGTAGCTGCTCGGGGCGCATTTCTGTGTTTGGCGACGCGCCGGTAAAACGCGACGACGACGCCGGCGCCGACGCCGACGCCGGCGCGGAGGAACGCAAAGCAAAGGGTGGGTTATGGGCGTACGTGTCGCACGATCCCGCGGACGCGGAGGAGGTGTTGCGCGCGATTGCAGAGGCGGAAGCGATGGATGGCGACGGTGGGGGCGACGGCGGCGCGTCGACGTTGACGCTTCGATTCGAGCCGTTTATATTGTCCGTCGAGGCGCGAGACGTCGAACGCGGCGCGGCGTTCGTGAAGCGCGCGCGCGAGTGTGGGTATCGCGAGAGCGGGATCACGGCGTGTGAGAAGCGGGTGATTTGCGCGGCGAGGTGTCAGATACGCATGGAGGCGCCGGTTCGCGTGGGCGGGACGCGAATCGTTGATGATGATGGCGTACGCGCGCTCGTGGCGTTGGCGAATGAAAAATTTGAGGCAAACGCGCGACGTATGGAGCGATTTTATGAAGGGTTTCAGAGGTTGGTGCGCGATGAGGCGTCAACCGCGGCGGAGGCGGTGGAGACGAGCGGCGTCGCGCTTCGAGCCGTCGTCGCAAAGGATATCGCCAAAACGGTGAAGGATGCGTTGAAGCGCCGCGGCGTGTTGGATACCTCGAGAAAGTCTACGACGAGACGCGGCGACGACGGCGCGGTATCGGCGGTGGTGTTGCCAGTGAAGCGTTCGGCTCGCGCGCTCGAAGACGCGTTGGCGTCTTCGGGCGAGGACGCCGAATGCATTTCGCGCGCCGTCAAAGACGGTGCGTTGGTGTTTGAGGATGATGATGACGCCGATGGAGGTTTACGTACGGTCGCCGTACGCGCGCAAAATCCAGCGACGGCGATGAAGCAAGAGGTGGTTGAAATGCTCAAATCGCGAGGCTTGAATGAACGTTTAGCGCAAGAAACACCAGCGCGGTGGGAGAAGCTCGGCGATTTAGTGCTTATTCCAGCCCACGCGTTCGCGGCGGCTGATTTTACAGCATTTGAAAGCGAGCTCTACGCCATGGTTGCGCGCGTGTTGGGGGCGTCGAGAATTGCGCGACAGGCGCCAGTGAGCCGAGGGCCGAAACGCGAATCACGCGCCGTCATGTTGTACCCAGAAGGCGCCAATGGATGGGTCGAAACGAAAGAGCTCGGTGTGACTTACGGCTTAGACGTCACAAAAGTCATGTTTAGTAGTGGAAACGGCACGGAAAAGAATCGCATGGGCTCGGTCCGAGCGCAGGGGGAGACAGTCGTGGATTTGTTCGCGGGCATCGGATATTACACGTTGCAGCTCCTCAAACACGCGGGCGCTGCTAAAGTGTACGCGTGCGAATGGAACCCAAATAGTTGCGCAGCGTTGCGTCACAACTTGCGCGTGAATAACGTCGAGTCGAAGTGCGAAGTTTTAGAAGGCGACAATCGCCGCACCGCGCCGACGGGTGTGGCGGACCGCGTGTTGCTCGGTTTACTGCCTCACGCTGAAATGTCCTGGGAGACCGCGGTAAAGGCGCTAAAACCGCGTGGAGGAGTTTTGCACGTGCACTCAAACGTAAATAGTGGGGAAGAAGACGAGTGGATGGCGCGATTACTCGCAGAGTTGAAGACATTGGCTGAGGCGAATGGGCGCGAAGATTTGGACTTTGTCGTCGAACATCTTGAGCGCGTCAAGTGGTACGGACCACGAATTCGCCATGTTGTGTGTGATGTCAAATGCACGAGTAGAACACACGTAGGATGCTGCAAAAGTGCTCCTAAGACCTCGAGCGACGCGGTTGCCGAACCATCAGCAGCAAAGCCAACACAACCCGCGCTCGAGGGGCGCTCAAGCGTGCGACGTATGCATCGCCCGACGCCGCAAGCTTTTATTGAAGGACCAGCATCGCAACGTGTCCCAGCCGTCCTCAGTGGTCTCGACATTGGACAAGCCCCGTGGAAGTGGACGCCGTCGTATTTAGCCAAACTTGGCGGCGTTGCGGATAAGTTGGTGAGCGTTCACGTGAGCGACGATCCAAAGCTTGATTTCGTACGTAAAAACTTCAAGTATGAAGTCATGCCATTCGGGGACTTGCTCGCAAAAATGGACGACACCAGTGATGCAAAGTATTATTATCTTCGTAGTATTGGGGAAAATCCGCGAAAAGAACCGGCGCACGCGCTTCGGCAATTCCCGTCGTTTGAGGAAGACTTGACGATGCCCACCGCATTTTGGGGTGGCGAAGACAAGTACTTTAGCGCAGTGATTCGAGTGAGTAGCGGCGACTTGCAGCTATGGACGCATTACGACGCCATGGATAACATGCTTATTCAATTGCACGGAGAGAAACGTATTTTGTTGTTTCCTCCTGCAGTCGCCGGTGATCTGTACCTCGAAGGTTCGTCGTCAATCGTGCGAGACGTGGACAACCACGATCCGTTGGTGTTCCCGCGTTTCTCCAGAGCTCGTCAAGCCGCGCTCGAGGTTGTTCTACAACCTGGCGATGTGCTCTACATCCCAGCTTTATGGTCCCATCACGTCACGGCGTTGCATGGACCTTCGATTGCGCTCAACGTGTTCCACCGCCATTTGAGCGCCGAGCAGTACCCAGCCAAGGACTTGTATGGGAATGCCGACCCCACCGCGGCGGCGCTCGCAGCGAAAAACATCGATGCGGCGATGGAGGCGATGAAAACGTTACCACACGATTATCGTGTGTTTTACGCGGGCGTGCACGCGGCGCGTTTGGAGAACCATCTCGGCGTCGATTCGGCGAGGCGTGCGCTGCCGTCTGGCGACGCCGACGTAAGCGACGTGGGTATCAATGGAAAAACAGCACAAACCGCAAGCTATCTCACAGATGCGAGTGCAATCATAACGGCGAGTGCAATCGCCGCTGGGGCGTGCTTGATGACTACGCTCTTTATGAAATCCCGCTAAAACTACTGCTCTCTATAGTCTACTGTAGTGATTGAAAATAAATAGCTTTGAATACTAGCTTCACGCCGAACGCTCCTTCAAGATGTCGATGATGTGCTTTAACAACACTGGCGTGGTTTCCGGAATACCACCCATGATGGCAAAGTCACTCAACAAACCTTTGCTGCGGTAGAAATCCTCCACTGGAATGGTTGATTTCTTGTACACCTCCAAACGCGCCTTGACGACGTCTTCGGTATCATCCGCGCGTTGCGTGAGCTTACCAAAGCACCCTTCCGGTGGGTTCAATGGCGGCATAATAATCGTTGGTCCACCTGGAACGACACTCTTAATGTCCGCAATGTTGAACGATTTGCCGCATTCGCCGCATTCGCGTCGCCCGCAACATTTTTCCACCAAAATATCCTCGCGCAGCGTCAAGTTCAACGCGCGCGTCACCTCCACCATCGTTCCGAGCGTCTCCGCCTGCGGAACCGTTCGCGGAAACCCATCAAGCAGAAACCCTCGTTCGCCATCCTTTGCCCCGCGCTCGATGCGCGCGCGTAAAATATCCAACACCAACGCGTCCGGGACAAGTTTCCCGCTCGCCGCCAGCGCTTGCATCTCCTTCCCGCGCGCCGTTCCCTCCTTAATCTCCCCTCGAACGAGATCGCCCATGGCGATGTGCGGCACACCCATTAATTTCGCCATGCGCGACGCGTACGTGCCCTTGCCCACGCCCGGGGCACCGAGAAATACCCAGTTGAGCTTGTTCCCGCGCGCGATGGCGGCGTCGCACTGCGCCGTGAGCTCAACGCGAAGCGCGTCCACCTCCGCGCCGTGCGCGTCGAACGGCGACGACGCAGACGCGTACGCGCGAGTGACGTAGCAGGTGCGCGCGATGGCGCGCGCGGGCGACGCGGCGAGTCGACGAAGCGCCATGATGTGCGGTCGAGCGCGACGTCGCGTTGACGTTCTAGGACTATTGATGATTATTTTAAACGTGGCTACTCTGGTTAACGTTATTCGCGCTTGGATGCCGCGAGCAAGTGTTCGGGCGGACCAACGTTGACGCCGCGCTGCGCATCAGCGCTTCCAGCGCTCACGACGTGGGACATGTACGCGTTCCATCCGACGCCGCACGCGTTGAGAAACAAGATGCGTCTCGGTCTCGGCACGTACCCGAAATTAATCGCATTCGCCACGGGCCAGAAATAGGTGCCACTGACAAAGGTAGGTAACGCCTTATCATACAACTTGTTCGCACCCACGGCGACGGGCTCGCCCTCGAGCGCGTTCATGGCGAAGAAGAACGCGCACGTGTAGCTCGGAAACAGCGTCGCGTGCGAAATCGCCGTCTTCTTGAACACCGTCGCCGCATCCGTGCCGACGCCGACGAGCGCGTCAACTCGCTTGAATGCTAAGTGAAAGAACGGCCCATGCAGCAGCGCGCCGACCGCGAAAAACCGCGCCGTCCTCGCCAAATCCGGCTCAAACCCAAGCACCGACGACACGAGCGCTGACGCGGATGATGCCCCACCTTCCTCGCCGTCGCGCGCCCCCGTCGTGGCCTGCGCGCCCGACCGCCGTCGATCGTACGCCTGCACGCCTTGGCACAGCACGTCTCCGCACGCCATGACGCACGACGACGTCGCCGCCGCGCGTAACATCGCGAATTCGCGCGCGCGCGGGTGTGGCGTATCTCGCGTTCTGGATAGCGTCGTCGCATTCGCGCGCGTCATTCGTCGTCGCGGTCGTCGCCCATCGCGCCGTAGACGCCGCGCACGGGCACACACGACCCTTCTCGTCGTCGTCGTCGGTCGTCATGGCGCTGTCGATCGCGGTCGCGTGCGCGGCGCGCGTGCGTTGCGAACGATTCGGTGCGCGCCGCCATCGATGCGCGCCATCGGTCGCGCCGCGTCGCGCACGCATCGCGGCGTCGTCGCGGGACGACGACGGGGAGGATGACGGCGATCGTGATGCGCGCGGTGGTAAATCGTCGTCGGCAAAGGGGGATGCGGAGCTTCAGAACTCGCTCGAACGCGAGCTGCGGATTCAAGGGAGGATTTATCGCGCGGAGAAGGAGCTGGACGAGGCGAAGGATGGTATCGCCGAGCTCGGGGATACGAATAAGAATACGATTGATGCGGAGGCATCGTTAGTGCGGGATCGTACGTCGTTAGAGCTTGGGATGGTTGCGGGGGAGCTTGATGCGGAGTTGGAGGCGATGGCGGAGGAGGCCAAGGCGGCGAGGGAGCGAAACGCGGCGGTGAAACGCGAGCTCGAGGCGTTGGCGGACGAGTTGTTAGGGAAGAAACCCAAAGGGCGACGTGAGAGTGCGCCGGAGTCGATTTCGGAGTTTAAGGCGCAGCAGATTGATGCTGAGGCGGATCGAGTGGGCGCGAGCATGCAGGCGACGTTGGAGGACACGCAACGTGCGACGGCGTTTACGTTGGTGTTATTGCTGTTGTCAATCACCGCCGTGTCATTACTCGCGGAAGGGGCGTATGATAAGTTTTTTGCCGTAGGTGGCGCCATCGCGCTCATTGGTTACCAAGCGCGAGCGGAAAACGCAAAGAGAAGCAAGTGAATGCGAGCGCCGTAGACATCGCGAGCCGTCGTAAAAATATAAAAATGTGTCAATACAGCAATCAATCATTCATTCAATGGTACATGTGCAAAGATGATGATGGGAATTAGTACGGTTGGCTATCCGCACGCCAAGACATGGCGCGCTGTCCATTCGGGTCCTGCTTAAATCCAAGGTCTTCGTACAACCCGAGCACCTTCTTCTCCGCGTACAACGCCACGTTGCAAATGTCTTCATCCAACATGCGCTCGACGAGTCTTTCAACCATACCACGACCGATTCCGTG
>Ga0255769_10000438_pt1 | contig 49753 bp, 36 predicted proteins | sample 041ome_9_FD_179637 | JGI IMG/M metagenome (GOLD analysis project Ga0255769, IMG submission 179637) | Coastal salt marsh microbial communities from the Groves Creek Marsh, Skidaway Island, Georgia - 041413US metaG (version 2) | ecosystem: Environmental > Aquatic > Marine > Intertidal zone > Salt...
GAATTCTGTCAACCATTGTCTTCACACCTCGCCTCGCGCGTCCTCGCGGATGGATGCGATAGAACGCGCACTCGATGGCGTCGACGACATCGATGCCCTCATCACGGATGGCGTATACATGTCTACGACAATCATGCACCGATTGTGTGCGTCGGCGTCGGCGTCAGCGTCGACGCCGCTCGAAGAGATTCAATTAAAGTTGGTTAAGCTCCGCGACGATGCTCGTCGCGCCGCGGCGAGCGCGAGCGCTCGAGCGGCGACGAACGCTGCGGCGATGGAATCCAGCGAGCGCGCGGTGCGGGACATCGCTCGCGCGACCGCTGGGCACACGAGGGATGCGCTGTGCGCGGAGCTGGCGCGCGCGAGACGTCGCGCGGAGCTCGCGATTGAGGCGCGCGTACTCGAGACGTCATCCGCGAGCGCTCGAGCGCGCAGACGCGCAGACGCGCTGGATGATTTAGCCGATATAGCAGAATGCGTGATCGCGTTCGCGTCGCACGGACGGGAGAAAGCGGTGCGATTGGCGTGTGGTGGGGTGTTCGTCGACGCCGACCGAACGGCGGAGGCGGCGACGCTCGCGAGACGAGCGTTGGAATGTCTCGCGCGCGTCGACGCGAGCGGATGCGACGCGACGAACGGCGGCGACGTCGCGCGTATTGTTCGCCAGTCGATGAGCGCACTCGAAGAGTATTGCGATGATAAGGAGAATGCGTTATTGAGGGCGTTTGATGACGCGCTCGACGCGGCGAATGTCGACGCCATGTCGACGGCTGTAAACGCGCTTTGGACGTTTCACGACGGCGCCAGCGTCGTCTCGAGATACGTCGCGAGTCGAGCGATGTTTATTTCTCACGACTCAATAGAAGAGGCGCTCAACGTGCGTAATATCGTGGAGCGTGCTGTGATTACTGGCGAGAGCGATTCACGAGCCGAAACGATTTATTGCGCGTTTTATGAAAACATACGCGGCATGCTGTCGAGAGAATTCCGCACAATTGCCGGCGCGTTTGGAGACCGCGCAAACGTGATATTAAGTGCGCTCGTTCGTCGCGTCGCCGAACAGCGCGTGAGTGATATCATTGAGACTTTACTTTCGGCAGAGCTCAAGACGATTGATTCGCTTCGCCAGCGTTTGTCGTTTACGTCGCTGACGTTAAGTGAGCTCGAGAAAACCAATGGTTTGATTCGTGAGCTCGCAAAGGATGATAAAAATGTACAGCTCATCATGGGCGCAGAGTTTTTCGGCGAGGCATGCACGTCGCTCGTGGATGATGAATGTTCGTGTTTAGATTTGGCGCCAGATGACGACGCTTTATTATCCGCAAGCGCGGACGAGGACCGCGCCATCGACGTTTTATGCACAAACTACGAAGAAGCAATGCGTAGATGCGCTACATGTCTCGATGTGACCGAGCTAGACCGCGCTTCTGCGGCGCTGACGCAAACACTCCTCTCCAGAGTGCTTCGATTGTCAAAGCGAAGGGTGAACGACGCCATCGTCGCGACGACAGCTTCGAGCACCCGCTTCGATGCGACGACGTCGATTGACGATGCTAACACGCAAGCATTTCAGCCTCTGCTACGCACCGCACAATGCATCGGAACATGGTTGAAGCGTGCGCAGCACGTCACCGGTGCCTCAGACGCGTTCGACTCCGTGCGGGACGAGCTCAGCCGGAACATGTCCACTGTCATTGACGCCGTCGCCAAACGCGCCGTGCACCTCATCGATGTCAAGCTCCGTGTGTATCAACATTCGACAGATTTTGCGTCCAATGATGGGGCGTGCCTTGCTGAACGAGAGACTGATGCTTGCAAAGTCGTAATGTCAGTGCTCGACGGCGTCGCCGCGCTCGCGAAGCGGGCACTCGAAGCGGCCAACGCTGACGCGCTCCTGGATGAGATTGCCGAACGCTTCTACGCGTTGATTTTCATGCACGTGTGTCGATTCAAGTACAGCACAACTGGCGCCGTGCAACTCAAGCTCGATTTAAGCGCCTACGTGCAGTGGACGCGCGCGCACGTGAAAGATGTATCGATTCTCGGTCGCTTTACGGCGTTAGCGGGACGCGCCAACGTCCTCGTCGTCGGCGACGAGGCGCTTGATTCGCTCGTGCGTGACCTCACCGATGGGAGCGAACACATACACGAGCTCGATATGCTTGTTAAACTCCGTCTAACGGCGTTACCTTCTATTTCAAAAGCTAAGTAGTACTATAGTCTGTAGCCAACTCTAGCGCATTCGCACATAGTCCCCTATTCAATCGCGTTTCCAACGCGAAATGTAAAATCCATCCGTACCCAGCACGTGCGGCAGTAATAATCGTTCGTGCTCGTGGAGTGCGACATTCGGCGATGTCGGTACGGGCGTCTCGAATGGCCACGGCGCAAAGTCAGCGTGATGCGCCTCGAACGCGCGTGCGACGTCTTGATTTTCAATCGACACCACCGAGCACGTGGCGTAAATTAATCGTCCACCGTTTGGTTTTACCAATCGACTGGCGCGACGCAAAATCTCTAGTTGGATTTTAGCGAGTTCGTATGGGTCATCGTGCGTGTACCGCAGCGATGGCGTACGACGAAGCGCGCCCACACTCGAACAAGGTGCGTCCACGAGCACGGCGTCAAACGCCGCCGCCGGGAGCTCGTCGAGGCTTCCAATGTTTTCGAGCACCTCCACGATATTTCCCACTTGAGCGCGCTCAATATTCGCCAGTAAATGCTTTAATCGACGTTTATCGACGTCAAACGCGTATATCTTCCCAACGCCGAGCATGGATGACGCCAGCGCCAGCGTCTTACCGCCATTGCCGGCGCACGCGTCGAGCACGACGTCGCCAGGCGCCGCGTCCACACTCGCGGCGATGAGCTGACTGCCCTCGTCCTGGACTTCATAGAACCCATCGACCCACGTTTTCGAGCCATAAATACCACCGTTCGCCGGCGCGCCGTCTTTAAGCCAAAACGCTCCGGGGACTAAATGTGCAAACGCGTCTTCAATGTCCCCGACGCCTTCAGCCTTCAACATTTCAATCACGTCCGCCTTCGAAGCACCTCTCGCAGCGTTCACGCGACACACCACTGGACCACGCGTGTTCATCGCTTGCGCGAGCTTCCCAGCTTCGTCCGCGCCGTACTCATCGACAAACATGTCAGCCAAACGCGTCGGGAGTGAAAACTTTTCTGATATCTCATTCGTCCACGTCAAGTTTTCCTCCTTCACCGCCTCCACCAACGCGCGCACGCGTTCGCCATACATCTCCACCAACGCACCGTCATCCGGCATCGTCCCCTCGCGCGCGCCTAGCCTCTCCTTACCGCACCAATACATCAAAACAATCTCCCGCGCGTCCTCGCCGCCGCCGCACGCGTCCAACGCCTCCGACGCCTCCCTCCACCCTCCCGCGCGCACGCACGCACGCTCGCGCTCGAGTCGCGTGCGCCACACCTCGCTCCCGAGCACACACGTCGCGATCGCCGCCCGTTCACCGTTCGTCACGCTCGCCACGTCGTCGTCTGCCACCGCGTCCCACGTCGGACGCAGCGCTTTTCGAAGAATCGCATTGACATCCCCATCGACGCCTCTCGCGCGCAGCACCGCCTCGCACCGGCGCCGCACGACGCGCCAGCGCACGTCCGGCGCCGCCGCCTGCGCGTGGACGCGCGCGCGGCGCTCGCGGCGCACCGACGCGGCGCGACTGACGACGATTGGCGCGCGCAACATTGTGACGCCCAACCGCCACACCATGGCGTGCGCGGCGCGGCGGCTGGCGACGCGCGCGAAACGCGCGTCGGCGTCGGTGATGACGACGATGACGACGATGACGACGATGACGACGATGGCGCCGACGCCGACGCTGGACGGCGTGCGCGTGGAGGCGGTGCGGCGGCTGGCGACGCGTGGACGTGACCAGACGGCGTCGATGTCGACGACCTCTTCACCGTCCCCGACGCCGACGCTGGACGGCATACGCGTCGAGAGTACGAATCGAGCGTACGAATCGCACGTGACGCTGGTGTTCGGCAAGCGCGAGCCGTACGGCGCGCTGTCGTCGCTGCACGCGCGCGATTGGGCGCTTCTCGCGCACGACGGCGGGTACCGTCACTCATTCGCGTCGGTGCCAGCGGCGCTGGTGAGGAAATCGGAGTCGCTGGTGGCGCGCATGGGGAACTTTACCGCCGTCGTGGGTGCGCGATGTTGTTACTTTGTCGAGGCGCGCGCGTCGACAGCGAGGAACGCCGCTGAGGCGTTGCGCGCGCGGACGCTCGGCTCGGGCGCCGACGCGAGCGACGGTTTTGATTTTCCAATGGCGGCGTTAGAGTGCGCGTTGGAGGAGTCGAGCAGGTACTACGAAGCCAAGTTGTTTCGTCTACGTCGGCTCGCGAGGCATTGCGTGGAGGAGATTTCGAGTGATTTACGCGGCGACGATTCGAGAGGTTTTTTAATGCGCGGCGTCATGTTAAATTATTCAGCGTCGCAGTTTCAGAAGCTTCCGCCGGTCCGTCGGGCGGTGGTGGCGCTCGAGCACGACGCCAGAGAGGCGTTGGATGCGTTAAACCGAGCGACGGCGATGGAAACGGCGATGGAAACGGATGAGAGCGTATTGCCTGCGCCGCATGGCGTCGTTTTAGACGACGTCGCCAAGCAAGAGCGTTCAGAGGCGTTGTTGGATCTGTTGGCGAGTCACTCGCGGCGCATGGCTGCCGTTGGTGGCTTGGTGGAAGAATTGACGGCGAATTTGGATGCGGCTCGGGAATTATGGGAGCTCCAACTCGACGGCGATCGAAATCGTACCGAGCAGATGAACTTTCGCGCGACGGTGGTGGCCATGGCAGCGGCGAGCGCCGCGGTGCCGGCGTCGCTCGGCGGCATGAACATACCCCACGGCTTTGAGAACGCGCCGACGGAGGTGTTTTGGAGCGTCGCGGGGTGTGTAGGTATGACGGCTTTTATCGCGTGGTATACGTTTATGAGAAATTTTAGAAAGGCTGGTGAAGTCACCAACGGTACGTCTTTCTACGCGTCGTTTTGAGCGCGCGCCGACGTCGCGCGCGAAACATTGACTGACGTTTATTTCAATCGTTTACACACCAGCCCGCGCGAGTGAGTTGGCGTCGATGCAGTATATATTAAGTAACATGGATACATTGGATGACGCGTTCGGTGCGCGCGCGATGCGCGGCGACGCGTCGTCCGTGATTGTCACGCGCGAAGCGTTGCGCAATGCCATTCGCGAAGCGCCCGGGCAAGCCGCGGCTACCGCGCCCGACGCCGACGAAGTTTACGATTTATTAACGCGCGTGTTCGATGTGAACAACTCTAGTAAAATTGAATTAGCCGAATGGCGTCAGAAGTCATAGCCGAATGGCGTCAGAAGCCGTCATAGCGTCGTCATTATACACAGGAAGGAATCATCGCGATGACTGTCGCGTCAGCCAACCGACGACTTCATACGTCGCCATGCCGCCTCGAAAATCCACCAAGCGCAAACAACACCCTCGTAAATCCATCCCCGAAGAAGATAAAGAGAACCCCGACGTGGAGCCGTATACGCCGACGGATACGCGCCGCGCAAAGGGTGCGAAACTCGGTGAGTACACAAATGTCCAAAGCGAGCCCGCGCAGAGTCACAGCCCAGCCCAGACGCCAGGGGCTCGCGCGCGCAGCGACGTCGTCGCGCTCGAAGATGCGAGCGCACTCGCGCCACCGACGCCGGGCACCAACGCACCTGGCGACGTCGACGTCTTAGGGCGGATGTTTGTCGACTTTCAAGAGCGTTTCGATGGCTCGCGCGACGCAGAATCGTCGCAACTCGCGCAAAATGTTGCGATTCAGTTCGCGAATGCGATTGAGCGCATCGCGCACGCTCGAGAACAGTTGAATGAATTTTCTGCGCAAGCACACGCGGTGATTAATGAGATTGAAAGCATTGTTGAACTTTCGGCGCAAAAGGGCATGGGAGAGGCGCTCGCACTCGAAGATGAATTGGACGCGACGAAGGCGCGATTGACGCAGGCGAAACATTTCGTTGGGTTATTGAATGCGACGACGAATGCGGAGCCGACGAATGAGTCGCCATAGATAGCGCGCGCGCGAAAATGTCATTGTGCGATGAATCGTACCTACGCAAGAATGGAATGACGACGCGCGCCGTTCATCAAACGACGTGCGAGTGAAATGAATAATACAATGGTTCAATGCTGTGCTTCTAAATGCGTTTGCGCTGTGCTATACAATGATTGAAGATTTTATCCCCATATCGAAGTGTGATATCCACTTTGCGTGTGCGCGTGCATGCGCGGCTTCTAATTGATAACATCTGGCGTCGACGGCGCTTGTCCGATCGACGCTTGACGTTTTAACAACTCGTACACGCTCACCATCGTCGTCCCCCAAATACTAACGCTCACCATACGCGGTCTAACGCCGCGCAAAAATCCCATGGCACCGTGCTCGGCATATAGCGCTCGTGCCGTGCTCGCTAACGTATGCTTATCGCCCCCAGGCTGCCCGCTTAAGACTTGCAGCCGAGTTTTCATGATATCTAGCGGCGTCGTGAGAAATCCGCTCGACATCCCCGCGCACACCCCAGCCGCGGCTTGTACCACAGCAACTTGACCATCACTTGTCGTGGCTTCATTGCGCCATTCCTCCGGGGCGACGCCCCAGAGCGCGCGTTTATAGGTGCCGTAGAAGCCCCACCACAACGCGCTTCCGGGCACCAACGTCGCGATACTCGCTCCAAACCCTCGATATAACCCCCTCACCCCTTCCGTGCGCACAATCGTGCGCACCGCATCTATACCGTTACGATACCCAACTAAAACCGCTCCACTTTCCGCGACGCTACCTCCACTTTTCATGCCCTGAACCATTTGCCGTTGCGAAATCACATCCACGGGCACCGCGAGCGTTTGCGAAATCAAACTCGCCGTCGCCCCACCCGCGGCATCTGCCGCACCTCTATACATCTCTGGAACATTATATGAATCAAAAACCACATTCGTATGCGTCTTCACGGCTTCGAGCGTTGATAAATATACCACGCGTATCGGCATCGCGCCGACGATGATGGTTCCAAACCCGCGATACAACCCACGCACGCCGCGTTCGCGCACGATGTCGCGCACGATATCTCGCGCCTTGGTCATCTGCGCGTCGCTACCAACCATTTGGCGGGTTTTAATCACCGATAGCGGGTAGAGCGCCATGGTGACGGCGCTGAAGAGGCCGACAGAGTTGAGGACAAACTTGCGCTTGTCCAACGAGTCCCAGTCGACTTCGCGCGGCATCGCGGACGTCTTCGCGTGCGATGGACCGACTGGCGCCGCCGAAGACGACGACCTCGTCGATGGCGATGTCATCGCGCGCCGTGTGGGTGGGCTAGGCTGACGCGCGCGGCGATGAGTGAGGACGCGACACCGCATGAAAAAGATGGGCTACGAAAGTTTACACCGACTGAACCAGTCAAACGACTACGACTACGTGAATACATACTATAGCGCGAGCTCACGCGCGGTCTCGAACGATACGCACGCCTAGGGACCCGAGCACGCCTTCGATGGCGACGTGTTTCTTATCGACGGCGACGACGGCTCGACGCACGACGGCGAATTCGCCGAGCAACGCTCCCGCGACATCTTCTGCCACCTTTTCAATCGTTATGCGCGTTGGACCGCGTTCGACGACGTCACGGACAATGTTCCACGCCTTGGCGTAATCTACGGTGTCTGCCAGGGCGTCGGATGCTCCAGCGCGATCAAGAGGGGTGAAGAGCTCGACGTTCACGGTGAACTTTTGACCCAGCACGCGCTCGGCTTCGAGCGCGCCGTGCTTGGCGTAAAACACCATGTCGCGCATGACTATGGCGTCCGATGCTGTAAATGATGACGTCGACGCGAGACGACTTCGCGTGCATCGAGACACGGCGGCTAACGCGCGCGAGGTTTGGTGAAACATGACGACGTCGAGCGGTTGTGAGTCGCGTTGTGACAAAGAAAATAATGTTAAGCTGAAATAAAATGCGCGCCAGCGAGCCTTTACTAAAATATTAAACATACTGTACTGTAATAATCGCGCCCAACTTACTTTTTCGGCGTCACCTTGTCGTTCACGCTCTCAATGGCGCGTCCAATCATGGAATTTCCGACGTCAAACTGAAGCGCCAACGCATTCGGCGTCACCTTGTACTTCTTCACTAACGCCCGGAACTCTTCCGTGCGCGTCGCGAGCTTCAAATCATCGTCATCCCACATCGCATCTAAATCACGCATCCCTCGCGCGGCGCCGTACGTGCGCGGATTCGCGTAGCCAGCCTTAAAACATCCTTCCAGCGCGAGCAACGCGTTGTCCACCTCGCCCATGGCGCATCGACACGCTGCCGCGTTGTACAGCGCCGCTTGTCGCTCACCCAGGGACAACTCCGCGGGTTTCGCACGATCGCGCTTCGTACCGCTTCCCGGAAGCGTTAACGCGCGCTCGAACTCGCGCAGGGCGTCGGGAAACGCGCCGGTGGCGTATAAATCGCGACCGTGTTCAATCGCAAACGACGCATCGCTGAGCTCGACCCAGGTCTCGTCGATGAGCTTGCCAGCGCGCGTCGGTGGCGCGGGGCGTCGGTCGCGGTGCTGGGTGGCGCGGGGCGTCGCGCGGGCGCGGGTCGCGGTGAATGTCTTGGTCGTCGTCGTCGTCTGCATGGCGAAAGTCACGCGCTGGATTATGCGGACGCGTGGGACACGTGGGCGCGAACGAAATGAAATGTGAAATGTGTGCTATTACACATATCATAATGCGAGTGCGTGCAAATGGGGGTGGGTGGTGTCTAAGCTGGACGTTTAGGACGTCACAGCGAGCTTGGCGAGGTGTTCGGTGAAGACGGTCATGGAAATGTCGTCGGTGAAGATGATTTCGCCCGAACTGGCTCCGCCGTAGTCGTACGCCGCGCTGGTGTTGTGCGTCGCCGATGGGTTGAGCTTGGCGAGCAGAAATCTCGCTTGAGAGCCACCTTGGTTGCATTCGACGAGACGCGGTGTTGGACAGCGATCGGCGGCGAGCGCTTTGGCGTCGCGCACGGGCGCCGCGAGGAGCGCACGAAACGCCTCGTGCTCGGGCTGGTCTTGGTATCCCGCTTTGTGCCACGCCGCGATAGTGCTCCCACGATGGGCGACGATGAGAAAGTACGAATCCAAGAGCAAAATAGTATCTGGCGTAATGGCACTCACGTCTAACAGCACCGGTTGCGGTGGGCCATTGAAAGAATAACTCAATAGCGTGGGCTGAATCATCACGAGCGAATTCATAACCGTTTCGCGCGATAGCATGATGCGGTAGAACGCCGTCTCGTCCGGTGAGTTGTTTGCGGTTTGTAAAAACTGCGAGCGTCTCAAATGGAACATAAATTGCGGATAAATCGACAGATTCGGTGGCATGCGGAAACTTTCTGGAGCGTCCCGTTGGTATTCGCCAAACTTTGCGCCGACGCGAATCAGCGTTCTGTCCAACCAACGCAACAAATCGAAAGACTCTTCGTTCTCGGTTCTAAACGTCGCAATCCGTGCCATGAGCACAGCCGTTGCCTCTTGGTCAAAACCTCCTAAGATTTCAGGAGACGAGCTACTTTCCGTCCATCGTCGCGCCACCGTAGTGACGCGCAAGCGCACTTGCCCATCGCTCAACTTGTAGCGAGTGCAAAACTGCAAGAAGAACGGTTGACCGTTCGGAATCGGATTGCTATGTTGATTCACGATTTCGTAGTACACAGCAACTGTCGACGTGGGCGAGAATGAACACATTCTCCACGACGTCGTTTGCCCGAGACCAATTTCATTTTCACTAATTCGCTGCGATTTCACCGCGAGCGCGCTCACAGGCCCAATCGCCCCGCACACCATAATTTGCGGCGTGCAAAACACGCTGAACGTGCCATTGAATCGCATGTCCAATGTCCCAGTTTTCGGATCGCGCGCGAACATCTTTGCCAGAGACTGTCTAAATGTCTCCGCGCGGAACTGTTCGGCGAGAATCATTTGACCGCCGGTTTGGTCGACCGCAATTTTCATCTCCGCTAAGCCAACTTGGTCCAAGGAACACGCGAATACATCTAGCGAGTGAGAACTCGTAGCTAATCGAATACCTAGAGCGTTGTAAAACTTACACGCCTCCTTGTAATGCTTCCCTGCATTCTTATCCAAATCTTGGTGAGAGCGTAAATTTTCACCCATATCTGTCCCGACCACCGTCCCTGGGCCAGTGGTACACGGACCAGACGTAAACACTAACACTCGCCCACCTTGTGAGGCGTGCGATTCGGCTAATAACCCCGTAGCGACACTCATCGCCGCTCCTGTGGCGCGCAGCGACCGTTTTCCTCGCTCCGCAGTACGCTCGTCCAGCGTGACTTCCTCGAGCACGCTCTGCAGCGTAAACTCGCACTCGCTCACGGGTTGAATGAATCGTCGGGTCGGCTTGACGTACTCCATCGCCGCCGCCGTTGTCCCCGGCGCAGCGACGCCATTCATCCCGGTTGGCGCGCGCTGGCGGTTAAAATCTAATCCCAACATCTTCCTCAACACCTCTTGCTCGCAATCCTTCGTCCCTCGAAACACATACGACCGTCGCATGCCGCCATCCGTGTCAATCAATTCATGCACGCGCACAGTCGAACCAAACGTCACTAGCCCAACGAACGCATCTTCAGGTAACAACGATACGAGTTGCATTAACGAATCTTTCGCGTCTTGTAATTCCTCCTCCGTAGCGCACGCGCAATCCAAACACAATACAAAACACGGCGCCGTCGGTGTCTTATTCGGAATCGCATATTCCACGCTCGTATACGTGGGAAACAATTCTGCTGGAAGATTATTCTCGCTAATCTGCTCATAGTTTCTTGGCAGCGCGTTCATCGCGTCGCAAAGCGCGCATCGCCAACGCTTGGCGTAGTAATCCACAGAGCAATACGGATTCAACGCCCCTTGACACCCCTCACACACCACGGGTTCGTACGGTAACACCGGACAACACTCCCCGAGATCTTTCCCTGGCGTCACGAGCGCGCCGAATGGTAGCACCACGCGCGTAGCTTCGATGCGCGAACACGGCCACGCATTCCAGCTCAATCGAACGCCTTCGCGCGCCTCGAGCTGCGCGAAATCCATCGCGCGCTATCGCCCGTGCGCGCGTGAAACGTCGCACGGTGTGCACCGAGGCGCGTTCGCTCGTGTAGGTCGTCTCGCGCGCGGACGCGGGTCGTGCGCGCCGGTTTTTGCGGTGCGATCAACGCATCGTCTTCTTCAGCATCTTGGTGTTGCAACCTCACTTTGCGCGCGTGCGTTCGCAATGTCAGCGGCGAATGACGCGCCAGTGATTGAGGTCATCACGAGCGCGAGAGAGATGCGCGCGTGGTCTCGCGCGGCGCGCGCGCGTGGGCTTCGCGTGGGCTTTGTGCCTACTATGGGTGCCCTGCACGACGGCCATTTGAGCCTCGTGCGCGCCGCGCGTGCGCGCTCGGACGTCGTCGTGGTGTCGATATACGTCAACGAGACGCAGTTCGCGCCTGGGGAGGATTTCGACAAGTATCCGCGCGGTGTGGAGGCGGACGTGGCGAAACTTCAAGCGGTCGGCGGCGTGGACGTCGCGTACGCGCCTCGCGCGATGTACGTCGATCCCGAGAAGGAGGCACCGCATGAGACGTTTGTGACGGTAGAGAACGTTTCGAAAGGTTTGTGCTCGTTGTCGCGTCCGCATTTCTTTCGAGGCGTGGCGACGGTGGTGACCAAGTTGTTCAACGTCGTCGAACCGGATGTCGCGGCGTTTGGGAAGAAGGACTATCAACAGTGGCGCGTGATTCAGCGCATGGTGCGCGATTTAGATTTTGACATCGACGTCGTGGGCGGGGAGATTGTGCGCGAGAGTGACGGGCTGGCGATGAGCTCACGGAACGCGCTGCTCACGCCCGATAATCGAGCCAAGGCGCCTGCGGTTCGGGCATGCATGTCGCGTGCTGCCGAAGACGCGCGGTCAAAGCGCATGGATGCGTCGGAAATCGTGCGCATGGTGACGGAAGGCATTTCCAACGCCACAGGCGTGGTTGATTACGTCAAGGTGATGCATCCAGAGACGCTGGTAGAGTACGAAGGCGTTGTGGAGTCCGATTGCGTCGTCGCCATTGCCGCTAAATTTGGCGAAGTGCGCCTTTTAGACAATATCGAAATATCAATCAATCCCTAGGTAGCGAGTAGTAGCGCAGGACTAGAACTTAGGTAGAAGAGACGTGAAGATGATTATTTAATAAAGCAATCCTTCAACGGGCTAGTGCACGTACCAGCCGAAGTCATGAATGGGACATCCTTGTAGCACGCGACGCCGTCCGCGTTTGTCTTTAAAAACTCGCCGACGGTTTCTAATTGCTTCTTTTTCGGAGCCAAAACCGCTTCGGGTTCGCCTTCGTGACCAGCAAAAGTAATACGTTCGCCAATTGCCGCGCCTTCAGGCGGGATTACGAAATCAACCTCCGTATGGTCGGCGTTGGACGTGCACAGCACCAACCCGTCGGATTGCATGTTGCGAAGCTTCCCGGGCTTGACGTTGACCACCACGCACACGCGCGCGCCTTCCATTTGCTCCTTGGTCTTGAACGCCCGCAACCCACTGCAAATTTGTCGCTCGCCAAACTCACCAAACGAAATCTTCTCCGCCCAGAGCTTGTCCGCTTCCGGATGCTCCCACGCCGTTTCGATGCGACCGACGCGAATGTCCAAGCACGACACGTCCATGTTCACCGTCGACACCTTTGGCTTGTCTTCCTTCTTCTTCTTTTCTTGACCGCTCGTCGACGGCGCGCTCGGCTTCTTTTCCACGGGCGCGGCCACCTCAAATCGCGGTACCGCGGACGCCGCGAGCGCGTACGCGTCGTCGCCGCTCGCGCCGCCTCGCGCGCTCACAAACGCCGCCCAGCGTCTCGCGTGTACGAGCGCCTCGCTCGACGCCTTAATCGCCGCAATCGACGCGCAGTACACCGACGCATCCGCCGCGGTCAACACGTGTCCGCACATCGTCGCCCGCGTCGCGAGGTGCGCGTCGAGCGTCGCCAACGTCGTCGCATCTGTCGCTGCGAACGCGCTCCAGGTGGCCACGTCGGCGGCGATTTCAGGCGTCAGCGCCGCCGCGGGCGTGGCGAACGCCGCAGTCATGGTTTCGAGAGACATGTCGTGCGTCGATGCGTGGCTCGGTGCGCGCGAGAGAGGCGGCGACAAATGCCGCGTGCGCGGTAATCCACACGAGGTGTGATCGCGATGTCGAGTGGCGGCTGAGCCCGTTGTGGATAGCGCGTTCGCGGCGGGCGCAGAGGACGGGTGTGTGTGCGCGCGTGTGTGTGTTGGATTTTTGAACAGTTGAATTAAATTGCATCTACTAGTTAAGCAAACCGATTTCACCTAAAAACGCGATGGTCCAGACGGTGAAATGCGTCTGGCGCGCCTTCTCGTAGGCGCGCGCGTTGTAGCGCGCGCAAACGATGCGGGTTCTAACAGCTAACAAACATTTAGTAGCGGTAGGCCGCAGGCTTGTACGGACCTTCAACCGGCACGTTGATGTACTTGGCTTGGTCCTCAGACAACTTGGTGAGCTTGACACCAATCTTGCCGAGGTGGAGCATGGCAACCTTTTCGTCCAAGTGCTTCGGGAGCACGTACACCTTCTTTTCGTACTTGCCAGAGTTGCGTTCGTTCCACAATTCAAGCTGGGCAATAGCTTGGTTGGTGAAAGAGCAAGACATGACGAAAGACGGGTGACCGGTGGCGCAACCAAGGTTGAGGAGGCGGCCCTCGGCGAGGACGATGACACCGTGGCCATCCGGGAACTCGAAGCGGTCGCATTGCGGCTTGATGTTTTGGCGCTTGATGCCCGGGTAGCCTTCGAGGCCAGCCATGTCGATTTCGTTGTCGAAGTGACCAATGTTACCAACGATGGCGTTGTTCTTCATCTTGGCCATGTGGTGAGCCATGATGATATCCTTGTTACCGGTGGTGGTGATGAAGATGTCGACTTCGCCGACGCAGTCTTCAAGCGGAAGCACTTGGTAACCTTCCATGGCGGCTTGGAGAGCGCAGATCGGGTCGATTTCGGACACAATCACGCGGGCACCGGCAGCCTTGAGCGCGGCGGCGGAACCCTTACCGACATCACCGTAGCCGGCAACCCAGCACGTCTTGGACGCAATCATGACGTCGGTGGCGCGCATGATACCATCCGGCAAAGAGTGACGGCAACCGTACAAGTTGTCGAACTTGCACTTGGTCACGGAGTCGTTGACGTTGATCGCCGGGAACAACAATTCGCCAGCCTTTTGCATTTCGTAAAGACGCTTGACACCGGTGGTGGTCTCTTCGGAGACACCAACGCAGGAAGCGACAATCTTTTGCCATCTGGTCGGGTTGGTCTTCAAGTTATCGGCGATAATCTTCAACACGCACTTCATTTCGGCGTTGTCGGTAGAGGCCGGGTCCGGGATAGCGCCAGACTTGGCGAATTCGAGCTCAGCCTTGTAACCTTCGTGAATCAACAAAGTGGCATCGCCACCGTCGTCGACGATGATGTCGAGCGGCGCGTCGCCCCAGTTGAGCATTTGGTCGGTGCACCACCAGTACTCCTCGAGCGTTTCACCCTTCCACGCGAACACGGCGGCAGAGTCACGAGCGACAGCAGCCGCAGCGTGATCTTGCGTGGAGAAGATGTTACAAGAGCACCAACGCACGTTCGCGCCGAGCGCGACGAGCGTTTCAATCAAAACCGCGGTTTGGATAGTCATGTGCAAAGAACCAGAAATGTTCGCACCCTTGAGCGGTTGCGCCGGACCGAATTCAGCGATGCAAGACATCAAACCCGGCATTTCAACTTGCGCGAGTTCAATTTCCATGCGACTGCACACACACAAAAAAAACATTCGTCAGTCCCGCGTCCTAATCATCAGCTCACTGATGGAGTAATCTTTTCCTTACCCAGAGATCTCGATCGGCGCCCCATCGCGACGTCCCACCGCGCCCGCGACCGCGCCAACGCCGCCTCCACCACACACATCACCAATACGAATTCCTTCACATCCAACGCGCGTGCGAACGCGCCCGACACACCACCCTCATGCGCGCGATCGCGCGCGCGATCCCGCCGCCTCGCCCGCGCGCTTCCCGAGCCTTCGAATCACCATCTTTCCTTCCGCGACGCGACGCGACGCGACGAACGGCGCACGTACCCGAAGTCAGCTTGGGCCATGTCGCGAACCTTGTATTCGCGACCGGCGGAGGACGTCTCGATGACGCACATAGAAGAGCTCATGGTGGGAGATTGTGATGTGCGGTGCAGTATGACGTCGTCGCGCGCTTTTTCGCACGTTACATTGCATGGAATAATCGCCCGATGCGCGCCGCGCGAGCGACGACTGCAGTCGCGTGGCGGTGGAATATCACGTATATATTATGTTGTATCCATGGTCGTCGCGCATGGGGGACGTGGGCGCGCGCGCGGGGCGATCGGCGACGCATCGGGCGCGCATCGTGGATGCGGATAAGACGCTGGCGGCGGGACATGGGGGATTTGGCGGGAATATTCAATACAAGAGCTGATGGCGCGATAGAAGGTGATGATTACACGCGCTAACGTGATGGCAGTGGTTGTCATGTGCGTGTGTGCGGTCGATGGCGTCGCACGCGTCGCACGCGTCGATGGCGTCGATGGCGCTAGATTGAAAAGTCACCCGGGCGTCGCGCGCGCGCCGAGGCGTCGCGCGACTGTCGAGCAGACGGGCCGAGATAGAGCTCCAACGCGGGGTTCATGACTTCGTAAATGACGCACAGAGGTTTGTTGTCGCGCCAGAAGATGTAGTGTCGGGCCCAAAATGGTCCATCGACGTTCCATTTGTTGCTCAGGATGGTGGATTGGCCGAGGTAGACGCGCCGAATGTCGCGGTAGAGTTCAGTCTTTTTGTCGGCGAGGGCGAGCCAGACGGGTTTGTTGAGCGCGGCGCCGGATTTGTCCATGATGAACATATCAGCCATGGCTTCGTCCCACCAACTGGCGGCGTAGCATAGTGGTGTGCCGTTGTCGTCGCACAAATCGACTTCGCGTTGGAAAATGACGCATCGCGAGGCGTCGTCGCCGCAAATGCGAGAACGCACGTCTTGCGGAATCGGCCCCGAACACGCGTCGTTGACGTTTATTTTACCTTGCCATAAAATGTCCGTTTTAACGTTATCGAACCCGGTCAAGAGCTTCAAATGGCGCTGTGTGACGACAGCGAAGGACGAAAAGGTTAGTCGCCGCGAAGCGCGTCGAATCGAACCGCGTTCTAGGGACGTCGTCCACGCACCGTCATCGAACCGTCAGAGAGCAAAAACTGTCCCCACGGTGGGGTTAACATCGAATTCAAATCACTCAGCCACAACCGTTCGCTGACTTCTAACTCAACTTCGTCCCATAACCCACTCCAGCGACTCCTACGCTTCGTGTCGTCGTACACTCGACTCGATTGCTCCAACCGCCGCGGCGCCGCTTCATCCGCCGCCGACGCGAACGCCATGGATGATGCCGATGACGACAACGACGATGGCGACAGCGACGACAACGGCACTACTCGCGACTTGTTACCATTCTTCCCTCTATCACTCACGTCCTCGTTCATGTCTTCATCGACCGTGGCGCGCGCGACGTGCCCGCGCCCCCGCTGACGTCGTACATTCCATCGTCCAAAGCTCACCAGCGTCGCGCCCAGCGTCATTGGACGATCCATCGCGCGCGGTAATCGACCGAGAAGAGCGCGCGGTGCGTATGCGACTGTGTGTGTCGTGTCGTATTGAAGTCGTCGTCGGCGGCGGCGTCGGCGGCGGCGGCGTCGGCGTCGGCGTCGGCGTGTGAAGCGCTTAGGCACCACATGCGCCACATGTTATATTGGATGCGTCAGAAATGCGTGGGAAATACCCGTAATAAGTTGCATGATATCCCACGCGTCGAGCAATTCGTGCACCCGATTTTTTTGATATCCCACGCGTCGAGCAATTCGTGCACCCGATTTTTTTGAGCGCGCCGAATTCGACAATTTTTAATGACAGATTACAAGTACTCGCTACTCGCGTATCGGCTCACTTGGCTTGAAGCTTAGCCTCGAGGTCGGCGATGCGCGCGAGGAGCTCTTCTTCGCGAGACGCGTAGACGGTGTTTGCGGCGTCGACGGCGTGACCAGAGGCGGATTTACCGGCGCCGACTTGACGTTCGGCGACGGCAAAGGCGTACTTCAAGTCGGCTAACAAATCTTCGGCGTCTTCGATGCCGCAACTGATACGGACGAGGTCGTCGGGTAAACCACGCGCGGCGCGCACTTCGGCGGGAATGCTCGCGTGGGACATGAAGCACGGGAGGGAAATCAAGGATGTGGTGCCGCCGAAAGAGACGGTGATTTTGTGCAGACGCGTCTCTTCGACGACAATCTTGGAAAATTCCACGTCGCCCGTGGTGAACGAAAAGATGGACCCAGCACCGGTCGCTTGCTTGAAGTGTAAATCGTGACCGGCGTTTGCTTTCAATCCTGGGTAGTTCACTCTTTTCACACGCGGATGGGATTCGAGCCAGGTTGCGAGCTTCATCGCGTTTTGTTGCTGGCGCTCCATGCGCAGCTGCATCGTCTTCAACCCGCGAAGGGCGAGCCAGCAATCGAACGGACCGAGGTGCAAGCCTTCGGCGTTTTGATGAAAGTAGATTCTCTTTCCGAGTTCTTCGCCTCTGCACGCTAATAAACCACCGGTAACGTCGGAGTGACCGGCGATGAACTTGGTCGCCGAAGTCATGGAAATATCCGCCCCCAACGCGAGCGGCGCTTGAAACGTCGGACACATGATGGAGTTATCCACGCAGACCAATGCATTCTTCTCGTGTGCCATGTCGCAAATGGCTTTAATGTCGATGACTTGCAAACGCGGGTTCGTAGGTGACTCCATCATCACCATCGTCGTGTTGCCTCCGTTAATCGCCGCGCGCACCGCCTCCAAGTCATTCATATCCACATTCACAACCTCGATGCCAACCTTCGGGACGACTTGAGCGAGCAAACGCGATGTGCCGCCATAAATATCATCGCCCGTCACGATGCGCTCACCCGCATTGACCAATCTCGTCACGCACATCAACGCGGACATGCCAGACGAAAACGCAAACGCCCGGTCGGCGTTCTCCAAACTCGCCATGGCTTGCTCTAAATGATCACGCGTCGGGTTGCCGCTTCGCGTGTAATCGTAAGGACCATTTTCCGTCGCGCTCGGTTGCGCAAACGTCGCGGTTTGATACAGAGGCGGCGACGAAGCTCCGTATATGTCGCGCACCGTAGACTTTGGGTGCGCGAGCTTTGTGGCGATTTTCCAATCCTTTGGATCCATGGGCGTCAGGTCATCGTCCACACTCGCGTGCGTGCGCATCGCATCGTTCGCTCTCGCGCCGTGCATGCGCGCCGACGCCGCGGAGACTCGGGATGGTTTGGAGCTGGCGTCGCGCGCCGTCGCGCCCTGTCGCTGTCTTTGCTCTCGCGATGACGAGTGCTTCGAGTTCGCGGCGCGCGATGCAGCCGTCGATGATAAAGAGAGAGACATGTGGTGCGCTCTCTTCGCTTTCGCGCGTGTCCGACGCGCTCGTGAGATCGAGTCGCGGCGCTGGCGTGCGTTGAAGTGGCGCGCGTGGAGGGTTTGAGGTCGCCGACGACGTCAAACGCGCTTGTAGTCCTGAAGACGTCATCACGCCGCGCGCCGGCGCGTTGGTGTTCGAGTTTCAATGATAATTTGCGTGCTTGTGTTGTGATTTGTATTAAAATGACAGGTTATAGCAAACGCGCCGATGCAGTGCCGCTGGTAGGATCAGCCGACGCCGACGTCGACGCGCGATGAATGCAAACGCGCGGGCTTTGGCGGCTTGTTGAAAATGTTGTAAAATGTTTCCCATACGGATCAATGCAGATTTACTTGGCCTTGAATTCATCGGACAACTTCTTCAAGTTGTTCCACAAGTTGGACTCGACGTCAATCTCGCCCGCGGCTTCGTTCTTCGCCGCGATGGCGTCGCCGCGCTCGCCCGGAAGGTAAATTTCATTCACACCCGGTTGCTTTTCAGCGTTCTTCACGCGGTTCAATACGAACGCGGCTTCTTCCTCGAAGTTGGCGTTACCGAGCAACTTCGGGTCGATGGCGAAGATCAAGTTACCCCAGTTTTTGGTGCTGAGCTTGTTGTTAATCGCCGCGCCGACGAGCGGACCGGAGAGAAGCTCGACGACGAGCGACAAGTTGGACGACTTGTATCCACCATCGAACGGGCGAATGGCACCACCCTCGAGCGCCTCATTCGGGTCGGTCGTCATCACGCCATTCTTATCTTGCGCCGCGCCTTCCGGAATAGATCGCCCCGCCGTGCGCGCTTCGAGCAAACCAAACCAAGAGTACGCCGACGTCGCCATGTCGAGCACCATCGACCCGCGCTTGGACGGAATACCCACACCAATCGGATTCGTCCCGAAAATTGCCTGCTTCGACCCAGTCGGCGCAACAAACTCTGGCGATTGCGCCATCGCGATCGCAATCAAACCCTCATCGGCAATCTTCTTGCAATAATATCCGAGCGCCCCCGTCGACGTGCTCGTGTTGCACGTCCCGGCGATGCCAAACCCATTCGCCTTGGCCTTTTCCAACGCCATCTCCGTCGCCTTATTCAACACCAACATCCCTTGTTGCTTACCACCATCAATATGCGCTGACAACGCGGTTTCCGTGTCAACTTTCATCGGCACAGCATCCGCCGCGCGCGCGAGACCGTTCGTCGTCACCTTGATGATGCCTTGATTATTTCCGCGCAATTGCGCATACATGAGCACATCCATGATGGCGCGCGTTTCCTCCGCATCGTACCCTTGACCCATGATGGCGTTCGAGCACGTCGATTTTAATTCATCAATCTTCACGCGCGTGCACCCCGGCGCGGCGGCGGTCGCAGCCGCCGCGCGGACGACGACACCCGATCGACGTCGGGCCCCGGTCGAGGGGGCGCGCGCGATCGGGCGCGCGATCGAAGCGCTCGTCATGGACGCCGTCGACATGGCGTGTGTGGCGAAGTGTGCGGGTGGGTCAAATGACACGAAAAATGGACGTCACGTGTGCGCGGTGGGTGAGCCCGGGCGCGTCGTCGAATGGCGTCGGTGGGTGCGTGATTGCAGCCGTGCGGATGACCGCCCCTTTGAGGCCCCTTTGGGTGGATATTAACCGTCATGGCTGATTGGTCATTCTTGAGTGCACTGGGGGAGGGTACACACATCGTGGTGCGTAGTATATTGTACGCGATACAGAGTGATCAATCACATGATACTCGGACACATGGGGGTACATACACACGGTGGTCCGTTTGTGACTACTGTGATACATTCGCGCGCGCGCCTCCGCGGTCGCGGCGTCGCCAGAGCGCGACGCGCATGGAGCCGCGGGTGTACGCGCCGCGAACGTCGCCGTCGCCGGTGTCGTCGCCGTCGTCGCCGCCGCATGGGGCGTCTCGCACCGCGGCCGCGGTCGCGGGAGCGCCGACGACGCCGACGATGGCATCGGCGACGAAGGCGACCAACGAACACCGCTGGTTCGCGGTGGATGACTTCTTGCGCGTAGATGACGTCGCGCGAGGGGAGCGGGAGTGGCGGGACGTGCGGCCGTGCGTGCGACGAGCGGTGGAGGGCGTGGCGTACGTGCTCAGGAGGCACGATAAGGCGATTGAGGGGGTGAGGTTGAGGATGGATGAGGCGGAGGCGAGACGGCGTCGCGCGCGCGACGACGATGAGGATGAGGAGGACGACGTCGGTACTGGTCGCGGTAAGGCGCTCGAGGCGACGGCGATGACGCAGACGTTGACACACGAGGTCGATGCGTTGAAACTTGAGCTGGCAGAGGCGAGGCAGGAGGCGTCGGAGAGGCGCGTGGAGGCGCTCGAGGACGCGGTGCGTCGACTTAAAGATGAGCTGCACGCGTCGCGTTCGATCCACGCAGCGACGCTTGAGCGCGTGACACAGCTCGAGGCGTTGCATGCATCGACTGCGAGTAAAATTGCGGTGGATTTATTTGAGCTCGAGACGCAAATCGGCGTGAAGGCGACGGAAGGGGCGAGCGCGGCGGCGGCGGCGTTGGACGCGCGTTTGGAAAGCGTCGTGGAAAGCGTCGCCGACGTCACGACGCTCGTGCACGAGCTCGAAGTCGAGGTGCAGCAAACACGACTGAGCACGAATCAAACGGCGCTGTCGTTAGCGGCGGCTGACATACCATCGGTGGTGAGTGAGATGGAAATTATCAAGGCCAGAACGCAGCGCGCGACGCAAGACGCCGCCTTTGTTAGCGAAGCGCTCGCAGAGGTTCGACAGCTTAATGAAAATGTCGAGCGCTTGAGCGAAGACTGTAGCGAAGATGTCAAACGCGTGCGTGAGCGGACAGAGGACATGCGTAAGACGTACACCGAGTTCAAAGATGTGGTGAAAAAATCAGAAAACATGGAGAATGAGACGCTTGAATTCATTGCGAGCATCGACGCGAAAGGACGCGAAGTATTGGCGCAAATCCAGAACGATGTGCGACGCATTTCAGATTTAGGTGACGAAATTGCCTCGACATCAGAGCGACACGCGCACTTAGTACAAGAGCAAAGTGAGACGCTCGCGGCGCAGCTCAAAGAATGGGGCGCCAAAGTGGTCGAACGCGTCGGCGAAAAGGCTGAGACGACGGTGAACGAGGTCATCAAGTATAGAATGCGCGAGATTGAGTCATCTACCGATAGCGCCACGGCACGCAACGCTGAGCGAGCATCACACGAGACGCGCAAGTGTGTGGCTTTGGCCGAGGCGGCGATGAAAAAGGCGGAGGATGAAAGTAACGCGTTTTCTGAAAACGTGCTGTCGAGCATTGCGCAAGTCAAGGCAGCGTCCGAGCGCGCGGATGAGATGAAGGAGTGGATCAACAAGCAGTACGTAACCATCGCAGAAGCTCGAGAAGAAAGCATAGGGGCGGTGCGCAACACTGAGAAGCACGCGGTGGACATGTTGTCAAAGATTTCAGAGGAGCACACGCGCGCCATGAAGCGCGTGCTCGGCGACGCCGAAGCTACAAGAGGAATTCAGGATGCTTCCGTGAAAACACGAATCGATCGCTTAGATGAGCGTTTTGAACGATTTGAATCGCGTATTGCCGCGAGCGAACTTAGGGTAGAATCTGTCGAAGTTTCCAGAAAGCTTGAGCAAGCGTCTGCAAAGCCCATCGCTGAGGCACACGCCACCGCGTTGGCAGCCATTGAAAAGAACGTCTTCAAGACTCTGGCTGCGCTCGAAAAGGATTTACGCGAAGACGTACGCGTGACATCTGATAGAACGTACCAGTCTATTCGAAGAGATCTGCAGCCCATTCAAGAAGCTATTTTTGGCGTGCCGAGCGGACGCGGGTACGACGCGAATACTCCTCCGATGTCTCCTCTCAGTACGCCATCAAAATCGGCATTGACACCGCACTCGGTAGAATATGCCATGAACTTTGACATCGACGCACCATCCGGTTCGCTACAATCGCGAATCGCGCACTTAGCGCGCGTACTCGATACCAAGGCTTCAGTGGACACGGTGGATTCACTTGTCTCGTCCGTCGTCAAAAAGCAAGAGCAGCAAGAAGTGATTATTCATAGCATGCATCAAAGCATGGAGCGAACTTTGAAGGATCGTCCATCGACGACGGCGGTGAATGATATGTTTAGAGAGATATCGGCGCGCGTAGAGGCTTTGCAAGAGTCGTACGATTGGGAAAAGACGGATCGATCAAAGGCGAAACGGTTGCTCACCGACATTCGAGATTACGTTGACGATCGTTGTACAAAGATGGAGACGGTATACATGCGCGATTTGAACTCACGCGGCGAGGCTCAATCAGAGCAGCACATACATGAGCACGAAGGTGTTCGTTACGTCACTTACCCGGAGTTCCAAGCTGGAATTGAAATTTGTGAAGCTCAAATAAAACGCTTGAGCCGCGGCGTCGTCGGCAGCGATTCCAGCTCGTTCGATGCTAAAAACAACGATAACCTAATTACATTCTAATAATACCGGTAGCTCTCTATGTAAATGTGATAGACTCACATCAGTGATTTCACTTCGTCCACGATGCGCACAAAGTACGTGAGACGAACGACTTCGTCCTTTGCTTTTTCACCATCCATCGGTTCGGCGTCCAGGGCGTCGCGTGTGCGTTTAATACAATCGCTCACCTTCTTCCCATACTCGCGCAGCATCGAACGCAGACGATCTACATCTCCACTTGCCTCCGAAATGGCCTCGCGAGCTTCCATAACCTCCATTAACAGCTCCGGATCCACTGGCCGATCCCGACCGTCTCGCTCAGTCACACCCCACCCACGCGCTTGCAAAATGTACTGCGCCCGCTTCAATGGATCCCGCAACACCCCATACGCCTCATTCACCGCCGACGCTTGATCCGCGCTATACAGTCTCTCTTTCTCGCTCTTCGTGCTAAACTTGTCCGGATGGAGCACCTTTTGTCGCGCTTTCATCGCGTCTTCGAGCGAGGACGCGTCCACGTCAAACTTTTGCAGCCTACGCGAAAGTCACAACAGTCAGTCATTCGCCTCCACGCACGCGACTCGCACACACACGTACACGCCAAGGAGTTGGAAATAATCCACGCCACCAGCCGTCGGCGACGACGACGATGGCGCGGGCTGAATCGCCCCGCACGACGCGCAAAAAAAGTCATACGCCTCGCCTGGGCGAACCGTTACTCGCTCGGCGTCGCAGCTCCAACACGGCGACGTCGCGGACATCGCAGACGACGTCGCCGTACGCGTCATCGCGGGAAACACACCACGCGTTGCGAGGGCATTGGAGACCACGCGACGGGCGAGACGAGCGCTGGACATGAGCTCGCGAATGCAGAGTCCGCGAGTGAGGCTCGGGCCACGTACGCGTGAAAAGTTTATCAAGTGTGCTGTGTATATATAATACACCGTTCAAAAGATGAAGCACTGCGTAACAGAGTGTATTCATCGCGTGAACGGATGCTATCTAATTCTATACTGAATTTCACTTCGCCACCCGCGCGCGGACTCAAATCCATTTTTCGCTCCTTGGAAATCCGCAAACGCGCGGTTGATTTCCTCGCGAGTGTTCATCACGAATGGCCCGTGTTGCTCGATGGGTTCGCCCACGGGTTGGCCAGAAATGAGCACGAATTCTGCGCGTTCACTCGGTCCAGCCTTGACAATCACGCCGTCTTCGCCGTCGCGATTGGTAAACATCACGGTGTGGTGCGGACCGATGAGCACGCCGTCGCCGAAATCTGCCGAACCTTCGAGCGTATACGCGAACGAATTCCATCCCGGCGGCACCTTTTGTGTCAACTCCGACCCTGGTGCCATGGCGAAATGAATGTAATGCACGGGCGTCTCCTTTGTGCGCACTTGTGACTGCACGCCAAACGCCTCGCCAGCGATGATGATGGCGTCCACGCCATCCCAAGACGCAGACGCCCTCGATAACTCCTCGGCTCTGAGTTCCTGATACTCGGGTTCATCCATCTTATGCGCCGCGGGAAGCGTGATCCACAGCTGAAGCCCGTGACAGACGTCCTCGCTCGTCGGCACTTCGGCGTGTAAGATTCCCCGCCCCGCCTTCATGTACTGCAAATCCCCCGCTCGCAACCGCCCCGCATTCAGCATCGAATCCTCGTGATCCATGAACCCGCGACTCTTCGGCAACACATACGTACACGTGATCATCCCTCGATGCGGATGATCGCTAAATCCCGCGGGCAGCCCCACCGCGAACTCATCCAACATTAAAAACGGATCAAAGTTCCTCACCTGCGCGTTCCCGATCGACCGCCGCACGCGCGCCCCGCGTCCTTCGCTCTGTTCGCGCGAGAGCACCGTCTTGGACACCGCGCGCGCGCGAGACACCGCCGCGGCGCCCGCGCCCGCGCCCGCGCCCGAGCCGACGACCGCCGCGCTCGACATCGCCCCACCGCGGCACCACGCGCGCGCGACGCACGTCAGCGCGAGCGCGACGAGGACGCGGCGCGCGACCGCGACCGCGGAGACTGGCGTCCACGGACGCGCACCGCGCGCGCGCGCGCGAGACGTCGACGTCGATGGCGCCGTCGCGGCGAACGTACGGTACGACACGAACGACGGGCACTGGCGACGACGAACGACGAACGACGAACGACGACGACCGCGCTCGATCGATACATCGATCGATGCAATCACGCACCCATCGATATTGATATCGATCGCGCGTCGCGGGGTGATCGATGTGACCCTGCGGTGTCCGACCGACCACATTCGCGGACCTCTGGAGGCCCTCTTCTTCACCGGCGCCGTCCCACGCGCATCCGTCTCTTTACGACGCGCAAAGGTGCCCGACCGCCATGCCGTCGTCTACGTTCTACCGTAACTGTACGTCACGACGTTCGATGCGATGCGATGCGGCGCGATGCGGCGCGATGCGGCGTTCGCGCGCGCGGCGTGAGGGGCACGGGAGACGCCACGCGATCGCGCGGTTTTGGGGTTTCGCGTGGTGGTCGCGCAGCCGGCGATGGGGGGCGATGCGTGGCGCGGCGCGCGGGCGCGCACGGTGGCGCGTTGGATGCATCGCATGCGAGTGATTGTGTGCGATTTTGGTGCACGCGCGCGGCGTTCGCGCGGTGCGCGCACACGTGGGCGCGTGCGTGATGATGGAAACCTTGACTGACGCGATCTTTGTTTCGCGATTGCACAGATGGTAAAACCTTCAAGAAGCCGAGACGTCCGTTCGAGAAGGAACGCCTCGATGCTGAACTTAAGATTGTCGGTGAATTCGGCTTGCGTAACAAGCGTGAGTTGTGGCGCGTGCAGTTCGCGCTCAACAAGCTCCGTAACGCCGCCCGGGTGTTGTTGACGCTCGATGAGAAGGATCCCAAGCGCATCTTCGAAGGTGAAGCTATTTTGCGCCGTATGAAGAACTACGGATTGTTGGTGCGTGCGATTTATTGATGCGTGATATTATGCGTGTGTGCGTCGCGCGCGTGACGGCGGCACATCGTCGTCGCGTCGCGGGCGTTTCGATGGGTGATTGCCGTGATGCCACAAGACCCTAAATTTCGCGCGCGACACTGAGTACTGACTGTTTGCTCTATTTTTTCTCTACACGATCACAGGATGAAACCCAACAAGGTCTCGATTACGTTCTTGCGCTCAACGCCGAACAGTTCTTGGAGCGTCGCCTCCAAACGCTCGTGTTCAAGCTTGGCCTCGCCAAGTCTGTTCACCATGCGCGCGTGCTCATTCGCCAACGCCACATTCGCGTCGGTAAGCAAATCGTCAACGTGCCCTCCTTCATGGTGCGCACGGATAGCCAAAAGCACATTGACTTCGCGCTCAACTCGCCGCTTGGTGGTGGCCGCCCGGGTCGCGTGAAGAGAAAGCGCGCGGCTGCGGCCGCTGGTGGCGATGGCGACGAGGAAGAGGAAGAGTAAGCGTTTAGGTTTCGCTTGCGAACATTTCACGTTGAGGACGTACACGTTGGGGGGTGACGTGCCATGACCGCATTAACGTAGATTGTAATGGTGTAATGACACTCACGGTTTGACTTTAATCTAATTCATTCGTTTCGTCGTCGAGGATCGGCGTACAAAGCGCGTCGAGGACGATAATTTTGCGCGCTTGGTATTGACAAATTATTTTGACTCTTTAGTGCATCGGACACTTGCCTTGAGGCGCAACCTTGACGTCGCCGTTGAACGGTGCCATCCACTCTTCACCTAACGCCTTGGCAGGCATCAGATTTGCCCAATCTACGCGTTCAGATTCGGGAATCTCGCGCATCGCGCGCGGCTTGACGTTGGCTAACAAGCCACTCTTCGTGTGAATGGTCGCGCCAGACGTCATGATGACGTCGTGGCCTGGCTTTAATTCTAATTCTAATCGTCGAAACATCGTGGCCCAAATAACAACGCCTTCGTACACGGCAAATTTATCGCCCGGGCAACGACGCGGACCGGCACTGAATGGTACGTAGCGATAGTCAGTGTTCAACTCCGTCGGCTGCCCAGCGGCGAGCGGGCCGAAACGCATGGGTTCAAACTGCTGCGACGTCGGACCCCAGCTCTTGGGCGAGCGGTGCAAGTTGTAAATGGATACCAATATATCCTGGTTCTTGGGAATCGTCATGCCATTGGGAAGCTTGTCTTCGACGACGGCGCGACGAGTGTACACGGGTGGCTGCGGGTACAAGCGCATCGCCTCGTGGAAGCACCGCTCCAAGTACGGCATCTTGGGCAAATCATCAAACGTCGGGAACGCTCTCGTGCCGAGAACTTCGTCGAGCTCGGCGCGAAGCAGACGTAATTGTTCGGCGTTCTCGGGTTTGAGCAATTCGTAAGTGCCCCACGTGAGCACCGACGCGGTGGTTTCGTGACCGGCGACCAAGAGGGACAACAAATCGTCTCTGAGTTGCGTGGATGAAACCTCTTCGCGAGCGGCAATTAAATACCGCAGCACCGAGGGGTTAGACTCGTTCAAATAGTCGCGCGCCCACGCCTCAGCACCACCAACCTTTTCTTCTTCTTCAACCATGCGCTTGCAATCGTCGACCAGTTGCTGCGTGACGTCGCGAATGATGGTCACGGCGTCCTGGGCGTCGCGCTGACGCGGGGACACAATGCGCAGAAACTGTTCGGGCAAACGCCAAGTCGGTAAAAGATCCATAGAACGCGTCTCCACTTCCTTGAGAGCGGTGTACGTGGCCTGAATCACCGGCGCCGCAGTCGTGAGCGCCTTGAAGTCATAGTTGAAGACGGAAATGCCGATGATGTCCAGGGCGGTTTTGCTAAATCGGCTCTCCATATTCACGCCATTCACCCCGCCACTGCCGCACTCGTTCTCTAAAATTTCAACCATGCGATCAGCGCATGGCCCGAAGCAGCGATCGACCATAGCTTCGACATACTTTCGGTGCAACGACGGCGCGACAATCTTCCGGCGAATCTTCCACGGCTCGAGCTCCTGCAACGCCACGCCCAAGCCAAACAAAAACTCCCCAGCTTCGGCAATCGTACCCTTAATGTACTTGCTCCCATAGTTGAACAGCACCTGCTTGATGCACTCCGGATCGCTCACCACGACGTACGACGTAATCGGACCCGTTGGTAACAGGTACACTGGCCCGCTCTCGTTCATCCACTTGAACAACGGCTGAAACAAACCGCCGCCCAACAGTCCGGTGATGTCCTCCAACTTTGCATCCGCAACGGGAATTTCCGACGCACCGCCCCACAAACGATTCAATTGCGTCATCCAATCCGGTGCCGCCATGGTCGCACCGGCGCCAGACTTGTTGGAAATCGCCGCTTCCTCCGCGACGTCGGCGAAGACAATTTTATCCAAATCCTCTTCACTCCAACTCTCCGTCACCGACGTCGACGGATCCTCCACCGCCCCACGAACGATGCGAGACGTTCGCGACGCACGCACCACGCGTGCGCGATCACGAATCGTCGCTCGAGCGCGCACGCGCACCGCGCCGACGCGCGAATTCAACGCGAGCTGCACCATCGCGCGTGCGCTTTATCCAAAAATTACCCGTCGACGCGTCTCAATGCCGCGCGCTCGAGCGTCGGCGCGTGCGAGACAGAGTGCGCGCGTTCGCGAATACGTCGCTGTCGATCGAATGCGCGCGCGTGCGCGTGCGGCGTCGCGATGTGCGGTCGGCGCGATGGATACGAGTTACCCCGAAACCGAGGGTTCGTTCGCCATTCGACGCCGCACGCGCGTCGCCGCACCCGTCGCTGTCGCCCTCGCGCGCGCGCTGACCAAGGGCATCGATCGCGCGCCATGTCTCTCGCCGCCGCGTTCGTCCCGCTGTGTGCGTTCGGCGCGTACGGCTACGCTACGTTTCAGTACGCGTTCGCCTGGTCGCACGCGAATGGAATCGCAAACGTCGACGCGCAGCGATGGATCGGGGACTTGAGCTTCAAGCTGCCGCTGTGCGCGACGATTGGGTATTTATGCGTGTGCGCCGTTGGGCCGCGCGTGATGGCGAAGCGGCAGGCGATGGACCCGAAAGGGGTGATGTTGGCGTACAACGCGTATCAGACGGCGTTCAACGTCTTCGTGCTCGGGATGTTTATCCACGAAGTGCGCGCGCTCGGTCTTTCGGCGTGGGGAGCGAAGATGCCGTGGAGTGACAATCGTTCATTCAAGCTGTTGCTTGGGATTTGGTTGCACTACAACAACAAGTATTTGGAGTTGTTGGATACGGCGTTTATGATTGCGCGCAAAAAGACGAATCAGCTGAGCTTTTTGCACGTGTACCATCACGCGCTCTTAATATGGGCGTGGTGGTTAGTGTGCCATTTGATGGCAACGAATGATTGCATCGACGCGTACTTTGGTGCGGCGTGCAATTCGTTCATTCACATCGTCATGTATTCGTATTACTTGATGGCCGCGCTCGGCGTCAAGTGTCCATGGAAGCGCTACATCACGCAAGCGCAAATGTTACAATTTGTCATCGTGTTCGCCCACGCCGTGTTCGTGCTGAGAGAAAACCATTGTCCAACAACTTTACCGTGGGCACAAATGTTCGTCATGGCGAACATGTTGGTCTTATTCGGCAATTTTTACTTGAAGTCGTACTCAACCAAGACTCCGGCGCGCGCCGCGGCTCCCGCCGCGAAACCCGCGTCGACGTCCGTTCGCCGGTCACGCTCCGCGCGTAAGACCGATTAGCCCTATCGTTAGCAACTATCCGAGTTTTTGTCATTGAAGACCGTTGTTTCATCCATACACGCGCGCGAGCGCCATCATGTGACCGCGCTCAGCCGCGCGCCACAGACGCGACCTCCACATCTTGGGCTCTCCCCTGCAGGGCACCGCGAATCGCCACTTGTACGCGCGCACGCGACCGCGACCGAGCGCCCGTTCGCGCACTCCCGCGCGCACGAAAATACCCTTCATCGCACTCGTCGCTCCGCGCGCCCATCGCACGCTCGCACGCATGCCGTGCGCGTCGTCAACCACGTTGCGCGCCAAGCTAACCCTAGGCGGACGACGCCTGACGACGAATGAAAACCCGGCGTCGCGTCGCCGGTGCGCGCGCGCGGCGGTCGTGACGCGCGCGGGGATGAACTTTGGCCACGAGGATTTCTTCGACGTCGTGGGTACGGAGCGGGATGTGGAGGAGAAGTACCCGAGAAACACGCGAGGAGCGAATGGGTTGACGAAGAACCAAATCGAAGCACTCGGGCTCGACGGGGACCGGGCGAAGGAGCGATGGACGGTGAGCGCGAGTGGGATTAGCGCTCGTGCGGCATACGCGAAGGAGATGCCGAGTGATGGGAATGAGCCGGCGAGGTATAGAACTGTGATGAGCGGGGCGACGATGACGCACGGGGGGATGGCGCCGGCGGGCGCGGTGGCTCCTCCAGATTTGCCGTCGTTGTTGTTAAACGCGCGTATTTGCTACATTGGGATGTCGCTTGTGCCCGCAGTGACGGAATTAGTCGTCGCTGAGTTGTTGTACCTCGGTTACGAACAAGCTGACAAGCCGTGCTACGTGTACATCAACTCGGGGGGGTCGGTCAACGAGAAGGGTGAGTGCGTCGGTATGGACAACGAAGCGTATGCGATTTTGGACACGATGCGATACATCCGTCCCAAGATTCACACCGTGGCTGTCGGTAAGTGCCACGGCAACGCGACGTTGATTTTGGCTGGGGGTGACAAGGGTTGCCGACACGCGTTGCCGCACGTGCAAATTTCCACGCACCCGCCCAAGCTCAACCGTACTTTTGACTCTACTCAGAACGTGCAAATTCGTGCCAACGAGTGTTTACTTTATGAAAACACGTACATGGACTTCATGGCTGAGTTTAGCGGCAAGGACCCGCAACTTGTGCGCAAGGAACTCGATCGCACGCGCTACTTTACGCCCAACCAAGCCATCGAGTTTGGCTTGATTGATAAAGTCATTACCAAGGGTTTGAACGTCATGGAGCAACAAGATTACGAGCGACTTTTGGCGCAACAGCAAGAGCAGTACGCCGCGGCGGGTATCGCCCCTCCGGGATCGCAGCAAGATGAGTCACGAATGAGCCACGCCGATAAGGGCATGGGTGGCATTCGCCGCTGAGCTAGCGCGTTTCAATTTACTAGACCTTTTAGCACGCACTTTTTGTGATCTCAAGCGCAAAACAATTTCAAGTGTATAAGTACTTTTATTCAACAATCTTCATCTATCGCTACAAAAGAAATAGATCCTATACTCTACCGTGCGAGTGCGTCGTCACCGCTTCGAGGGCTTGCACCTCAATCTTGCCCTTTTGATACACGTAAAAGCCAATAATTGATGTCAGGTATCCGAAACCCTGTATCATCGTCACTGGGTTACCAAATATAACCATCGCCCCTAAAATGACCGCTGCGTTCTTAGCCTGTCCCATGACTTTGAATCCAACGCCGCCCATCGCTGACACTACGGCTAACGACAAATAATTTACGCAGAATCCCATCAGCGCCGCGCAAAGAAAATACAATGGTGCCTCGACCATGATATACGCCCCGTCGTTGTGAATGAAGTCATCGAGCTCAAACACCGCAATGCCAAGCCACAGAAACACCAACGACGCTGGCCCCATGACGTAAAGCCCTTCAATCATGTCAAATTTCAAGTTGCCGAGCAGATACTGATAAAACGCCATGCGCAACGCCTCAGACAATTCGCTCAGCATCATCATCAACAGCCCGAGCATGCTGAATTTTACCTCACCATACGTCGCAATCATCGTCCCAAGCGTCACAATCACCACGCCAGTCAACGTCTTGTGATGCAACTGTTCAAGTCCCGCCGTATACATCACGCACATCGTCACCGCCGGCACCGCCGCCTTGAGCATTTGAATAAAACTCACACTGAGATACAAGTACGCATAGTTCCCGAACCCCAAACTCAGCGCCCCTAAAAACCCAATCGGTACGATGTGTCTCATGTACCATCGTCGCGTGATGAGCGCTTCGTGCTTCAACGTCACCCGTCCCGTCTTCACCAACGCGAATGAAATCACCCACGACGACGTCACCCCCATCGAGCACAACATCATCGGATACCCAAACCCATGGTCGCGAAGCAAGTAGTTATTCAAGAAAATCAACCCACTGCTCATGACGGCCCAGGCGATGGAATACACCGCGGCAGCCACGACCGCGGGCATCGAACGTCCCGCGATGCGCACGCTCGTCCGCGCCGGCGTCGCCCCGGGTTTGTCCTCCTCCGCGCGCGCGTACGAGGCGCTCATCGCGCGCGGCGCGCCGCGGTTCGACAGCGCGTGAATGGTGCGACGGCCTCGTCGACGGATGGAGCTGCGAGATGCGTCGCGCGTCGAGTCGGCGTCACCGAATGCGGTCGGAACTCTTGGAGTGTCTATCCACTCCGCGACTACACTTTCCACCTCTCGCGCGCGATGACGACGCCGCCGTACGCGATTTCCCCCGACGCGCGACTGGAGCGGCTGCCGTACGAGGTGTACGCGCTGCGCGGCGCGCTCGACGCGCGCGCACAGGCGGCGCTCGCGCGAGACATCGGCGCGAGCGCCAGCGGTGGTCGGTCGCGGTCGAGTGGGCCGGTGGATTGGCTCTCTCGCGCGCGCGCGAACAACCATCCGACGATCATCGCCGCGTACGGAGGCGGCGGGGGTGAACGGAGCGTGCGTTGCGTGCGGGCGTGCGGGTTGACGCGGTGCGTTGGCGCGTGCGGGCGCGAGGTTGGGGCGTTGGTGGAGGAGCCGCGCGAGGCGTTGGCGTTGGCGCGAGACGTCGCGCGAGAGATTTCACGACGCGCTGGGCGTGATGGTGGCGGCGGAATGGTCGATGGGTTGTTCGATGGCGACGAACCGTATGAGCCGTCGCACTTTTGGGCGCTGGTGTACGGAGGCGTGTCTGGGCAATCGAAAATGTCGACGCACTTGGACAGGCCGGTGGGTTGGACGCTGAGCGTTTCAGTCGGTCGTGCGGCGCGCATGACCATCGGGCGCGCGCCCGAGGCTGGTGAACAATATGATAAACTGGGCAAGGACCGCGCGATTGATGGTCAGCGCGAGGTGAAGGTGGAAATTCGATCCGGGGATTGCTTGCTTTTTCGCGGCGACCGCGTATTTCATTCGGTCGATGGGTTGGGCGCGGAGCGCGGAGCGCCTCTTGAGTGGACGCAAGCTTTGACGCAAGACAGCGCTGTTGATGGCTACGTCCCAATGCGAATGGCGTTGTTGTTTCGCGAGGAGCGCGAAACGCAGGGCAAACTTATTCGTTAGTGTGTACAATATTATTGTCAATTCGTGTACGTATTATTGTCAATTCGTAGAGCTAGGTACAAGTTTATGCGTCGTCACGCGGTCTCCATCGGCTGCGCGGGCGAGTCCTTTGGCATGAAAATAGCTCGCTTATTTCCGGCAATTTGCGTGAGCAAATCAAACGGATCGTCCCCTTGCCAATCCTCGTCGGCGACGTAGAATGGGTCTACATTGCCCATCTCCTTGAGCTCCGCCTCCTTCGCCTTGGCCTTCTCGCTCTCAATTTTCGCTACGATAGCCTTACGCTCCTCCTCCGTCAATTCGCGCTTCTCCTCCTCTTCCTCCTCGCTTTCCTCTTTGCGATGAATGACGTAGTTTTTCGGCGCTTCTGTCTTCACGCTCAGTCCATCCACGTCCTCAGCCAAGGCGTCGACATCCTGCTGCACAAACTTCTTCTTCTGCGGTATCGATGACCGCACACCCATCAAGATCTCAAGTTCGCGCTTCGCCTCCTCCTCCGCCTCCTTTTGCTTTTTACGCTCACGCGCCTTCGCTTCAGCCTTCGCACGTTCCGCATCCTTGGTCGGAGCGTCCCGCTTCAACTCTTCAATCTTCGATTGCACCTTTGCCGAAACATTCTTATTCTTCAACCCAAACGTGCGATCAGACGCCAACTGCGCCTTGCGCTCCTTGCGCTCCTTCTCCTTCTCTCGTTTTTCTTTTTCCTCTTTGCGCTTCTTCTCTTCTGCCGTGAGCGCTTTTACCTTTACCCCGGCGCCGATGATTTTCTTCTCCTTGACCATCCTTCTTGCGCTTTATTTCTACGTTACAAATATTCTATTCACGTCGCCGTCGTCGTCGACGTCCAACGCCGTGCGCGTGATGAGTCTACCACCGTCTTCCTTCTGCGCGCTTCGTCTACGCTCCACCGCGTGTTACACGCGCGCGCGACACTGGAGTCCCGCTCGGGGTTCGGAGCGTTGTTTTTTTCAAAAACATTCAAGACAAACGCGCGAACGCGAGACCATCTATGCAGGCTCATACACGCCATCGCCGTTCACCACAAACCCATCAGGCACGCGCGCCTCATCCACGTTCACGTTCGCATCGCGCAGGAGCAAGCGCAGGGGTAAAAATACGCCCTCATCCGGCGCGTTCGCGACGTCCCGCGCGCGTGTAAAGCTCCACCCCGCGCACTTGTGTGGCTCCATGTTTTCAAACTTTACGTCCGCATCGACGTGCGCCAAGGCGAAGATGGTGATCCAGTGATTGTTCGCATCGATCACGGCTTCGGCGACGGCAAAGGGCGCGCGCCAGGCGTCTTCGGGCACGCGCACGCCAACCTCTTCGAGCGTCTCCCTGGTGGCGCACTGTCGAACGGTTTCGTAGAGCTCGAGCGCGCCGCCCGGGAGTGCAAGCTGCCCTGCTCCGTGCGAACCTTTTCTTTCGCCAACGAGGAACGCGCCGTCGGGGCGCCGAAGGATGACCCCGACGCCCACGCGCGGTGATTGGGGCATCGCGTCACACAGTGACGGTTTGGATTTTTTTACTGTGAGCAGGTGTTGACGTTTCGGTATTTATAGCGACACTGCGCGGACGGGAGATGCAGAATGCGTGAACGCGCGCGCGAGGATGGCGACGATGCGCGTTGTGCGTCGTCTTCGTCGTCTTCGTCGCCGGCTGTACGCGGTGAACGACGTCGGAGGTTGGCGCTCGCGGCGGCGTCGGCGGCGTCGGTGTGGGCGTCTTCGCTGAGCGCGTGCGAGCGCGCGGTGGATTTCGCACGTGGAGGTCGAGGCGCGCGCATCGACGGCGCACACGTGCGATGGCACCATGCTCTGCGTGAGTTTCACGTCCAGCGCGTTGGGTATGAATCGTGCGTGACGCGCGCGATGGATGGATGCGCGCGTCGGGACGGCGAAGAGCTACGCGCTCTAGCCGAGCCGAGCTCGGGAGTGGGCGACGCGAATGCAGCTCGCGTTCGCGCGCTAAAGATAAAATCGCGGCGATGTTCGCGCGCGATGCGGGTACTCGGTGATGTCATGGCGCACGTCCATGAAGAGCGCAGTCGCGAGACGTTTGCGGCGTCATTTTGGACGGAGGCGTGCGCGGCCGCCAATCCAACGCTCAATCCAAAGCGCGCCGTGCTCGTCGCAATGAAGACGACAGATGACGGCGCCACGGCGACGCGATTGCGATTGGCAAACATGGCATACGTTGCGGCTGTCAACGCCAGCGTGGCAAATGTGCTGCAGAACGTCAATGTCCGCGCGTCGTATGACGCGTCGTACGTTGACTCGAAGACGAGATGGTTGCAAGCGATGTCTGACGAGGCGCGAGCGCTTGCCATGACGCAATATGAACACATGTACAACGCATCTGCCAACGCGCTCGAAAACATAACCATATCCTCACACGGGGCACTTGATGCGATTTCGGCCGCCGCGATCGGTGTCTCTGAAGATGCGAGCACATTCGTTGACGCTTCAGCGCAAGCGGCTTCGGATTTCGCCGCAAGCGCCCAAACCGTCGTACAGTACACGCAAAATGTCATGAGTAAGTTCGAAGCGTTCCGAGACTTCGTGAGCATCGTGCAAACAAGTGGTTTGATGGATTCAACGGTGCCATTACCGGACTTGTCAATGCCGACGCTGCAGGTGCACATACCAGAGATTGATGTCGGTGCGATGGAATTTGCCTCGCTCGGTGGATTAAACGAGACTATAGACTTTGCAGCTCAAATAGCCAACGCCTCCAAAGAAGCCGCATCGGAGTCCATGCGTAAAGTTTTGCATGAGGCAGCCGTAGTCGATATCGGTGCGAGTCTCTCCTTGCCCACGGTCTTGGACGATTACGACCCACCGCCATACAGATCAGGCGACGAATACGCCACGCAAGACGTTGACTCGTTCGGTTCTCGCGTGTTTACCCGCATCGCCACGGCGTCAGATGCATTTGAGGCGATGGTCAACGCTTCCATCTCGCCAGCAAACGATGTGTTGGATTTTGCGGGCAATTTAAGTGTCAACGTGTCATCCCGTTTGACTACGCCAAATGTCTCGACGGTGCCGCGCGCGCCTTCGGCGGATGATTTCAACTTTCTCCGCATACCCTTTGAAACGCTCAACTTGCGCATGCTCTTTAGCACCATCGGTGGCGCATTCGCAGGTTTAAAACACATAGACTGGACCTACCGCGTTATAAGATGTGTTCAAATCGTAGCCAAACATTTGGCTTACGGAGAACTCGAGCTCGAGCCGCTCAATTTGACTGAACGCGGCAATCAGGTGAAAGGCAGGAAAGTGCGACCGCTTGAACGCATCGCTCGCGTGTTCTCAGACCCACTCGTTGTCTCTTCTGCGAAATTTGCAATCTTCAGCGCCGTCGTTACCGCCATTCTACACATATACCGACAGACGCACCAAAAGTATGTCGACGGATGCGTCAACAGTAGAAATGGAACATTCACCGGCAACAACGCCTTTTCCCTGGCCAGAAGTTACGTCAATTCTAGAGCACACGCCCACGCCGTCGCGCATGATTCATACGCACAGTTTAACGCCACGCACGCATGTGAGGCATACAGGACAGCGAACATCGAGCGCTTCAACGCACACGACATCGAACGGCGCGACCACGAGCAGACGCTCATTGAATCTCAAATTGTACTACGGGCAACGCAAACGTGCGTGGCGGATATCAATTCCACCATATATAACGGTACGTTGCTTTCTCGCACGTACTCGCGCGCACAACTGACGTGTGCCGCGGAGTCGTTTGCACTCGACGCAAACGTGACTCTGGAATGTGAGCCGACGCAATGCTCCGCTCTCAATGTTTGCGTTGGACCTTTAGACGAAGTCCTACGGCGGCAATCCATCGAGGCGGGATGCGCGTTCGAAGAATTCGCGCACAACGTAGTCCAACGCTTCGTCGTTCTTCTGCTCGCGTATGTATCTATCAACGTCGCGAGAGAGCCGCTGGTATTGGCGCTCAATCGAGTGGTGACATCCGTGAACCCAGATGACGCCGTCGCGTGCGTGGCGCATTATAATCGAGCGAGCGATGACATCACTGTTCGCAGCGACGCTAGAGAGGTTGTCGAGCACGCGCTATGGCAGTACCGCATGCGTGCGTTTGTGGTCGTCGCCGCGTGCTGCGTCGCGCAGTCTCCTTGGTTGGCGCTCGCCGAATATTTTTCCAATTAAAGCCTTCTGCTCGCGTGCTACTAGATCATATCATCATACATTACATCAACGGCTTTTACCGTCATTGTCATTCGTCATCCATCACGCCATCGTGGTCGTCGTCTTCTTCGGCTGGACACAAAATAAACGTCACTGGAACCATAAACGCATTCAAACCGCCCGTTCCAAACGACACCGAGCGTGACAAATGCAACAAGTGCACAATCTTCAAAAACCCGCTATTTGAGATTGCCACGCGCGTCATCGTAACATTTTCATCCGATCCATTAGCGCCGCCGGAGCTTAAAAAACTCCCCCCGACAGCCGTCGCGGATTTCAAAAATCGATACTTGTACCTCGAAGAGGAGGCCTCGCGACACGTAAATTCCGTCAATCGCTCACCATCCGTATCGACATCAATTTTCAAATCACCAATCTCAGGCCCTCGCGCACTAAATCGCAAAGCCCCGGCGTTGACATCAATCTGCACATCACTCGCGGGCCATTCCAAATCGTCCACGATTTCCTTCAACGTCGCCGTCGGCAACATGAACGCGTTCGCCTCGTCCCGAAATGTTGGCTCCTCACCGCGCTCTTCACCCTCAATCGCCGCCTCTGGCGTAATCTCGCTATATATACATTGTCGTAATTCCCTCTCGATGCCTGGTTTCACGCTCAACAGTTCTAAACTCAACGATCCTTCGCGGTTCGGCCAGCGCACGCGAACGTCGGCGTCGCCATCCTTCGCGGCGAATGCACCCAAAACATCAATCAACGCCGTGAGATTCACGTCGAACGCGCACACGCGGCTCGTACTCCCCACACCAAGCGCGCGTTCATCGCACGCATACGACCCGAACACGTCGGCGCGGAAGTTTGCGCTCGCCACGCACGTCTTCGACGCGTCGTGCGCGGTAAACGTCATCCCGCGCTCATCCGCGCGCACGTGCGCGCGCTGGCGCTTCGACAGCTTTACCGCCGAGAGCACGGCGACGAAACTCTTCACGTGCGCGCATCGCGCGTCGAGCGCGTACGACCACGAGTCGTCCGCAGCGGCGGTGCGCGTCATCGAGTGCGGTAATCTTTTATTTGAAAGTGCGAGCTGTCGCGCGCGCCATTCGACGCCGCGCCGTTCGACGCCGATGGTTGCCGCGCTCGCGGCGTGCGCGAGCATCGCGGGCGCGTACGTCGGCGCGCTCTACGTCGGCCAGCGCGGCGGCGGCGGCGGCGGCGGCGGCGCAGGGGCACGGGGTGCGGGACGCGATGATTCTCGAGTGATTATTTCGCGCGCGGTGCGCGTGACGTTCGTGTGCGCGCTGGCGTGGGTGCCCACCGCCGCGTTAACGCACGCGTCATCGTACACGACGCGTGGCGATGGCGCGCGCGTGGGACTGGCGCGCGCGATGGGGCTCGTGCCGCCCATGGGCGTGGCGAAGGCGTGCGTCGTCGGTTGGGCGTTCGCGTTCGCGTTGGTCTTTGGGAGTTTTATCGACGACGTTCTACGCGGACGCGCGACGCGAAAGCTCGCGCGAGTGCTAAGGGTGGGGAAAGACTTGCGAGAGTTTAGAGATTTGTGTCACGCACCGTTGTGTGAGGAGTTTTGTTTTCGAGCGTGCATGGCGCCGCTGATGGCGCTTTCGGGATCGAGCGCGCGAATGACGCCGTTGTTCTTCGGCGCAGCGCACGCGCATCATTATTTCGATATGCGCGCGCGAGGGATATCGCGCGCTGTCGCCACGCGCGCGGTCGCGGTGCAGTTTACGTATACCACGCTCTTTGGTGCGTTTGCGATGTTTGTGTTTCTGTACACCGAGTCGCTCGCGGCGGCGACAGTCGCGCACGCGTGGTGTAATCTCATCGGCGCCCCGAGCACGTTTACGTTTCGCGGGTCGACGAAAGACGTATGTGTTACGATTTGCCACTTTATGGGCGTTGCATTGGTTGCGCATGCGTCATATATGATATGTAGCGGCGGCTCACACGCGTTGAGCCGCCGCTTGCCGACGGCGTCGCACTGGCTCGCGTGAGCGGCTTCTCGCACAATGCGCGCGTTTCCGCCGTCGCTCTCGCCGCGCGGTAGATTTGAATAGCTCGATAGATTGTAGAAATCATAGAATAGCGTCACGCGTTCGCTCGCACGCGCGCCGATGTCGCGGCATTGTCGCGAAACATCCTCGAGCGCTGTAGAATATACTCCAGGCGAATGCGCCGGAACCGGCACAACGCGTCGCGCACGCATCCGTGCCATCGCGCCGAGCGCCCGCGGACGGCGACGGGACGGCGACGGCGACGGCGGCGATGGCGTCCGTCGATCGCGGCCCGCGCGCGAGCGCAGATTCCAGCCCGTCGAGCAGCACGAATTCATCCTCCGACGAAGGCGAAGATGGGTACAAAAAGGGCGGATATCATCCGGTGAGCGTCGGCGAACGCTACGCCGACGGACGCTACGTCGTGGTGAAGAAACTCGGATGGGGACATTTCAGTACGTGCTGGGCGTGCGAAGACACGCGAGGCGCGCAGAGTGGAGTGCTGAAGGCGTTAAAGATTCAGAAGAGTAGCGGAAGTTACACAGAAGCGGCGCGCGACGAGATTGAGATATTAAACCAGGTGAAAGATACGGATGCGGCGTATGCAGATGAGAGTAAACATGTGGTGACGTTGTATGATTCGTTCACGCACGAAGGACCGAACGGCACGCATGTGTGTATGGTGTTTGATGTGTTGGGGGATAATTTGTTGACGCTGATCAAGCGGTACGATTATCTCGGAGTGCCGTTGGTGGGAGTACGCGCGTTAACGAAGACGATGTTAAAGGGTTTACGTTACTTGCACGGCGTGAAGAACATCATTCACACGGATTTGAAGCCGGAGAATGTATTGCTGACGTTTAAGCTTCCAGAGAAGAAGGGCCGTCGTTCGACGAAGAAGGCGGTGCGCGGTAAGAAGGCACCGCAGCCATCCACGATGGAGAAAAAGTCGTCCATGGAGGCGGCGATGGAAAAACTCACGGAATCTATGGCGAGTACAGGAGCGGATTTAAACAAGAATCAAAAGAAAAAGCTGAAAAAGAAGCTAAAGAAGAAGATTGCAAATGGTGAAGACATCGTGGGCGGCGACGCGGATGACTTGTCTGACGAAGACGAGGAAGCCGTCGACGAGCACATTGATGACGACGCGGACGTAAACGACGATGACGAAGAGGATGACAGAAACGACGGAGATTGCATTGATCTACTGCCGTATGAGGTGCTGAAAATGCTAGATGCGAGAATTTGCGACTTAGGCAACGCGTGTTGGGTTGACCGCCAATTCACGAATGATATTCAGACGCGACAATACCGATCGCCGGAAGTTATTTTGGGCGCAAAATACGACACGAGCGCAGACATTTGGAGTTTAGCGTGCATCGTGTTCGAACTCGCCACTGGCGACGTGCTTTTCGATCCGAGAAGTGGTAAAGATTACGACCGCGACGAAGATCACTTGGCGTTGATGATGGAACTCATCGGCCGCATGCCCAAGCACCTCGCGCTGTCTGGGAAATACAGCAAAGAATTCTTCAATCGAAACGGAGAATTGCGACACATTCGCTCATTAAAGTTTTGGCCGTGCGAGCGTGTGTTGATGGAGAAATACGGCATGTCAGAGAAGGACTCGAAAGATTTGAGCGATTTCTTAACTCCTATGCTGGACTTCAATCCGACGAAACGCGCGACGGCTGAACAGATGCTCTCGCATCCCTGGTTGGAAGGAGTCTAGACTAGTACCATGTTGGTAGTTAAATTCTGATATAACGCGAGCAACATAAAAATATCTTGACTTTGCCGCTCATTACAACGCGACTATGCCGCCTTGGGCGGACTCGGTAAATTCACGGTGCGCAACAACCACAATGACACCGCGGCACCAAACCAGTGCGCTAACATCGCGTTCGACGCCGCCTGGACCAAGAAAATGTCCAACGCGACGCCCGTTCCAACGACTGGCGAACCATACATTGGCACCGCCGCCGCCGCGGTGAGCGTCTTCGCAAACAACATCCCAGTCGTCGCTTGCAAGCCGATTATCGTCGCCCCGAGACCGATGATATTTACCGTCAAACCCGTGGACAACGTGCGGATGACTTCCGTACGCGGCGGCACCAAATCCAAATCCTTCGCGCCCTTACGGAGCTTATCACCCAAGCGAACGATACCGAGCGACCAAAACGTCGTAAAGAACCCGGCGCACAACCCGAACAGAATGAAATACAATCCTGCATCCGTAGACTTCGTCAAACCCTTGTATAAGAACGAAAACACCACGATCACGGCCGCGACGGTGGTGAGCACGAGCTGCGCCCAGAACCCCGCGCGACCGAGCGACTTGCACGCCTTGCTCGTGCGCGCGACTTTCCGAGAAATGTTTGCCACCGCGTCGTCATCCCCTTGCGAATTCGCCACGATATCATCCTCCACCTGCGATCGCACAATCAACGTATCGCGTCTGTGCGCCCCGACGCGCGCAGACATCGCCATCACGTGCGGCGACATCGACACCGCCACGGCACTCGATCGTCGACGGTGAGAATTAATCGTCGGCATCTTCACCACCCGAACGCGCGTCGCCGTCGTCGTCGCGCGCATCGTCGGTGCGATGCGCGTGGATGACATCATCATCGTCATCATCGACCCCGTACCGTCGTCGGCGTCGTCGGCGTCGTCAGCGGCGTCGATGAATGACGCGCTGACGCGACACCGTTACATCAACTCTCGCCTCACATTTCGCCTCCACCACGTCTCGCATCGACGCCGTGCGCCCCCGTGAGCGATGGCGGTGTCGTTCGGTACGAAAATTACATCGGGTCCGCTCGCGGGGTGCGTGCGCGTCGTGAACTGGGGCGACGCGTGGGGCGCGGCGATTCCAATTTACGCATGCATCGTCATCTCGTGCGCGGTGTTCGCCGCGAAGCTCTCGCTGAATGGCGCGCGCGTGCTCGGGTTGGCGCTCATCAGCATTGGTCTTGTCGTCGGCACGGCGATTATTAGCGCTCCGCATTGCTCGGACGCGGCGTTGCGCGTGTCGTATTGGTCGAATTGGGCCATGGTGGCGTTTGCCGTCGCGGCGTGCGCGTTTACGAAGATTGAACGCCGTCGAGCGCTCGCGCCTGGGGGATGGGCGCAATCTCTGGTGTATAAAAAAGTGGCGCCGCCGATGACGAACGCGTTTGGTCGACGCGACTGGGGGATTTTCGGACCTATCAACGAGGCGCTGACGATGACGTACGGCGAAGCCGGCGTCTGGTGCGTGATTTTGGCGTGGTTTGCCATTGCGTTCGAGGACAAGTATGACTTTGCTAAGAATGCGTTGGGCGAGAACACGGCGCGCGCGATCGGGAAGTCGTTTGCGCAGGTGGCCATGCGGGCGTACTTTTTGAGCGTGCTTTCGCCGACGCGAAACGGAGTCATTTACATCGTCTTTGGCGTGCCGTTTGAGCGCGGCGTACGACTTCATAAGATGGCGGGACGGCTCATGGTTTTATTTTCGTACTTGCACGTGATTTTCATGCTCGCCGGGGGTACGGAATCGAGTACGGTGAAATGGAGCAACGCGTTGAACATGGACGCGCACAATAATTGGCCGGGAGTCGTCGCGTTGTTCGCATGGACCATGCTCCTTCTCTCATCCTTGCCATTCGTCCGCCGACACCACTTTGAAACGTTTTACTGGTTGCATTTGAACTTTTGGTTTGTGGGCAATGTGTTTATGGTTTTACACGATCGTAAGAACGTCGTCATATGGATCGTCGCGAGCATCGTGCCGTTTTGGCTCGACATTGGCGTGCGCTGGTACACAAAGCTGGCGAAGAAGTCTAAGCTCGTGCGGTACGAAATCGTCTCTGAGGACCTCGTCAAGCTCGTTTTGGTGCGAAATGAAGGTTTGGATTGGCCCGGTGGTGCATTTGACTTTCATCCCGGCAGCTACATTTGGTTGAGTGTCGACGTGCCGAGCGACAAGCGCACCGAATCGTTGATGCCAAAGATTGAAGTGCCTGGCGGACCGCCTGGGGGCGTTCCGTCGTGGATTTGGTTTCACCCAATTACCGTTAGCTCGTTTGACGACAAAACGGGCGAACTGACCGTATTCATCAAGCGATTCGGCAAGGGTGTGGAACAATGGAGCGGTCAGCTCGTCGCGACCATGAAAGCTGTAAGTGAGTCAAACCTTTCTGTGGACGATATCCGAGTGCACATCGGCGGCCCAAATGGATCGTTGCAGGTGGAACCTGACGCCATGGATCATTGCGTGTTAACTGCCGGGGGTATTGGCGTCACGCCCATGGCTGCGATTCTCGAAGATCGAGTGCGCAAGGTTTCAAGCGGAGTTATCAACGGTAGGACAACATTGTTGTGGACGACGCGCGCGGCAGAGGAAATAGCCGCGTTTTCGTACTTGTTTGATTCCATCTCTGTGCTGCCGCAAGACAAGCAAGCGTTGTTTGACATTCGCGTTTTCAAAACCGGTCAGAACGTTGGCGAAGATATCGAAGCCATGGCTAATAAATTGGTGAAGATTACCTCTGGGCGCCCGGATTTCGGCGCGCTCATCAAGAAAATCGCAGAACAATGCGATTCGACGCAACGCGTTGGCGTGTACACGTGCGGACCCGAAGCGTTATCAGACGCGTGTGAAGCCGCAGCGTCGGCAAACGGGTGCTACATCCACCGCGAAACTTTCGAGTTCTAATACGAGGGCATATGCGGCATGTATTATTATCCATGTGTCGTTTCAGTGCCGACGAATCTCTCATCTAATGTATCGGTTTTAATATCCATGTATTCGTCAATACCAAGCGAGTGATAAAATTCGATGAAATCATCCAAGTTATCATCCGTTGGGTCGGCTTTACACGCGTTGTATCGGTTCACGAGCGCCTCGCACACGCGGAATTTGTACTCCTGGTGCGGATCTGCTACTGGTTCGAGCGCCGGGACCTCTTCGCCGCGTCGAATCGCCTCGTCGCGTTCCTTGAGCTCCTTGATTCGATCAATCACTTCTTGTGGCATTCCAACGAGTTTACACGTCTCCAGGGCGAGTGAATCGTCGCTCACACCGTCTTCGTATTGGTATAGAAAGACAATGTTGACAGACTCACGTCCGTCTGTCATCTTCGTCGCCGGCGCGGGTGGTTTCATAATGATTCGCATGCGTCGATGCGCGATTTGCTCAACGCGCGGTACGATTGTGTCATCGCACACTTCTCTAAAGTGCGTCGTGAAAAAGCATTTCGGAGGATATTTGAGCGTAGCCAAATGATAAATCATCGCCGCTAAAAGACACATGCCGTCCTCGCTCTCTGTAGTGGTTCCAAATTCGTCAATCAAGCACAAGCTTCGTCCGGTGCCGTTGTTCATCATTCGAGCCATTTGATTGAGCTCGTGCGTAAACGCGCATTCTTCATCGTCTTGCTCGGTCCCAACCTTTTCTGGCGCGAAGGAAACCATGCGCGAGAAAATTCTATCCGTCAGCCCAATCGTCGCGCGTTTTGCTGGAACAAAAGAACCTACGTGCGCGAGAAATGTAATCAGCCCGACCGTTTGCAACACCACCGTCTTGCCCGAGCCATTCGGACCCGTGAGCACGACGACGCGCTCTCGATCGGATGGCATCGAAATGTCATGCGGAATAAACTGGTGGTCGATGAACGCTTCGTACAACGGATGCCGTGCGCCTTCAACATGTAACTCGTCGTCATCCACGAGCGTCGGTCGAACGAGCGCGTGCGTCTGCGCAGCTTCGGCGAGCGCTACGAGCGCGTCGACTTCTGACACGCAGCGCTCAATGTCGCGAAGTAGCGTCGAATGCGCGACAATTTCTTGTCGAAGCTCGTTCAAGACACTTTCCTGACATTCCATGATTGCCGTGAGTACGTCACCAATCTCATCACGAATGCGCACTCCACATTCGGCTTCGTAAAACGTCGCGTCGCCTCGATCGAACGCCCGCACGTAGCCGAGCTCGTTCGCGTACGCCTCGGGCAGCCGGCCTTCGCATTTTACCAAGTATCCAATCTGCGGAAGGTACTTCAATTCAATCGTCGCGTCGACGGCGCGATTTCGCAAGAATCGCGGCACGCGTTCGAGCTCGGCATCGCGAACTTTACGCAGTAAGTCCGGCAAGCCGTGATACATTGCGCGCAAATCATCCAACTCGCGACACGCGCCGTGCCGGACGTAACTGACGTAACTTACGCCCGGCGAGTCGGCATCGTCATCGTGCATGAGTTCGTAGATTTCATCGACGCGGACGACGGCGTCGATTATTTTACGAAGACGAGGGACGCGAACGGACGCACACTCGATAAAGTCGTGAATTGCCGTCGGCGCCGTACGTATTCCAACACCAGCGTACGCTTCGTCGAGCAGAGCGTCGTGAAATTTCTCAATCGCGTCCAAATGCGCGATGATTCGTCGCCAATCCGACTTTGATTTCGACGTCGAGCGCACGTCGCTCGCCATTTTTACCAACAAAGAATGACAATCCAATGTAGACGTCAAGCGCACGCGTAAACGTTCGACGACGCCCGAGCGCGTGAAATGTTCTACGCAATCCAGCCGCTCGCCGATGACGTCGATGTCCCGAAGCGGTCGCCGAAACCACGTTTCAAGTAATCTTCCACCGCCTGACGTCGTCGTCGTGTTGAATAGCTCGAAAATATCCTTCGAAAACGTTCCGCACGACGCGCTGACGCGACGGAACTCGAGTGGAACAAATATGCCAATTGCGCACAGCGTCTCGCGGTCGACGTGCGCGTACCTCTCAACCAAAAATTGTTGAATACGCACCGGCGTGCCGTGCAACTCCAGCGCAATCGCCGCATTCAAGCTCAACACGCGCGTCAATGCCCCAGCCGCGCTCAGCGCGAATTCTTCGCTCACGTCGATGCTCGCGCCAAGAACGTCGCGATCAGCAAAGCCGCCGAGCGCTCGCAACGCTTCTGCGGCGTTCGCGCGCGCGGGAAATTCTATCACTGGTACGACGACGACATGCGCCGCATTCGAGGCAGTATCGCGAGCATTATCGCGAGCACGCATCGCGTCTATCGCGGGTTTGGCGTGCGGCGTGCAGTAAATCACGTCTGCCATCGCGGATGTCATCACGAGACGCAGGAACTCGTCGTCGTCGTCGTCGTTGAGGTGGGCCTCGGTCAGGCCCATGGCGTTCGCGTCGCGGTCGAAGAGCGCGCATCCGATGGTGCGCGCGCCAGCGAGGGTCTTGATGCATAAGAAGACGCGCGCGGCGTCTTCGATGTGCGGCACGTCGTCGTCGGCGGGGAGGTGCGACATGCGATGCGATGCGTCAGAATATGAAGCGTCATGGGATACGAAGAGACAAGGGTACGCGCGAGCGCGGTGTATATTTCTATGACGCTGGCGCTAAGGTTTGCCAGCTGGTGTCGCTAAGCCACGAGGGTGTGGTGTACTCTTCTAGTGCGGCTGGTGGGGCGAGACGTGCGAGTCGAGACGCTTCTTCGTCGAGCAACGCGCGCGTCGCCGCGCGCGATTGCTCGAGCGAAGATTTCAACCTACTAACGTCATCAGTCAAATCCATCACCTCGGCGGTGAGTTTGGCATTCTCTACGCGCGCGACATCGGCAGCTTGGTAGGCAATCTCGCGATCCATGTCCATGGACTTGATTTTGAGTTCGAGATCGGTGATGACTTGACGTAAATTGTGCGCTTCGTCATCCGCCGCTCGACGCTTGCGCGCGGAGTCTTCCGATTCCGTCTCGATTTCATCCAGCTTGTCTTGCAACTTGTTCAGCGCTGCAGAAGTTTCCTCCAGCTCGCGCGTCGCATGTTTCACTTGCACGAGTAAGTCTGAGTTCTCAAGCTTGATGCGCTCGAGTTGCCGTTGCGTCTCTGATTGCGCCGCCTTGGCTTCGTTTGCCGCTGCTTGCAACGACTCCACATTAAGCAAGCTCGCCTGCGCGTTCGCACGGCTTTCGATGAGATCCTCCTCGCCGCGCTGAACTCTATGCCGCGCATCGTCACGCTCGCGTGTGACGCGTGCGAGCGTGTCTTCGAGCTTTTGCGCGGCGTCACGCGCCCGCTTCAGCTCGGTTTCGTGCTCTCGCTGCGTCGACGTTAATTCATCGCGCAACGCACCCTCAGCATCAAAACGCGCCCGAAGTTCATCGCGCGTGCGGTCTATCTCCGCACGGTCACTCGCACGCGCGCTGTCACTTTCCTCAAGCCGGGCTTGTAAGAACTCTACCTGTTCAATGAGCGCGCGCTTGGCGCTCGTTTCGCCGCCGAGCGCCTCTCGCGTCTTCGCGTGCGCATCTTGCTCAGCTCTATATTTCTCCATCGCCTGTTTTGCGGATTCTTCCGCTTCGTCGCGAACGCGTTCCATCTCTGGAACAGAATTACGGACGAGCTGAAGCTCGAGCGCGTGCGCGCGGCGCTCTGTGGCATCGGCTCTCGCCTCCGCCGCCGCGGCAGCGTCCCGAGCCGCGCGCTCGACGCGTTCGCTCATCGTCGCCTGCTCAGCCTCCAAAGTCTCGCACCATCGCGATGCCACCGCCAAATCGGCGGCGACTTGCTCGGCGTACTGCACCGCTTCGTCTTCGCGCGTTTGCGCATTCGTGAGTTGCGTCTCGAGCGCGGCAAACTCATCGATGATGTTCTCGTGCGCGCGCGCCATTTGCGTCCATTCGGCGGCTAAATTCCGAATCGTGCTCTCCATGCGACGCCCGTTGAGTCCGTGAACGTGCGTACGAATGACGCGAATGATGGCGTCGATGTGCTCGGGAGAGATCTTTGTGCCTCGAACGATGTCGCTTTCGACGCGCTGCGGATGCGGCGCGCGATGTTCGTTTGCAGATTTCTTCGCCGCCGCGGGCGCTTCGGCGCGCAACGTCTTCAAATTACCCCTCGTTGTCGCTGACGGCGTCAGTGCGGCGCGCTTCGTGGGCGTCGGCGCTGGAGGTTCACGCGTACGGGGCGCGGGCGCTTCGTGCGCACCGATGCCGTCCGCCTCCTCGGCGTGTTCCTTGACTTGCATGGCAAATTTCAACGCGCCTTCGGCTTCGGGCGAGAGCGTTAAATCCGACGTCTCGTCGCCATCCACCGAGTATCGTAGCTTATGTTCGATGAGCACCATGAGCGTGGCGCACTTGAGATCAGCCATACCGCAGCCCCACATGAGTTTCGTCAGCGGCGAGTCTCGCCACGTCTTGATGCGCCGAAACGCGTCTTCGCCGCCCACGCCGACGTCGCGGAGCACCGCCATCAACGCCGTCATGGAGCGCGTACATCGAACGCGCGCGGTGCGATTTTCTTGCCCGCCAAACAGCCCGGGCGCGGGTACGTACGGAGCGAGCATAACAAAGTGTAAACGCGTAATTGTTTCGCCTTGAGCCTCACCGTCGTCGTCGTCGTTCGCGCGAAGTTTCAAACGCAGCGAGAAAATCGCGTGATGGTCGGCGACGTCTCGCGCGCCCGCGCGTTTCGACACTCCTTCCGCAAACACCATCGCCGCCCGCTTCATCGCACTCTCCAACGCAAGCGTCCCATCGCGCGCGTTTTCAATGTGCACCACAGTCACGCCGCGCTCGCTCGCGTCGCCTCCGTCGTCCCGCGCCGTCGTCAAACCATCCAATAAATCCTTCGCCTGCGCCTTATCCTCTAACCCAACCCCAACGCACGTCGCCGATAACTCAAACGACCCTCGAGGCAACCCCTCCACGCGCTCTTCAATCCGCTCAATCGCGCGCTCCACCACCCTCGCCCGAGCCGTCGTCTCCGCCGCCGCGCCTCGCGTCCCGCTCAGCGCAAACACCGCCGAATCCCGCCCATGCACGAACGCCTCCATCCCCCGCTCGAGCACGAACGCACAATACGTCTCATACGACGTCGACGCGTCCATGTACTCGCACGAGTCCACCGCGCGCGAGCGCCGCAGCGACGTCAACGCCCGCGTCATGGCGCGCGCCCCGGGCGCGACCATGTCCCCGTCATCGTGATCCCGCATCGGTGCCGCCTGTGCGTCGTCGCACGGGATCACGTGGACGCCGAGCGCGCATCGCCACCTCGACGTCATCGTCGCCCGCGTCGTCGTCGTCGTCGTCGTCGCGTCCATACGGCGCCGATTGTGACGCGCGACAGCTCGCACAACAAAACGTCGGTTTGAATGTGACCCAATTGGCCATTCACCAA
>Ga0255769_10000452_pt1 | contig 48996 bp, 38 predicted proteins | sample 041ome_9_FD_179637 | JGI IMG/M metagenome (GOLD analysis project Ga0255769, IMG submission 179637) | Coastal salt marsh microbial communities from the Groves Creek Marsh, Skidaway Island, Georgia - 041413US metaG (version 2) | ecosystem: Environmental > Aquatic > Marine > Intertidal zone > Salt...
TAAAACGACTAAAACGCGCGCCCCCGCGTCCATTTTTTTTAAAGCTCCTTATCCACAATCGATGACGTCATAATCCCCCACGCCCTCACTCGCCCGTTCGCCCCGCACGATGTCGACGACGACGCACGCGATGCGCGCAAACGCACCGCGGACGCATGACGCGCGCACACACCGCCGCGACGCGCGGTGCGGCGCAAAGAAAGCGGCGCGCAAGGCGGCGGGCGCGAAGAAGCCTGGCGGCGGCGGCGTCGCTTTATCTTCCGACGAACCCTCGTCGGCGTCGGCGACGGCGACGGCGATGACGGTGGCGGCGCCGGCGTGCTTGCTCGAGCGTAAACCTCGGGATGATCACGATGATGTGGTGATTCCGTATGGGAACGCGTCCGGGGCGGCGTTGCGCATGACGGAGGTGATGTTGAGCGTGGCGGATACGGATTTGTTGAGCGAGGCAAACATGGAAGTGATGCCCGGACAGGTTGTGGGGTTGGTTGGTGGTAATGGATGCGGGAAATCGACGTTGATTAAGTGCATCGCGGGTAAGCGATCGGTGCAGGATGGTACGATTGCGATTTCGCCGGATTTGGAGGTGGGGTATTTCGAGCAGACGGCGGTGAGCGGGTCGCAGTTGACGGTGTATCAAGAAGCGCGCGCGCGTATGGATCGAATTAACGCCGCTGAGGCGGCGTTGAAGGCGGCTGAACAAGCGTGTGAGAGTTCGGATGATGTCGAGGCGTGCCGTGGGGCGGATATCCTCATGGATTGCTTGGCTGAGATGGAGGCGAGCGGGGCGTACGAAGCCGAAAAGCGCATCGCCAACGTGCTCGACGGTCTCGGATTTGCGCGTTCTCAATGGGACGTCAAGTGCGATGACTTGAGTGGTGGTTGGCAGATGCGCGTCGCGCTCGCGCGTTTGCTCTTGTCCCCGGCTGGATCGGGTGACAAGGGGTTGTTGCTTTTGGATGAGCCCACGAACCATTTGGACGAAGCCGCCAAGCGCTGGCTCGCGAACTGGATCAAAGAGTCGCCGTGTACGACTTTGATCATCTCGCACGAAGCTGAACTTTTAAATAGCGCGTGCTCGCACATCGCAGAAGTTCGCGGTAAAGCCGTGCACTGGTACACGGGTAACTTTGACAAGTTTCTCGTTGACCGCGACGAGCGCATTCGCATTGCCAAGGCGACGTACGAAAAGCAACAAGCTGAGGAAGCCGACTTGAAGGATTTCATTCGCCGATTCAGCGCCAACGCGTCCAAGTCTACGCAAGCGCAATCTCGCGCCAAGCTTCTCGAGAAACTTCAAAAGGAAATGCGCAAGACTGTCGCCGCGGCGTCCGCCACGGTGAGCGAAGGCGCCGCCGGGGACGCGTCTCGTATGCACTTGCAACTCGCCAAACCTCCGCCGAGCGACATGATTCAGCTCACTTTGAAGGACGGTGTGATTGGCTACGATCCTGCTACGCCCATTCTCGAAGGCTCCATCGTCCTCGAGCGCGGCATGCGCGTCGTCGTGCTCGGGCCAAACGGCGCCGGCAAGTCGAGTTTGTTGAAATCCATCTCTGGACAAATGCCGCTCATCGGAGGCGAACGCATCTTGGGTGACCGCGTATCGCTTGGCGTGTTCGGCCAAGATTTGGCGCAATATCTTCCGAAAGAGTCCACGTGCATTCAGTACGTGCTCGACGTCGCTCGCGTCGACGACCCGCTCATGAAGGATGAAATGGGACGCCAAGCGCTCGGCGCGCTCGGCATCACCGGCCCGATGGCGTTGCGTAAAATTGGCTCTCTCTCTGGTGGTGAAAAAGCTCGCGTTGCTCTCGCCGCGTTCGTCTTGCAGCCGCGCAACTGCTTGTTGCTCGATGAGCCGTCCAACCACTTGGACGTGGGCGCCGTGCAAGCGCTCACGGATGGTTTGCAAGGATGGGACGGATGCCTGTTCGCCGTGAGCCACAACAAAGGATTTTGCGAGTCGTTGAACCCGACGCACATCATTCGCGTGAAGAACGGTAAGATAACCATGGAGAACTGCTACGGATTAACTGATGATGATTTCGAACATGAAGTCATCGTCGGCGACGCCACGGCTGCCGCCGCCGCCGCCGCGGGAGCCGCCGCGGAAGAGGCTGTCGAGGAGAAGGAACTCGTCACCGCTTAAGCAAGCATTAATTATTTCGCGCGCGCGCTCGCCCGCACATACGCACACATTCATCTGTTGTAACACGTACTACTACGCTATTCTTTAAACGCCTACATTGTTTGCTACTGGTCCTGTATGGTTTGTCGCTACTCGTCTCTAAAAAAGCTCGCCGAAAATTTACCGGTCGCCTTTTTGTGTTGCTTTTTCGGCGGAGCGGTTTCGCGCTGAACGTCGCTCGTGCGTTTCTTTTGCTTGGTGCCGTAGACGAATGACGACTGTCCTGCTGCACGACGACGCGTGCTTGGGCTCGATATCGGCGCGTCTGGATCCCATCGAGCGTCTTCGTCTTCGTCCGCATCGTCATGATTTTTCGGTGGCAACGCGAATCCTCGACTAATGGCCTCAATCGCGTCTGGCGTTGGCGGCCATTTTTTCGCCCCAGCTTTGTTTTGCAAAAACAAAACGCTCGTCGCTGCCGCGCTAGCGGTGAGTTGATCGATTCGCGACCCAGCGCCGCCGCTGACAAACGCGTGCTCCTTCGCCTCGAGCGTCGTGTTTGATGTGCAATACACGCTCTTGGCGATGCGAAGCCACGCTTGAGAGTCGTTCCATCGCGGAATGATGACACAAAACGACAACGGCGCTTTACTCGCCGACAACACGCGTTCCAAGTGCGCGCCGAGCGCCGCGATAACGCCTTCGTCAAACGGAGGATTGGCCTCAAACGAACCCTCCAATGGCAAAAAATCAAACGCCGAACCCTTGGATCCAAACGCTCGATCCGTCGCATCACTCGCGCTACAAAACGTATCGCACCGCGCATTCAGTGGCGACGCAAACATCTCGTGCGAAACGTCGAAATACTCGAATAGCGCGTCAAACACCGCCGGCGGAATCGCCGCCTGCATGTTCCCCGCCTTATAATGCGTACCTTGAAGAGACGCATACCGCGCCAACACGCAAAAAACCGCGCGCTCAAACGCCTCCTCATCGCGCACGTGCTTACTCCCCGCAGTTCGCGCATACATGGCGCGTAATTTCGCATAATGCGTCGCGTTCACCTCCACCTTGACCTTGCCGCACGCCAGCTCCACCTTTCTCGCGCCCCCACCGCCGCCATCACCCACATCAAACGTCCGCACCCGCACGTGATTCGTCCCACGTGTCGTTTCCAACGCTCCCCGCGCCTTGCTCATCGCCCGCGCGCACGCCTTGCCAATCTGTGCGCACGCAAACTTGGCCTCCGCCGCGCTCGCGCCCGACGCCTCGAGCTTCCGCGCGAGCGCCTTGTCGTACATCGCATCGCGCGGAAACGCATCCAACGCTGAACACGTCGCGGACGACGACGACGACGACGACGACGCGCGCCGGCTGTAGAGCCAGGATTCGAAATGCGCGTACCATTTCGCACCGAGCTGCGTCGCAGCCACCGTCGCGAACGCCGCGCACAGCGTTTGCATGGATTTATACACCGCCGCCTCCTCCGCGGGCGACGCGACGCGCGACGACGCGTCGACCGCACCGTCGCCGCCGTCGCCGTCACGCCCGTCGTCGCCGTCGCCCTCGACGATGCCTTGCGCGCGGCGCATTTCCGCGAGAATCGCATCCATGGCGCGCGCGTCAGTCAATGCCGCGTCGGTTTGAAACACAGTCGACGCGAGATTCACGCCGACGACGACGACGACGACGGACGGACGGAGAAACGGGCGAATACACGCGCGACGCACGCGCTGGTGCGATTCGCCGCCACCGTCGTCGACGCGTGCGGCGCCGTGTTCTCGGGAGCTGACAGCTCGAAAAGAATTTGAAATTTCAATCGGTGACGCATGAAGCGCAAAGCGTCGCCGGCGCCGTCCGATGCCGACCATGTGCTACGCTCGTTACTTTTCATGCAGGCCGTCACGACGGGTGACGTGGACAAGGTGCGGAAGATGGTGAAGTACGGCTACGTGAAGGATTTGGATGCGAAATTGGGTGTCAGCTCTCGAAGCGCGTTGACGATGGCGACGGACGCGGGAAACGTAGACATGGTTCGCGCCCTGCTCGAGCTCGGCGCAGACGTCAACGCAAAGGAACACCCGCCGGGTCGTCAGCTACTCACGCGCGCCGTTGATCGTGGTCACGAAGAGGTGGTGAAGGTGTTGGCCGCGGCTGGGGCGGATCTTCGCAGTATCGAATGCGTGGATGCGTTTATACGATGGGTTAAACGTGGGCCTTGTGATTATGATGACGATGGTGCAACTGTCAAGTCCATGGTGAGCACGTTCATTGACCTCGGGATGCATGTAAACGCTATGGGCACGGCTGGTGTTCACGCGCTCACGGCGGCTGTGGCGAACGACGACGAAGCCATGACTCGCCTCCTTCTACAGAAGGGAGCAGACGTAAACGCTTTGAATGCCGATGGCTACACGGCGCTTATGCGGGCGGTAAACGATGAACACGAACGTCTGGTGCGCATTCTCCTTGAGGGCGGCGCCGATGTCAACTCGAGGAGTGATGCAGGCGACACGGCGCTCATGTTTGCCGTCGACACAGGAAACAATGTCTTGGTTCGAATGCTCATTAACGCCGGCGCCGATGTCAACGCATTGGATAATGCCGGTTTCACGGCTCTGATGTTTGATGAATGTCAAGACGAGACAAAGCGCATACTCCTCGATGCTGGTGCGATTCGATACGACGAACCTCGGCCAGCATTAGACCATAGTGGGTCTGTCCACCCTTGGACGAAGCGCTCGCAAAGGAGTTTCCATCTCAACGTGTTGCGCGGCAACGTCGATGAAGTGCGTCTGACGTTGGCTTCTAACCCGGACCACGTGAACAAGAAAATTCAAAGAGGACTCACGGTGGAGACGCCTTTGATCTCTGCGTCAATTGCCGGAGACGTCGCCATGGTTAAGGAGTTAATCAGTCATGGAGCTGATGTGGACTTGGAGAATGACTGGCTTGATGGGGACTCGCCGCTCATCTACGCGTGCGCGGGTGGGCACACCGCCACTGTCGCCGCGTTACTCTTAGCTGGCGCCGACGTGGATGCGAAAACTAAACGCGGTACAACAGCGCTTATGTATGCCATTCAAGAGCGCTCCGAATCCGTTGTACGTCTGCTTCTTCGCGGAGGCGCGGATGTCAACGCTCGAGATAAAGACGGCGACACTGCGCTCCATATCGCTGCGGAAAAAGCGGGACATGATTCAATGGTGCGTTTACTCATTGCGAACGGCGCCGACGTGAACGCTCGGGATAAAAGTGGTGAGACTGCGCTCTTTAAGGCGGCGAGTTGCCTACGTGAATCGAACCTGCGTGCGCTTATTGCCGCTAATGGCAAGGTGAACGACATCAATGATACAGGCGTAACGCCTCTTATGCAAGTCACCGACGTAAGCTACCACCGTCTCGACGCCCATCCCGGCGCCCATCCCGAAGTGCTGCGTTTGCTCCTTGCCAGTGGAGCGGATGTGAACGCTCAGGACAATGATGGTATGACAGCGCTCATGCATTTCGTTAATGACGAACACCACGATCCTGAGACGATGTACACGTTTGATATGTTACTCGCGCAGAACGGCGGATCGCTCGACGTGAACGCTAAAGCTAATAGTGGTATGACGGCGCTCATGTTTGCGGCGCGTGACTTAAATACTTCCTGTGTCACCGCGCTCATCAATGCCGGCGCCGATGTCAATCTCAGGGATGAATACGGTCGCACGGCGCTCGTGCATGCTGTCGAGTACGATCGGGACGATGATAGCGATGATTATATCCGTGAAGTTTCGGAAATACTCCTCAAAGCTGGCGCGCTTCCATACCAGAACGCCGTTGTCTACCAGGAGAACGTGCGCGCGCAACGAGCGCCGGCGCCCGCCCCCACCCCGGTTGAAACGCCCATGCAGAAGAGTCTACTCGCGTACATGAGCGTCCTCGACGAACACGCTAGTCACATCCCCGAGGGCACGTATCTCGCGCTCACCCGAGAACTCCAGAACGTCTACCGCGGTCGATAGCGCGTCCCGTGTAATACTTATCTGTACCAAAAATCAAGGCACCTCACTCCGCGCCTCGCGACACCCATGCCGCGCGCGCCTCCGCTCGCCATCGCCACCGACGACGCGCTCGCGCTCGAACTCTGCTCCATCGCCTCGAGCGGCGACGTCCGCACCCTTCGCGCCCTGCTCGACCGCGACGACACGCTCGACGTCAACGTCGTCGTCCGACGTGGCCCCAAAGCAGGCACCCCGCTGATCGAAGCCTCGATCGCCGGTCGCGTGGATATGGTGCGCGAACTTCTGTGCGCCGGCGCGCGCGCCGACGCCACGCATTATCTCGCGTACGACAACACCGCGCTCATCTACGCCGCGATGGAGCACCACGCCGGGGTCGTCGCGGCGTTGCTCGAGCTGGGCGCGGACGCGAACGCGCGCAACGACGCGGGGGAGACGGCGTTGGCGTACGCGGCGCGCGCGAACGACGAACCCATGGCGCTCATGCTCCTCAATTACGGCGCCGACGTAGATGCGAGGGATGATAAGGGGAACACGGCGCTGATGTATGCGGCGGAGAAGGATGAAGGAGAGGGACGCGCGATGTGCGCGTTGCTTTTGAGCCGAGGCGCGAACCCAAACGCGAGCAACAACTTCGACGCGACGGCGCTCATGTATGCCGCGCGCAGCGGTCAGATCGATCTGGTCACCATGCTGCTTCAATTTGGCGCGGATCCGACGCGGCGATGTCAAGGGAAAACGGCCGTGATGTGGGCGTCGGAGGCTGGGCACGAGGACGTCGCTCGAGCGCTCGAGTACGAAATGGACGAAGACGAATGGATCTCCACCGCCAGAGCGTCGCGGCGCGAGCGCGTGCGGAAATGCATGACGATTATAGACGAATGCGCCGATGCGCTTCCCGAAGGTGCGTACGTTGCGCTCGCCGAAGAGCTCAAGCACTTGTACGAAGACGACGAAGAAGGCGAACGCGAAGACGAACGCGAAGACGAACGCGAACGCGAAGACGTCCAAGGCGACTACAACGGCGACGCGTGATGGCTACAGGCATATATATATACAATACAATCAAATCACTCGTACATCATCATCGCGGGGTCAAACACCACGCGCGCGCGCTCACAATTCACCGCCTTCGCGCGTCGTCGCGCTCCACCGCTCAAAAAACGCATCGCCAACCAGCGCGCGTCCACCGATGTAGAACCCCACCGCCCACGCCGCGAACGCCGCGAACGCCGCGAACGCGAGCGCACGCGACGCCCGCACGCGCGCGGCGATGTGCGCGTCGCTCCCTGGCGCCCCTCGCGCGTGCGGCGCGAAGAACCACGCGTTTAACACCCACAACCAAGGCAACGCGAAAAACCCGCCGTAGAAGAGCCGATCGGCGAGCGCGCGCGCCGCGGTGCGTTCGAGCGCGAGCGCGCCATCGCACGTGTCCACGTACGCGTCGTCGTCGGTGCGAGAGGCGTCTGACGCCGTCGGCGCGCGCGCCATTGTGACGACGTTTGTGACGTTGCATCTTGAATCATCATCATCATCACTCTTTGTCGCGCCTCGCTCGCGCCTGGTGCGTCGCGCCTCGCCCGAGCATCGCATAGCATCGCGCAGCACCCGTAGCGCGCGCCATCGCCCTCGCCACCGATGACGAATTCCGCGTACTACGACGACGAGAACGACGATGATGACGACGATGATGACTTCTCAGACTCCGAATCACGCGACGCCAACGCGCGTAACGCGCACGCGCACGACGCCGACGCGTCGCGAGACGCCGTCATCATGCTCATCGATGCCTCGCCCGCGATGTTTGCCCGCGACGACGCGAGAGAGGGCGCACAGAGCGCGTTTGAGGCGGCGATGCGCGCGTGTTTTGAATTTTGTCGCGCGCGCGTCGTCGTCGCGCCCGACGACGTCGTCGGCGTCGTGGCGTATAACACGTCTAAATCCATCGGTGATGCGTCGTGTGCGTTTGAACGCGTGTGTGTGGTGCAGCGCATGGATGCGCCGAGCGCGAGTGGGGCGTTGGAGTTGTCGATGTTTGCGTCGGAGGGCGGCGCGGAGGCGTTCAAGGCGCGATTTGGGTGCCTGGATTTAGAAGACGACGGATCGACGCCCGCGACTGGGGTGGATTTGAATCAAGAGGACGCCCTCACGCGTGGGTTATGGACGGCGTCGCACATGTTAGAGAGCGCGCCGCGCCGCGCTGGGGGGAAGAGCGTGTATTTGTTTACGAATGAGAGCGCGCCGTTGCGCGCCGGCTCGCGCGGGGACAAGTTGATGTCTCGCGCAAAGGAAATGGCGGCGCTCGGACAGCGCATAGAAGTGCTGAGTTTGACGACGAATGGCGTGTTTGATTCGTCGGTGTTTTACGATGCGTTCACCGCTGAGCATTGCGGCGCGCGCGATGGTGAGAGCGCATTAGTTGTGGTCGAGGATGGGTACGAGTTGCAACGCGAGTTTTTGAAAAAGTCGCGCAAGAGGCGTAGGTTGAAGCAAACTACGCTCTGGCTCGTGCCTGGCGCGGTAGGTGTGTCCGTGGGCGTGTATTCGCTCATCAGCGAGGCGAAAAAGTCGGCGAGCATACTCGTCGATGGGAAGGACTTGGGGGAAATTCGTCGCGAACAGACGTACGTGTGCAACGACACTGGGGCGCAAATCGACAAGCCGACGAAGAGTTTCATCGAATACGACGGTAAACAGTTGGTTTTTACGAACAAAGAGCTGGCAAATTTGAAGTCAATTAAAATGGAACGCGTCAAGGGTAAAGATGCGGTCGGGTTTCACCTGATGGGTTTTGTCGACGCCGAAACTATTTCTCGAGACTTGACGTTGAAAAAGTCACACTTCATCGCCGCCGAAGAAACCGTCGGCGGTAGTTGCGCGACGTTTCAAGCTCTCCTGCGCGTGCTCGTGGAACAGAATAAAGTGGCAATATGTGCGTTCGTGCGCGCGACGCGAGCGGCGTTTCGTTACGTTGCGCTCATTCCGCAACTCGCGCCGCACGAGCTTCGGGGAGACGACGCCGCGTCTGAAGCCGTCGCTCGCCTCGACCCGCCCGAAGGCTTTCACGTCTTTTACCTCCCCTTCCGCGACGACCGTCGTCATCCCGAACGCGCGGTGGCGCCGCGCGCCCGTCCGTTTCCCCGCGCGGACGAAGAAAAAATAGACGCTGCGAGGCGTGTCGTCGACGCTATTCGCTTGACCAAGTGGCATCCGAATCAAATTCCAAATCCGGCGTTGCAGACGCACTATCGCGTGCTCGAAATGTGCGCGCTCGAACGCAACGTCATGGAGCCCGTACACGACGACACCGAACCAAACTATGAAGAATGGGAACGCGTCAACGTCCCGGCGTTATTGACGGATTACGAGCAAAAGTGCTTCGCCGAAGCGCGTCTGTTCGAGGAACTCGCCGGCGCCGGCGACGACGCATCCGGCGCGCCTCGGCTCGCCGGACAGAAACGCAAAGCCATCGCCGCGCCATCCGGAAAGCGCGTCACTATGGAAGCATCGATCATTGCCCCCGAGTACAATTACATCATCGATAAAGTTAAGACGGATGCGCTCTCCGCGCTGACCAACGACGCGCTCAAGAATTATTGCGCGGCGCACGGATTGTCGTTGAGCGGCAACAAGCAACAGCTCGTCGCTCGCGTCGCCGCGCACGTGCACAAAGTCGCCGCCGACGCCCTAGAATAACCCGCCACATGTCACTCACGCACAGATGCATTTAGAGCACACACGGTGTCGTCCACTATCATTCAGCGTCCCGGCGCGCGGTTGACTCCAACCGCCTCACTCCTCGGCGCGCGTCATGCCTCCGCCCCCGAGCGCGCCGTCCGCGCCCGCGGCGGTCGAAGACCAGGCCCCACCATCGACGCTCCTTCCAGGAAACTTCCCATTCCCCGCCGTGGACGAACGCGAGCACGAGAACGGCGCACAAGGGGGTGAAATACCCATCGCCATGGCGGCTGGACCCTCAGCGCCTCCGCCGTTGTACCCGGCGCTCCCGCGAGGATTAAAACCATTCGTCGACGTCGTACCAAACAGCGATGAAGACTACGAATTACAATACATGCGTCTTTTACGCATGTTCTGGCGACGAAGTGCGTATTATTTCGGTGAACGCGACGATGAATATGAGGCGCGCGCGAGAGCCGGGGACGTGTCGCGGTTTGGCGACGACGCGCGCGAAAGCGACGACGAAAGCGGCGAGGATGACGAACAGGAGGGCGACGACGACGATGACGACGCAAAGAATGGAGCCATGATTGATGAGCGATGGGTGCGGAAGATGAGCAAGGCGTTTAAGCTCGAGGACTTCAAGATTACGGACGAGCGGTTGATGCCGCGGGAAATCCTCGAGGCGGCGTTTGGTCCCGAAAACGGCGACGGCGGACGTAAACGCCGCGCGGTCGAGCCCGACGCCGCACACGCGCCCGCGCAGAAGAAAGCAAAAGGTGCGGCGGCGGCGGTGGCGAGACCAGCTCAGGGGTTATCGCGATTGGAGCGCTTGGCGCGGCTCGAAACGCGCGCGGCGTCTGGGGAGGACGCGAGCGGCAAAACAAACGCCGGCGGAGGTGGGAAATCCGTCGCGTCTCGCGCGCGCGCCGGCATCGCGTCAGCGCACGACGGCGAAAGGAGCGAAGGTGATGATGACGACGCCGCGGGCGTGGGTGCGGATGACGACGATGAGCTCGATTCCGACGACGACTATGGGAAAGCCGTGGACTTTGACGACGACGACGGCTACGACGACGACATCGGTGGTCACGACGACGGCGACGCCTTTTACTAGCACTAGACATGTACACGACACACACGACGATAACAAACACGGTGCGCCCTATATTACAATTCCACACACGCAGGAGCGCGCGGGATTACCCGCCGCCCATGTTTTGTAACCGCCCTAGCACGACTTGTCCGCTCTCCAAGTACCGCAACGCGCAGTTGGTCAAACACGAACTCTCGGTACGGCTAAACGACGACCCCGGGGCGTACGTGATGCACTTTTCAAAGCACGTGTCGGTGAGCTTGGCGACGACTTCGTTAAAGACAGCCTTACGCTTTTCCTCCTGCGCGAGCAAAGACAAGCGACGAGGATGGGTCAGTGCGGTGCGGTACACGCGCGGCGGGTCGGGTTCGTGCGTCGTCGTCATCATCGACGTCGTCAGTGCGCGTGCGGTGTCGGCGTACCTCGAGGAACTGCTGCATTTGCGCGTTATCCGCCATGGTTGCCGCGCGGGGACGGGGAGGCGCGGTGTGAGGCGCGCGTCGACACGACGGCGCGGTTTATGCAGCGTGCGTTTCACATTCAACACGTAGAGCTATCCATGTATGCATTACAAACCAACATCTACACACCATCTTCGCCGTCGTCGGTCGTGTCTTCATCGCGCGCCCATGTTTCGAGCGATGTCCCGCGCGGCGGCGTCGCGAAGACGCCGAATTCCGCAAACCGTCCTCGATGCACATCCCAAGTCGTGTCCGCGCACGGCTCCGCGAACACACCGTCGCGCATGTAATCGCAACACGTATCAAGCGCGTCGACGCACGTGACGATGCGAAACGGCACCGCCGCGGTGGACCATAAGTGCTTTAATTTGGATGAAAACCGCCGCAAGCCGCCGCCGGTGAGCCACGCGAACGCCACCGTCGGCGATGAGCGCGCCGCACCGATGCCCGCGTTCAACGCCTCCACGCTCAATGTGGTTAAATCACACTCGACAAAATCGCACAGATGCGCGACGTGGTGTTTCTCGGCGAGCGCGCGACTGGCGGCGATGAGCTCGGCGTCGTGCTCGAGGCCGACGCAGCGACACCCGTACCGACGCGCTGCTTCGACGACGACGCTCCCGTCACCGCTTCCCAAGTCATACAGCGTGTCCGCAGACGTCAAACGAATGGCACGGAACGCATAGGGCAGCCGACTCGGCGCCGTGCGCGCGTACGGCGCGAGTGAGGCTGCGGATAACGCGTCCCGGCCGGTCGCCTCAATTGAGGCGGCGACCAACCTCAAGTCGCGTCGTAAAAGTTCGTTTTGTTCACGCGCCACCGTATCGGCGCACGCGAAATGTCGCGACTGCGTCGAGGACGATGGCGATGACGACGTCGTCTCGTCCGTGGTGTAACGTCGCATCGATTGGTGCGCGTTTAAGAATGAGCTCGGGACTTTTCGTCGCGCGACGTTTTGTAAGATACATCGTGGACGACGCATAGGGCGCACGCAACGCAGTGTGCGATGTATATAAGTGTACAAATGTGATTTACCGGTAAATGCATGATTCATCAATGTATTGTATTATTATGACTCGTTCACATGAACACCCGAAGCGCCGCGAGCCCGAGCGCGGCGAACGAAACCAACGCGCCTATCCCCCCGCGAATAATCTCCGTCTTCGCCGCCTCCATCTGCGTCTTCATCGCACTCAATTCCCGATCCACCCTAGCCTCAGTCGCATTCGACGTCGACTCTAATTTCGCATACTCTTCTCGCATGCGTCCTTTTTCAAGGTTCAAATCCAACTTTTGCGACTGCGTGATGCGCTCAATGTTATACTTCATATCCGCTCTAAGCTTATCATTCTCCGCCACGAGCGTCTCCGTTTGATGCCGCGACGCCGCCGCAGTTTCTCGCAGTTGTGAATTCGTTTCCACCTTGAGCGCTTGCACTTCGGCGCGCGCTTGCATTAATTCACGTTCTAAATCGCTTCGCACGACGAATCCCGCCCGCGTCATCGCGTCCAAACACGTCGCCACCACCGCGTGCGCCTGCGCCTCGGGTAACCCGCTCGCGGTGAGGTTTTTCACGAGTTTGAAGCTATCGATGCGGTCGACCGTTTGCGACGACGACAACGCCGACGCCGACGCGGATGTCATCAATCTTTGAAAATTTTGAAAATTTCCCACCGCGCTCGTCGTCGTCGTCGCGCGGTCGCCACCGCCCGTCGTTGCCGCACGCCGCACATCGTTCGCGAGGTTTTTCACGACCGCGCGCATCCGCGTGTCCCGGCGCATCAACAGCGTCGTCATCGTTGACGGTCTGGCGCGCAATGCCGTTACAGCAGGCGTGGCGTCTGGCGTCACTTCTTCGCGTCATGCTCGCGCCGAGCGCATTCGCGCCGCGGTCGCGCGCACCGACGACGTTCCTTCGCGCGTCCTCGTCCTCGTCCTCGTCGCGCGGCGGCGGCGGCGGCGCGTTTAAGGCGAATGGATGCCGCGCCGATGCCGGCGGCGGCGCTCGAGCGCGACCGAAACACGCCCGCGACGCCGCGCGCGACGTGCCGATCGGCACCGCCTGGCGCGTGTACGACGTCTACGTGCCTCTGCATCTCGACGCCGGGAAGGATTCGCACGCGGCGACGCGAGCGGTGCGGGATGCGGTGGGGAAGATTCTCGGGCTCAAGGCGGCGCTCGAGCTCGACGACGCCGGCGTGCGCGTCTATCGCAAGACGTGCGATGCGCGCGCGGACCCACCGGGGTTTTCGTACGTCGTAGACGTGGATGATGATGCGATTGTTCGCGCGAAAGGGACGGTGAGGCCGATACGGGCGCGGGCGAAAAAGGTGGAACGGATACGCGAGGAGGATGAGCGGACGGTGGAGTACGGGTTGAACGCCGTGGACGCGGCGAATGCGTACGTTCGAGCGCCGACGCGCGGTGTGCGCGAGGATGTGACGCGAGATTCGAGAAGTGATGGGTGCGTGGTGGTGATTGGGCTCGGGCCGGCTGGGTTGTTTGCGGCGCTGGCGCTGGCGGAAGCTGGGATTAAGGTGACGGTGGTCGAACGCGGGCAGCCGGTGGAGACGCGAGGGAAGGACATTGGTGCGTTGTTCGCCCGTAGACAGTTGAATGGGGAGAGTAATTTGTGCTATGGTGAAGGAGGCGCGGGAACGTGGTCGGATGGTAAGCTCACGACGCGCATCGGGCGCAATGGTGATCGTGTGCGTTCGGTATTTCGCGCGCTGGTGCGTTTCGGCGCGCCAGAGAGCATCCTCGTCGACGGCAAGCCTCACCTCGGGACCGATCGTTTAGTGCGCATTCTACGCACGGCGAGGCATTATTTAGAGAGTATAGGGGTGGAATTTTTGTTTGGCGAAAAGGCTACGCGGGTGAATCGCGACAGCGTCACTGGAGCGGCGGCTTCGGTGACGTTGGCGTCGGGCGACGTCGTGCGCTGCGCCTCAGTCGTGCTCGCCGCCGGACACAGCTCGCGGCAGCTCATGGAAGCGCTGCACGAGGATGGGGTGAAATTATCGTACCAATCATTTGCGGCGGGGTTTAGGATTGAGCATCCCCAAGGTTTGCTCGATACGATTCAATACGGGAGCAAATACGCCGGATACGTGGACAACGGTAAAGGGCCGCTCCCCGTCGCGGATTACCGCGTGGCGAACACCGTCGAAGACGGCGTCGCCGCTGGACGCGCGTGCTATTCCTTTTGCATGTGCCCGGGTGGGCAAATCGTCCCCACGTCCACCGTCGAAGGCGAGCTGTGCATTAACGGAATGAGTTTCAGTAAACGCGCGAGTAAATGGGCGAATAGCGGATTGGTGAGCGCGATTTCTGAAGCCGACGCCGCGCCGTTCGCCGAGGTTGGCTACGAGCCCCTATGCGGCGTCTCGTTCCAGCGACACATCGAACGCGAAGCCGCCATCATGGGCGGTGGCTCGCTTGTCGTTCCAGTGCAAACTGCGGAGGATTTCTTGCTCGAACGCGTGAGTAAACGCGAGACGTTGCCGTCGAGCTCGTACCGGTTGGGCGTGACGCCCGCGCCGTTGCACGAATTGTATCCGCCCGCGATCACCGCCGCCATTCGTGAGTCTCTCGCGCGTTTCGACAAGCAATTGCCTGGTTTCGCCGGTTCACAGGCGCTCATTCACGCACCCGAAGCGCGCACGTCGTCGCCAGTGCGCATTGACCGCGACAAGGAGACGATGTGTAGCGTGTCCATGGATGGATTGTATCCCACGGGTGAAGGCGCGGGGTACGCGGGCGGCATCGTCAGCGCCGCTGTCGATGGCTTAGCCGCGGCGGATGCGATTTTACGCGCGTGTGGGATAACTCCGCATCACGCGTTCGCCGTGGACGGGGCGTGAGCGTGGGCGACGATGACAACGCGAACGTCCTAGGATGAGATAAAATATTTACACGCGTGTACAATACGAAAACAACTGAATTTTTTTGTAGTCTACGGATGCCTGCGACCGAATTGACTCTTTAGCGCGCGAGATAGCCCGCACCGCGGCGCGGGAGGTCCCATTCGCGATCGATATCGAATGCGTCGACGCCCGCAGCGCCGGGAGGGGCGTCCAAGTCTTCGTCGGAAATCGCGACGAGCGTGGCGTCCAAAATCGACGCCACGGTGGTTTCGGGACGCTTGGCGCGCTTTTGCAACTCTTCGTCCACGAGTCGACGCCATAGCTTGTTATTGGCGCACCCATGGAAGAGATTTTGAATCGGATGCATCATGTGACGCACGCTCGGAACGCGATAGCCATCTTTTGTGGTGCCGAATCGACCAATGTTTTCATCCGCGTATTCGGCGTAGCGCTGTAAAAATACCCGTCGGCTCGGACACGGATTACTTTCGGCTCCATAAATCTCCGTATCCGCGGCGCTGAGCAATCCCCACGGATCGGCGTGCGCTTGTCGACCAATCATGACGCCGCGTATCGGCCCTCCGTCCGCGGGTCCGCGCGTGAGCGCGTTCGAGACGTCATTCAACGTCTTCAATCCGCCATTCAAGTGAAATTCGCACTCGGGAAAATCTCTAGCGATGGCGTACGCCCAATCGTGCCTCAACGGCGGTACTGTTCTGTTCTCCGCGGGCGACAACCCAGCTAAAATTGCTTTCCGCGCGTGCACGTAAAAACGCCTCGTCGGGCTTCGCGCCACGATCGTTTCCACATACCGACAAAAATCGTCGTAGCCGTCGACGTCGTCCACGCCGATGCGGCACTTTACGCTCACGGGTGTTCCATCCGGCGCATTCTCCGCCATCGCCGCCAAACACTCCGCCACCAGCTCCGGCTCCATCATCAACGCCGCACCAAAACACCCTTTCCCAGCCACTTTCGGACTCGGACACCCAGAATTTAAATTAATTTCCTCGTACCCGTACGGAGCCGAAATCGCCGTCGCCCGTCCCAAAATCTCTGGAGACGACCCACCAAGTTGCAACACCGTCGCCGCCGTCGCCACGGGGTAATCCAAAAACCTATCCACCCTCGTCCCATCCTCTACCGCGTGCGTCAGCGTCTGATCCACCTCCATCTCCGTCCATAACCACGCGTATTTCGACATCAGCCGACACATCACGCGAAAGTGCGTCGTCGTGTACTCCATCATCGGCGCCACGCTCAGCGCGCTCGCGTGCCCTACCGCGGGTTTCGCCCACACCACCGGCGCATCCGCCGCGCGTCTGACGTACACATCGCTCGCCCACGGCCACGCGGGCGCGGCGTGCGCGACGACGCGCGCGAATGTCCGTCGCGACCCTACGCCATGGAGCCGCCGCATCTTCATCGCCATTCGCGCCGCATCGTGCGCGCGCGCGACGGATGGCGCGCGCACCGCGCGCACCGCGCGCTGCGGCGCGTGCGTGAGCGCGAACGCCGCGCGCGACGTCGCCATCGACGGCGAGCGCGCGCGAGAGAGGCGCGGAATGGCGAGTGCAAGAAAAAGTGCATCGTCATTCCGCGACGCAATGATGCGCGCGTGCGCGCCCCGTGGCGCGGCGTTCGCGCCTCCACGCGCGCCAGGCGACGGCGCCCATCGCGCGCGTCGCCTCCGACGCGCGTGCGCGCGCGCGAGCGATGACGACGACGCGCTGGGCAAGGTTTTTCGTGACGTGTACGTCCCGGACCGAGGCAAGGAGATGTTTTTCGGCGTCTTTCAGCGCGACGTGGATCGCGCGCGCGTGCCGGATGAGGCGACGCGCGCGGAATTACGTCGAGACGCATCGAAGCAATTGGTGAATATCGGCGCCGCGGAGCGCGAGCGACGGATGGATGTGGGGAAAGGGGCGAGCGCGTTGAGCGCGCTCGTCGTCGTCGGGCAGCTCGCGACGGGCGCGACGCGTTTGGAGCGATTGGCGGTGATGATTCCGTTGTTTTTTGCGCTGGGGTTCGTGGGAAGTGCGAAAACGGGGTTATGAAATATCGCGCAAGCCGGGGTGTGGGACGTCGATGGCTCGGGCTTGCGAGAGATTGAGGATGAAAGTTTGGCAAAACGTATTCGGGACAAGGTGAACGATTTCAACGCGAAGAGCGCGGCGGCGACAATCGCGGTCACTGCGTTTTATGCGTTTGTCGTTCCCGAATTTTAAGGGGAAAATACATCCTGCTTTGAGTCGTCGTTTTCGATTGATTATTGTATAGGAGAAAGGGTTTGACGAGCGTAGGCGTGACGGCGAACGCGACACCGCGAGACATTCTCGCGACGCGTTGGCTCGATTCCTCGTCAAACCCGTCCTCGTGCGACGATTGTGTACCATGTTACTCCTTTGTGATACGTTTTATATTATACCTCTACTTACAGCAAAGCAAAAATCGTCTAGTACCGTCGTCGCCGTCGTCGTCGTCGTCATCATCATCCTTCGTTTGCCGGAGCGACGCTTTTAATGTGCAACTCTGCGTACTGCGCGTCGCTCACTTCTCCCGGCGCCTCGGTGAGCAAACAAGCCCCATTTGCGGTTTTCGGGAACGCAATAACATCTCGAATCGATCGTGCGCCCGCGAGCATCATCACCAATCGATCGAGGCCAAACGCCAAGCCTCCGTGCGGCGGCGCGCCGTACTGAAACGCCTCCATGAGATAGCCAAATTTATTCTCCGCCTCCTCCGACGTCAATCCAATGGCGCTAAACACCGCCTCTTGCACGTCGCGGCGGTAGATGCGCAAGGAGCCACCGCCAATTTCCACGCCGTTATACACCAAGTCGTACGCGATCGCGCGGGCGTTGGTTAAATCGTTTGGATTGGCTTGGGCGTCGTCTTGGTTGGGCGCGGTGAACGGGTGGTGCATCGCCTCGTGCCGACCTTCGTCCTCGTTGAATTCAAACATTGGAAACTCGGTGATCCATAACACGGCGTGTGCGCCGTTGGGAATCATGTCGTACTCGCGAGCGATGAATTGTCGCACGCGGTCGAGAGTTTTATTGACCAAGTTCTTGTGACCAGCGGCGAAGAGGAGCAAGTCGCCGGGTTTGGCGTTTGAGACGCGAATGACGTCAGCCGCGGCGGCGCCGACGCCTTCAACCAATCCCTTGGCGCCATCGAGCGAAACACCGTCTTCGGCGACGCGTACGAATGCTAAACCACCCGCACCCGCGGCGATGGCTTCGTTAAACACGTCGCCCTTGGGCTTGAGCTTGGAATTTGGAATTTTTTTGGCGTCGTCGACGACTAAAACCTTGACGACGCCGTTGGGCGCGGCGAGCGCGTCGGCGAATAATTTAAACTCTGTACCCGCCAACGCGTCGTTGATGGTGGTCATCTCCATTCCGTATCGCAAGTCGGGTTTGTCGCAGCCGTACTTTTCCATTGCGTGCGCAAACGTCATCGTGGGAAACGTCGAGGGAAGGTCGACGTCGGCGCCAGACTTGAACGCCGCGCGCATTAAATCCTCGGCGAGCTTCATGACGCCCGCGTCATCCGTAAACGCCATCTCGATATCGAGCTGCGTGAATTCTGGTTGTCGGTCAGCGCGTAAATCTTCATCTCTAAAACACCGCGCGACTTGATAATACCGATCGACGCCAGCCACCATGAGCATTTGTTTAAAGAGTTGCGGCGATTGCGGCAACGCGTACGCCCCCCCGGGTTTCAATCGACTCGGCACTAAATAATCACGCGCCCCTTCTGGCGTACTTCTCGTGAGCATCGGCGTCTCGACTTCTAAAAACCCATAGTCATCCTCTAAAACCTTACGCAACGCGCGCAAGGTTTGATGCCGAAGCTTTAAATTCCTCTGCATTTGCGGCCGACGTAAATCGAGCACGCGATTTTCCAGTCGCGTCTCCTCCTTAATCTCCTCCTTATCCTGCGCGCTTTCCGATATCCCAAACGGTAACGACCGCGCCACGGTATTTAATATCGTTATCTCGCTCGCCACAATCTCAATCAACCCTGTGGCGGTCTTTGTATTCACATTTAATCGTCGTCGTACCTCTCCTTTCACGCGAACGACGCACTCTTGCCTGAGCTCGCCAAAAACCTTCTTCACCTCAGCGCTCGCATCGTCATCCGCCACGATCTGCGCGATCCCGGTGTGATCGCGAACATCTGCAAAGGCAATCCCACCCATATCTCGAGACTTATCGATCCATCCGCACAGCGTCACGGCGCGACCGACGTCGGTTTCGCGAAGCGCGCCCGCGTAGCAGTCGCGGCTCGGCCACTCCAACCGCGCCGGTGCGGCGTCTCCCGCGCTCGCACGAGGTGTCGTCGCGTACGACGCGCGACGCGGGCGGGATTTATGCGCGTGTCGCGGCGTCAGCGCGCCGCGCGACGCCGCAGACGCGACGAATGTCGACGCTATGGGTGATGCCCCAGCCACCCCCAATGAGCGCGGCACATTCGCGACGAGCGCGGCGCGTGCGCGCGCCGAACGCGCCGACGCGGGCGATGCGCGCGCTGAGGACAACGTCGTGAGTCCGCGTTCGAGCGCGGAGGTCATGCGAGACATGGCGCGCGCGCGTACAGCGGCGCGAGGCGACGTTTGAGGAGGTTTTGCGCGCCGAATTCGAGCCCCAGTGCGCGACGCGCGCGACGAGCCGCGAGCGACGCGTCGAGGCGTCGAGCGCGATGACGCGCGCGAGCGCCATGCACGCGTCGCTCGCGCGCGCGCGAGCGGAGGCGACGCGCGCGCGCGAGGCGCGAGCTCGTTCTGCGAGCGCTGGGCTCAAAAAGTGCATCCATTCGCGGCGCATTCGCGGCGCTGTCGTCGTCGTCGCGGCGCGTGACGGCAAAGAGCGCGTGCGTGATGCGTTCGCGGGCGTATTTGAGCGCGCGCGGTGCGTGTGCGGCGATAGCAAGTCGAGAGTCGCGCTCGAGAGTCGCGCGGGCGCGGAGGACGCCGTCGGCGAGCGGCCGTTTAGCGACGCCGTGTTTGGATTTGTGTTCTCCATGCTCGCGTTCGGCGCGCTCGGGATGGTGGATGAGAGCATTAAGAGCGTGTATGGCGCACGCGCGGCGCCGTTTATGTGCGGGAGCTGGGCGTCGCTCTCGGTGCTGGCATTCGGCGTCGTGGACGCGCCGCCGATGCGAATGTGGAACGTTCTCGTTGGGACGGTGTGTTCGGCGGCGATCGCCACCGCACTCGTCGGCGCGTTTGGTGCAAGTTGGCAGACGAGAGCGCTATCGTTGTCTCTTTCGACGGCGTGTATGATGCGGTTAGGGGCGATTCATCCGCCCGCAGGCGCTTTAGCGATGATTATAGTCGATAACGCGGCGTTTACGAATTTGGGCTGGACGGCATTGGCGTATCCGGCGCTCGCGGGGTCATTATTCATCGTCGCCATGTCTGCGGCGTGTCAAACGGCGAAAACGAGATTTGAATTTGAATGGTCCGACGTCGTCGACGCCATCGGCGGTCGTTGGCGGCGGCGTTGATATTGTTGTTTGTTGCTGTTGTTGTTGTACCGTTTTGTTGTCAATGTGTACCGTAGGCGTAAAATTAAAATCAAGTCATCGTCGGCACGTCGTTACGCACCCATCGACCAGTGCTCTTTTCGTGCGCAAAGTACTTTGGACGCCAAATGTCGCCGCGCTCGGCGCGCGCGCGCCTTTCGACGCGTTCGTCATCCTCAACTTTTTTCTTCGCCGCTCGCGCGGCGTCCCAATCGTTTCTATCCATGGCTTCAAAGCACTCTCGCCACACCGTATCGCTATCGCGAGGATCATCATGCCGCTTCACCATCATCCAATGCTCGTGAGTTCGTCCCGATTGGCCGATGCGCAAAAACTCATTGGCGTCGTAAATCGTCTTTGGCCGTTTGTCCGCGCGCGTCGGCGTCGCCACCACCTCGCCGTCGTATCGGCCGTCAATCGTGTACACAACTCCATTCCCAGCACCGAGAGCATACACCGCACCCTTGATGCGATGACATCCATATTTCGTGCCGTACGTCAATTCAGCGCGAAATCCCGTCCGCGCGCACGCAAACGTCACCGGCGCGTTTGGCTTCATTCTCGCGTACCATCGAGGTAGAAACCTCCATTCGAACGTCGGCATCGATGCCTCGTACGTCTCATTACCGCGAGATGGAATAACAAACTGTACGTAGCCGTCGAGTGCGACGTCAATGTGTGCGCCAACTAAGCGCGGCTTCGGTTGCACGTTTCCGGCGACGACAAACGTCGGCCCACGGGCGAAATTAGCCGTCACTGGCGGATGATGACTGACTTGTTCCCACACACACTCAAACGACGACCCATCCGCGAATGTGATCGTATGCATCGCGGTTTCCCCGAGCACTGGATTGAGCGGCTTTTTCAACGATCGAGGGGGCTCGCATTCGGCGATGAAGGCGCCGAGCGCGCCTAAGAACCGCTCCTCGGCGGTGGAATCGACGCGGATGCGCCGCAGCATTTCAAACATTCGAAACGTTCTCGACGGCATGTCTTTCGATATCGGACTCACGCTATCGGTGGCGATTCGCAGAACGCTATAACGCGAACACCACCGTATGGGTGTGCCGAGGAATGATGTCAAGTCGATGGATTTCTTTGACGCGGCGGCGTTGAGCACCGCTTTGATTGCCGTCGCCGTAGCTCTCGCCCGCGCGGCTAAATTCGAGCGAGATTCCCGCTCCATGCGCTCCGACGCGCGCGACAACGCCGCAAATGTACCATCATCATCGTCATGATCATCTTCAACATCGCGCATCATCGGTTGATCACTTGAAAGCGCCGAGGCGCGCGCATCAAACGCGTCGCGCGCGTCAAAAAAGACGTCGCTCGCGTCGGCAAATGTCACATCGGCGTCATCATCCACAAGCACCACCGCGCGTCGACGGTCGGGCGAGCCACACACGGGAAAACACATCATCGACATCGTCGCACGCACTGATGCGGCGAGACGTCGTCGTCGACGACGCACGCGTCGCCAAATGTCACATGGCGCGCGTCACATGGCACATGTCACATGGCGCATGTCACAATGATGGCATACGTTGCGCATATTCACCGCGGCGACGCGCGAGTCGCGCGCGCGCGATCGATGCGTGCGAGTCTCGCGCACACGCGCCATGGATGCGCATCGCGCGCGCCGTCGCGCACCGTCGCGCGGCGATGCGTTGATGAGACCAACAAAATCGCCAGCTGGACAATTTCAAGCCACAGCCCATCGCGCGACATCGTCCGCCGCACACCGCCCCGCTCGAGGCAGATGACGAGCGACAGGTACGCGAACATGTGCATTCGCATCGCATCGCACTCGCACTCGCACTCGCACTCGCGCATCGCCGCGCGTACCGCGCGTACCGTTGACTGACGTCGATGTCGTGTGTGTCGGTTGGTCAGCGCGCACCCGCGCGAGGTCGAGCTCCAACGCATGGATGCCGAACGCGGCGTCGCCACCGCCGACGACGGCGCGAGCGACGACGGATTTGATATCCCCACCATCGCCGATGGCGAATTCTTGCTCGAGCCGATCGATATGTCCGCGCTCACGCCCTGGGAACGCAAAGTTCGCAAGTTTAAAGATTGTTTTTGGACGCTCGAGGCGTCGCTCGCGTGGTGTTTTGGATTGGAAGACTCAAAGTTTGCGTATGAATTGGACGTGAAAGAGGAAGAGGAAGAGGAAAGTGCGCGGGCAGAGGCGCGAGCGGAGGCGATGAGCGAGGCGGAGGCGGCTGTGGCGGCGGCGAGCGTCGAAGGCGGAGCCGCGCGCGGATAACGCGACGTCGACGCGCGTCTCATGCATCGATCGTGATCTCGCGCAATCGCGCGATCGATGCGTGCATATATATCTTATCCATTGTGTAATTCATGTCGCGTTATTAGCCAAAGAGTGTGCGCGTCGACGACGTCGTTCGCGATTGAACACATTTTTTGACGCGCACCGAACACCCAAGCGCGCGTCACAATCTTCCACGCCGCATGCGGCGCCGTCGCGCGATGCGCGGCGCGCCGCATCGTGCGCTCCGCGTCGCGTGCATCATCGCCGCGATCGTCACCCCGCTCGTGGCGGCGTTCGACGCGTGTGGCGACGATTGTGGGCGTCGATTACATCGTCTGGAAGATTTGCTCAAATTAGCGGAACCACCGCTCGTTGGCGCGTTTTGCGTCACGAAACTCTCCGCTACGACCGCGATCGGGTGCAGCACGATGACGAACTCTATTTCGCACGTCATCGAGCGCGTGCACCCGCTCGGGGAGAACCTCGCGGTGTCGTCGTTGGGGGGCGATCGCGTGGTGGTGGCGACGCCGGCGGCGTTTCTCGCCTTGGCGCGAGACGTGTATAGCGCCGCGAGCGACGATGACGACGACGCGCTCGAGATCAGGGCGCGCATTAAAGGTATTTTAGTCGAAACGCTTGATGTGAGCGATGAGGAGGAGAAGGCGTGGACGGGGGCGAGCGGTTTTGCGAATGCGAGCGCGTTGTGGGCTCGAGTGGCGACGATGGATTTTCGCGGCGTGCCGATGATGCTTTTAGATCGCGCGACGACGCTCAAGGCGCGCGAGCGCGCCGCAGAGAACGCTAAGCAGTTTGTTTCATCGAGTAGCGAGGATAAAGCGAGGAGTGTGCGGTTGTGGAGCGCGAGGATTAACGAACGCATGGATGGTTTGGGCAAGCGGCCGAAGACGAGGCCGCCGACGTCGCTGACGTGTTTAGCTCTAGGGACGTGTTTACCCATCGGTGGGTACTCCGTTGTCGCCACGGTGCCACCATTGCGCGACGCACTCGATGCAAAGAGCGTGATTGTGGTCGTGGCGCGGTTAGATAGCGACGGGATGTTTAGAGACGCGGCGTACGCGACAAACGCTCGCGTGAGCGGCTTGACGACGATGATGGCCATGGCCAACGCGCTCGGATCAGCGCTCTCGACAACGACCGCAAGTGATGAGTCATTGGCGCATCCAGTGGTTTTTATGGCGTTGAGTGGAGAGGATTTTGGCGCGCTTGGCGTTGATCGCGTGACGCGCGAGTGGAACAAGGCATCGGCCGAGTCTGACATTCCCGGATTAGCCGGGCGTAAGATTCGTGCCGTCATCGAGCTCGGCGCGCTCGGATTCGCGAGCGAAAGGTATGAAAACGCCGAGGCTGACGATGGTGCGCCGACGAGTGCAACGGTGTACGCGCATGGTGGTGAAGCCGCAGAGGACTTTTTAAGCGTCATGCGTGACGTCGCGAGCGCCGACGATTACCTCGTGAGCGTCGAGAATGGCGTCGATGACGCCCCGAGCGATCGAAGCGAGCGCGTGATACCGGTTACGCTCAAGACGGATGATTACGTGTACGCGTACGTGTCTGAAAATCCCACGCTTACCGCGTTGGACGCGCTCGCCGGTTCGCCGCTCGACTTTGGATTTGAGCGAAGCGTGAGTTACATGAATATGCGCGACGCGGTGGACATCTTATCTAAATCCGTCCTTGGTATGGCATTGAATGGAACCACGGCGACATCCACGTCGGCGTCGATCGATAGAGACGCGATGAACGAGGCGTTTGTGCCTCTGATGCGATGTTTGCTTGACGACGCGGTTGGCTTGGCGAGATGCGCGCTCGGCAAAGACTACGTCTTCGGCGACGACGATAACGCTGATGTTGCAGATGCGACGACCATGATGAACATTACGACGCGATATCCTGACGTTTTACTCGGCATCGACGCCGATGTGCAGGCGCATGAGAGCAAGAACGCGTTTACTCGTTTTGTTTGGAATTATCTCGCCGCGGTGACGGCTTCAGCGACGTCGTCAGCAACGTCAACACAATGCGAAAACGATGGAACATGTGCGTCAGCGAACGCAGTATGCGTCGGTAAAACCGCATCGAGCGTCGGCACGTGCGTTGACGCTGCGCCACGATACGTCTTGGCGTTGTCCACCCGCTTGCGCTACGATGGCTCGACGGGTGCATGGTCTGTTAAAGACGCCGAGGATGATTTCGAACGCGCCGCGCCGCTATGGACCGAGTCGAATTGGCAACCTGATATCGGCGGAGTGCTGCACGCAGACCCGACGTTTTGGGATAACGTGTGGTTCGCATCGATGACGTTGGCGAGCTTGCTGTGCTCGTGGTTCTTCAATCGCGCGTCGAACCGCGCGCAAGCCATCGAAGACGACACGGCGTAACGTCAAGGTATCTCTCTAGTAGTGGGCACACCAGGATAGTAGTTTAGAACGAGCACGCGAACACACATAGATCATCATAGCCGCGTGACAATTGTGTAAAAGAATTTTTTCATTGCAAGCGAGCGAGCGGTCATTGTACATTAATACGCCCACGTATACGAACCATCCGCGACGTCATCCACGATGCCAACCTTTTGGAATCGACCCGCGCTCTCCCACGCTTCCAAGCCTCCGCGCACTTCATCATACGTCGCCTTCGCGTCGGCGTCCGCCAACATGGCGGCGTACCACGTCTTCAAATTCGGCGCCTTTGCGAACGCGTCTCGCCAGCCAAAGTACTTTGGCAACAAGAACTCAATGAAAATAAACGTCGGAAACAACGCAGCGTCCGCGGTACTCTTCTCCGTACCCGCGATGAACGGACCAGGCGTGCGAGTAGCGATTTCTTCGAGCACGGCGATTTGTTTCGCGATTTCAGCGATACCGTTCGCGCGCGCCCCGCGATCCATCGGTCCCCTATACATCGCCCCTTGCGCCGCAGCAATGTACACATCGTGCACACGCGTCGCCAGATTACAACACGCGCGCGCCTCGGCGGTATCCGGCGTCAACGACGGCCCCGACGTTGCGTATTTATCACACAAATACTGCGCAATCACTTCCGACTCTGGCAACTTCAACCCCCCTGCGACGACGAACGTCGGCATCTTCAGCTGCGCGCATCGTCAGTCAACGCGCATAAAAATCACATCTATACATTCGCATCGCACCTGTGGGTTCAGCGCCGCGTATTCGGCGCCTTTAATGCCCCCATCGAACGCTTCGGTGGGGTTGACGATGTCCAAATCGATGCCCTTCCAACGCGCGATTAACCGCACGCGCGCGCCGTTATTGCTCACGGGCACGTCGTAGAGCGTGCCCGCAGACGCCGCAGCGTGCACTGCGCGCGTTCGGCGCGGCGACGCGCGCGCGAGGGCGATGGGCGAGGGGTGACACGCGATGGCGCGCATGATGGTTGAGGCGACGAGTGACGATTCAATGTCACCGCGTCGAGAGTTGCGGCATTTTCCGACGCGCACGCATCGCGCGATCGACGCGAGACGCGCGCAGACGCGAGACGCGAGCGTGTGTGGGGTGTTTTCGCGCGCGCGAGGGCGAGACGCGAGCGCGAGCGCGCGTGACGCGTTCCGCCGTCATTTGGTGCACTTTTTGAGCGCACACGATGGGCGACGCGAGCGACGCCAAGAAGGCCAAGAAGGCCAAAAAGGAGAAGAAGGAGAAGAGCGAGAAGAAGGATAAAAAGACTGAGAAGCGCTCGCGTGAGATTGAGGCGAACGGGAAGGGTAATGGTGGTGAAGGATCGAAGAAGGTGAAGGCGGCAGCCGTCGACGGCGGCTCGAGCGGCGGCGCGGCGTATCCGACGTTTGATACATTCGATGCCACACCGTTCGATAAGGCGATTACCGCGAGATTGTCATCAACGTTTCCTTCACCGAGTGCGATTCAAAGCGCGGCGTGGCCGGCGGCGTGTGATGGTAAAGATGTCATCGCCGTCGCGAAGACGGGGAGCGGCAAGACGTTGGCGTTTTTGCTGCCGATGTTCCATCGCATCGAAAACACGCGCGGTGACGTAGAAGGTTTAGTTGTTGCGCCGACTCGAGAGTTGGCGATACAAATTCAAGCCGAATGCGAGAAATTCGGCGCTGAATATGGGTTTCAGAGCGCGTGCGTGTACGGCGGCGCCTCGGCGCACGACCAACGCAACGCGCTGCGCACGAAAAAGCCGTGCGTCGTCATCGGCACCCCAGGACGGTTAGTAGACTTGATGAGTCAAGAAGGCGTGTTGACGCTGAGTAAATTAAAAGTTATCGTGCTCGATGAGGCGGATAGGATGCTCGACATGGGGTTTGAGCCTCAGATTAAAACTATTTTTGGCGACTGTCCGGCGGAGCGTCAGACATTGCTCTTCTCCGCGACGTGGCCTAAAGCCGTGCGTAAGCTCGCGGCGGGGTATTTACGCGACAAGGCGCACGTACAAGAAATATTTGTCGGTGAAGGTGAACTTGACGGCGAGTTGGCGGCGAATAAATCCATCTCCCAGCGATTCATTCAAGCGCGAGACCACGAAAAAGATGAGCACTTGTACAAGTTGATTTGCGAATTTCCCGACGACTCTCGCGTCGTCGTCTTCGCCAACACCAAGCGTCGCGTCGAAAACCTCTCAAAAACCTTTGCCGCAGAAGGTTTCGGCACCGTTTCCGTGCACGGTGATAAAACACAAGCCGATCGCGAGGCATCGTTGAAGAAATTCGTCACCAACCAATGTCCGCTCATGATGGCCACCGACGTCGCCGCTCGAGGATTGGACATTAAAGGCGTCACACACGTCATTAACTACGACATGGCGCGCGATGTGGAGTCCTACGTCCACCGCATCGGTCGTACCGGTCGTGCTGGTGAACTCGGTGCCGCAATTACGTTCTGGAATCCCGATTACGACAAGCAATGCACGCCGGCGTTGTGTAAAATCGCGCGCGACGCGAACCAAGACGTCCCCGAGTGGCTCGCAAAGTTTGAAAAAACAAAGGAATCCAAGCAATGGAAAACCGCCGACGCCAAGTTGTAAACGATCGACTGTGCTTTAAATTTTATTTTTGCTCATTGTAATCGCGAGTGCGACATTGCCGGGCGAGACATCGACGCGAGCCGTCCTCGCGCGCGCGTTGACAGTGCCAAATGTCCGAATGATACAGTTTGAATTTCTCACCCAACAGCTCACCCGCGCGCCGCACCGTGCGACGCGCATCGCCCCGCGACGCGCGCGCAAACGACGCGCGCATAAAAGGTTGTAGCATTAGCATCGCGTCATGCCGCCACATAACCGCGCGTTGGCGTCGATGCTCAATGAAAAGTTTCGAATCTCTGGGCTGTCTCTGAGCGGGTGCGGCGCGCGCGCGACGCTGGAGCATCTCTCCGCCGCCGACGACGAGGTCCGCGCGTTGGATGCGCTGCTTGACGTGCTTTCGCGCATGGAACTCACGACGAGCGTGGTGAAAGGGGAGGTGATTGAGCGTGCGATACGGGAGCTTCGAGAGAGTGGGCGCGCGGTTGCGATGGATGCGCTCGAGCCGACGACGGCTACGAATGACGATGGTATCACGATTTGCGATGCGTTCAAGACGAAAAGGTATGCGTATGATAGCCAGCGACGGATGTTTGATGAGGTGAATCGTCCGTCGAGGATTGAGAGCGCGGCGGAAGGGAAGATTGATTTATACCGAGACCGGTTTTTGTTGCTCGAGCAGCGGCTCAGTCGGTCGCGGCAGTTTACTAGGTCGACGTTACGCGTCGGTAGTGGTGCGGATTCGCACGCAACGGCGCAGTTGACGTCAATTCAGTCGTTGTTAGGCGTGAGTAAGGATACGAAGTTCATCATGGGGTGCTTGTCGCAGTTGGAGGATGATAGATTTTACATAGAGGATTTAACGGGCACGGTGCGGGTGGATTTAACCGCGTGCGAGACGTCGTTGGGATTGTTCACGGAGAATTGCGTGGTGATTGCTGAGGGCGAAGTGAGGCCGGATGGAGTGTTTGAAGTCATCGCACTGACGTTTCCCCCGAGCGAGAGTCGCGAGAACACGCGGAATGCGACGAATGCGTTAGATTTCTTTGGCGCCGGACACATTTTGCGCCCGACAGAGCTCCCCGAGCTCGAAGAGAAAGAAATGGAGCGCATCGGTGAGCAGTTCGTTGTTTTGGCCGACGTGTGGTTAGATCAACAGCGAACATTTGATCGTTTGGCGAAGCTCTTCGATGCGTTTGATTCGCAAGACGACGTTCCGGGATTGATGGTTTTCATGGGGGATTTCACTTCGACGCCGTTTGGACCGACGCACTTTGACTTTAGAGCGTACTCTGCTGGTTTCGACAAGCTCGCGGAATTACTTGAAGACTACCCGCGTCTTCGACAGGAAAGCAGGTTTGTGTTCGTTCCTGGGCCGGGCGATCCTGGTCTCAGTGCGGCGTTACCACGACCTGGGTTGCAGCCATCCGTCACTGGTTCGATGCTCGACAAGGTGCCGCGCGCGCACTTTGCGAGTAATCCCGCAAAGATTAGATACTTTTCCCAAGATTTAGTCTTCTTCCGTGAAGACTTGCAAGCAAAGATGCGTCGGAACTGCTTGATTCCCCCGGACGACACAAAAGTGCGCACGCACGTCGTCGATGAGAATGGTCAAGAGATTGAAGTCGACGCCGCCGATCGCCCGACATTTCAGCACTTGGCGGCGACGTTGGTCCAACAGGCGCATTTATGTCCGTTACCCATCACCCAAGCGCCTATTTATTGGGAATTCGATCACGCTTTATGGCTCTACCCGGCACCGACCGCTATTTTCTTGGGCGACCGCACCGAACAGCAGTCGTTGACGGATTTTGAGGACACCGTGTTGACCAATCCTGGATGTTTCGGCGGCGAAGGACCGGGTGAGTTTCTCACGTACTGCCCAGCCACGGGTGTCGTGCAGTTCTCCGCCGTGCCTTAGTAGGACGCTTCGAGTCTTTTGTGTTCTTCTCAACTCGCTTTGCAATGCTAAGTACTACATGCTAACTACTAATCGTCGTCCGAGCGGCGCCGACGCGCGTATCCGCTCGTCCGCTCTCGCTTTGACTCGCGCCATCCCGCGCCTCCCCGGCGCGGCTCAAACATTTTTGGATGATTAAATAACTCATCCTTGGCGGCGTCGTACGCACCATTGTCCGAGTCACGCTTTGCACGGGCGTATGCATCATGCGTATACGCCACAGAACCGCCCTTGGCGCGATTGTACGCGTCGAAGAGCGCCGCTTTACACGTCGACGACGGCGCTCCATCCGCCGACGACGTCCCCGTCTTCGCATCTAATATCTCCACCTCGGCGTCATCATCATGCGCGCACCACACCATCGCGAATGGATTATCAAACGTCGCACCTTCTTCGGCATCCATGGGCACGTCATCGAATACGACGGCGGTTTCCATCAGCGCCGGATGCCGAGCGACAAACGCTCCGTCGCTAGACTTAAATCCATCCACGCGACAGCACATCGCGCGACATAAATGCGGCTCTGAAAACTTCCGTCCAACCGTAATAGACGCCACGCGTAATGGTTCTGGCATAAATGCGCGCAAAAGCGCACCCTGATAGCCGACAACGTTCCATACGCATAATTTATCGCTACACGTCAACGAAACGCCGAGCGCCGAACCGACGGGTGCCGTCCCCGGCGCCAACTCCCCACGATCGCACATGCGCTGTACATCCTCCGGCAACGCGTCATCCTTTGACGACTTTACTATTTTCACGCACAGCGCCACTTGGCCAGCGTCACAGGCGCTGCGTTGAAGCTTTTCATGCGGCTCGCTCGGCGTCCCGCGCTCGCCCAGCGACTCGCGTCGCCGCTCGGTTGACTTTCCTTTCGCCCATCGCCGCACGCACGCGTTCCCGCACGGCGCCGAGCTGACATACAGGTGCAACGAAATATTCTCTCGCACGCGCATGATGCCATCGTCGGTGACGTCGACTATACCATCGTCGTCGGTTGAGTCTTTACGCCGCAACGACTCAAAGAAAAACTTTTTCAATCCGCGCCTGGCGAGCACCTCAGCGTGCGCGTCAAGAATCTCGTGCCCCGTGATTGCGACGTCGCGTGCGATTGTCTTCGTGCCGACGCCGAGGGATATCACGCGCACGGTGTCGGTGATGCGGTCGTACGCGACGAACGCCGCGAGGACGGTGCGCGTCGGGACGCGTTCGCGCGGACACGAGGACGAGGCGACGAGTTCAGCGTAGCGTTCGCACGCGACGCGAGCGATGCGATCGGCGAAAGCGCACGTTCCGGTGCGGGGTTTCTCCCCGGGGCGCGTGCGCTTGGATGGTGGTTCGTCCGAGGACGTCATGAAGTGAAGTCGCGCGTCTCTGTTTCCTCGTCGCTTTTTCGTCGTTTGTATAACAACAAAATTTTCTCATCGCCGCCGAATCAGCCGTCGACGATGGGGCTATGTATTATATATGTCTGTATCTGTGCAGTGGTTGTTCGTGCGCGTATGCCGTGACTGTATTAGCCCTGCTTGCCGAGTTCGAGCTTGCGCTTGACGAGCGCAATCGAGTTGAACAAGACGCCGTCGGCGATGCCCATGACGGAATACACCCCTCCTACGATCGCCATCAGGCTCGTAATGAATTCATAGAACGCCGTGCGCGTCTCGTTGACCGTGATTTGCATCGGGCTCGGTTGGTAGTGGAACTTGGCCTTTGGAAGCGGCTCGTGCACGGCGTGTGAATGCTGGGTGTACTCGTACACGCTAAACGGCAGCGTGTATCGGCCCATGGGGGTAATCGTCGTCAGCACGGTTTGCAAGTAATGCTCGTGCGAGATGTGCGCATCGCGCGATCTAAACACCTCGCCCGCGAGCTTGTCGTGCCAGTTTCCTTCCTTTTCGCCGGCGTGAAACTTGTCAAGGTAGCGGCTTCGATCGTCGCTCAATTGATGACCGAAATAAAAGTGGTTGACGACGTGCGTCATGTTCATCGATTCGCCGCGGAAAGAGTGGTCGCTGGACGATGCACTGATCCACAAGTGTCCGGGCACTTTCTTCACCAAAACAAAGCCCGTAATGCCGCACCCCGGGCCGATGATGCGCTTGTTCACGTTGGCGCTCGACGGCAAACGAATTTGCATATTCGCCTCCGCCGCCGCCTCTGGGCTGGTTTCGAGCATCTTTTCCGGCGGTGGCAACAACGAGTCGATAAAAGACGTGAGCGCGTCTACCGTGCGCGGACCGCGATAGGCGGCGTGTTCTTGCTTACCATCGTGCGTTAAAATATCCGTTCCGTGCGTAAAGATGCGAATCGTGGGATATCCAGTCACGATTTGCTTCATACAAAACGCCTCATGCACGACGCAATCCACCTTGGTGAACAACGCACGGCTCCTCACCCCCGCCGGATACTTCCCATGCACCGTCAGCGCCGCACTTTCATACACGGGCTCCAATCTCTGGCACCACGGGCACCACGGAGCGTAAAAATTCACCAACACCACCGCGTGCGTCGGATCCTTCACCATCGTTTGTAAATCCTCCAAATTATCAATCTCATACACCGGGTGTGTCACGCTAGCGGCCGGGTTGTTCGATTCCTTCAATAACTCCATACTCTTCTTGTGTTCCTCCACGTGCGCCACCGCGGTGGCGTGTTCCTCATCCGTCGCCGCCAACGCCCGTTGCGCCTCGCGGTCCCACTGCAACGGCCCAATCGGATTCATATTCGAATCAATCGCGCGCTTAAACACCGTCTTAGTCAAATTGAATCTATTCAATCCCAACGCATCGCCCACGTCCACGCTCGCAAACTCGCACGACAGCGCCGGAAACGAAAGATTAAAATTAATCCGCAACAGCTCGCCGTCGATGGATCGATCAACCACCACCTTGGTGTCAAACCTCGACGTCGTATACGCCCCAATCTCCGACAACAACAAAAACGCAATCAGCAACGTGGATAGGATAGAAATCACCGACCCTCCGATGGTGCCTTCGCTGAATTCGCGCGGAACTTTGCGATAGAAATCCATCGACTTGAGCGTGCGCGACACCTTCGATGGCGCCGCGGAAAACCCTCCGCCCGGGCCGAACGACGTCGACGGTGCGCCGCGATTGACGCGCTGCATGGTGGCGGTGACGATCGGTCGATGCGGTGCGTGTGCGCGGCTGCGGCGCGCGCGGCTCTGGCGATCGACGTCGCGCATCGTGATCTATTGGCAAGCACAATGACGGATTTTATTTGTTTGTGTTGGTCGCGCGCCATCGATGCGGCTGTCGATCGTCGCGAACGGCGGCGCGAGCGGCGGCGCGCGGCGATGGGTGTCAACTATTCTCACGCATCGCTCGACGTCGTCGTCGCGTCGAACTCGCGAGGTAACACCGCCGGAACCCGTCGGTAACAACGCCACACCACCAGTGTGACGTCTAAAAACAGAAGTCCAATCGTCACTTGCACACGCAACGAAACACACGCAGCGACCTCGTATCGCTCGTCTGATTCACACGCACGCGCGCACACACACCGAGGGATATTTTTTGCGAGCGCCCGCGCGCTTTTACGTTCTCATTCTTAATACTACGACGCGATGCGTGAAGTGATCTCTATTCACATTGGTCAAGCTGGGGTGCAAACCGGGAACTCGTGCTGGGAATTGTATTGCCTCGAACACGGTATCCAACCCGAGTGCGTATGCGTTGCGAATGTGTGCATGAAGCGATGATGGTGGTGTGGTGACGCGCGCGCCGCGCGATGGACGCAGCGCACGCTGGCGTGTGTGTGTGTGTGTATATTTTTAGACGCGCGCGCGCGCGTTGACTTTGCGTTTGACTAACGTTGACTGTTCCGCTTCTGTGCTGTACGTGGAAAACAGTGGCCAAATGCCGAGCGACAAGACCATCGGTGCTTCTGATGATGCGTTCAACACGTTTTTCTCCGAAACGGGTGCGGGAAAGCACGTGCCGCGATGCATCTTTCTCGACCTCGAGCCGACGGTTATCGACGAAGTGCGCACCGGCGCGTACCGCCAATTGTTCCATCCCGAGCAATTGATTTCTGGCAAGGAAGACGCGGCGAACAATTTTGCGCGTGGGCATTATACGATTGGCAAGGAAATCGTTGACATGGCGCTCGACCGTATTCGAAAGCTTGCGGATAACTGCACCGGTTTGCAAGGATTTTTGGTCTTCAACGCCGTCGGCGGGGGCACCGGTTCTGGTCTCGGCTCTTTGCTCCTCGAACGCTTGTCGGTGGATTACGGCAAGAAGTCTAAGCTTGGTTTTACCATTTACCCTTCGCCTCAAGTTTCTACAGCAGTGGTTGAGCCGTACAACTCTGTGCTCTCCACCCACGCGTTACTCGAGCACACCGACGTCGCCGTCATGTTGGACAACGAAGCCGTGTACGACATCTGCCGCCGTAGCTTAGATATTGAACGCCCGACGTACACCAACTTGAACCGCTTGATTGCGCAAGTTATTTCGTCCTTGACGGCGTCTCTGCGTTTCGATGGTGCGTTGAACGTGGATGTCACCGAATTCCAAACCAACTTGGTGCCGTACCCGCGCATCCACTTCATGTTGTCTTCGTACGCGCCGGTGATTAGCGCTGAAAAGGCGTACCACGAACAATTGAGCGTCGCTGAAGTCACGAACAGCGCTTTCGAGCCGGCGTCGATGATGGCCAAGTGCGATCCGCGTCATGGCAAGTATATGGCGTGCTGCTTGATGTACCGCGGAGACGTCGTCCCGAAGGATGTCAACGCCGCCGTGGCAAACATCAAGACGCGACGCACGATTCAATTCGTCGATTGGTGCCCGACTGGTTTCAAATGCGGCATCAACTACCAACCGCCGACTGTTGTGCCGGGTGGAGATTTGGCCAAGGTGCAGCGCGCGGTGTGCATGATTTCGAACAGCACCGCCATCGCCGAAGTCTTCTCTCGTCTCGACCACAAGTTTGATTTAATGTACGCCAAGCGCGCCTTTGTGCACTGGTACGTCGGTGAAGGCATGGAAGAAGGCGAGTTCTCTGAAGCCAGAGAGGATCTTTCTGCACTGGAAATGGATTACCAGGAAGTTGGTACGGCGTCTGCGGCGATTTCAGGCGTTGAAGAATCCGAGTACTAAGCTCGTTCGGTCATCCAATCTTTGGCTCGCGCACTCGTCGGCGACGCGAGCGCGCGCGCTCAATCGTTCGTCGACGAGCGTCAAGAAAGCATTGCAGTAGAAAGCATACAAACACGACATATCAAAAATAAATGAACAGTGTTGTAGTGATCATTATCTCTTTTTCTTTTGCTCGTTCATTCGTTCGATGGTGATGGTACACGACTTTACAACGACTAGCTGTTCTACTGCGGTGACATACGTTCTAGAGTTTTTCGCACACGCGAAGTTTCGCCGAGCGACTGCGGACATTTTCATCAATCTCTTTCGCGCTCGGCACTAGGGGTTTTCGCGTAATCAAACGCACAATCTTTGGCGGCTTTTCGGGTTGCGGCATGTAGCGATTCACCTCTTCGCTCAACGGCTCGGCGAAACCTGCGAATTTTCTAAATTGCTTCTTTACGATGGAATCCTCCAACGAGTGGAACGATATAATGGCAAGTCGCCCCCCCGGACGCAATGCTTCGATAGCAGCAGGAATGACGTCTTCTACGGCGCCGAGTTCATCGTTTACGGCGATGCGTATACCTTGAAACGTGCGCGTCGCGGGATGAATCGATCCCCACTTGCCTGGCACGTTGCCGATGGCTTCGACGAGCTCGCGCGTCGTCTTTATATCTTTCTCTACGCGCGCTTCGCAAATGCGTTTTGCAAGCAAACGCCAGTGCCTCTCTTCTCCGTAATCACGCAATATGCGCCCGATTTCCTCCTCGGGCCACGTGTTGACGATTTCCTCCGCCGTCGTCTTTGCGCTCTCGCCCATGCGCATGTCGAGCGGACCGTCATTCATAAATGAAAATCCACGCTCAGCACGATCGAGATGCATCGAGCTCACACCTAAATCAAGCAATATACTATCTACGCCGTCTACTTTCAACGCCTTTAACGCCTCGCGCATCTGCCTAAAATTCGCCTCGACCAAGCTCAACTTTAACGTCCCCGTCGCTCGCGCATTCGCGGCGGCTGCTTTTTCTCTCGCCTGTTCCAACCTCGGCTGCGCCAACGCGTGCGCCGATCGATCGACATCAAACCCAATAAACTGTTCCATCTCTGCATGCCGAGTAATCATCGCCGCGGCGTGTCCACCAGCGCCGAGCGTCCCGTCCACGTGCGTTCGCGTCTCCACGTCGGCAAAGCACTCCAAAATCTCTTCAAGCATCACGCTCACGTGCGGCGCACCGTCGGCATCGACCGCCTTGCCTGCGCTGGCGCGGTGGAGATGACCACGGCTGACGCGCGAGGACGACGACGACGACCAGGGGCGCGCCAGGCGACGCGTGAGACGCGCGCCAGGCGCGCGCCAGGCGCCGCCACCGCACCGCGCTTGGCGCGTTCGAACGAACGCCACGGACGACACCGCGGAGGACGACGCCGCGGAGGACGACGACGACGACGAAGAGATGCGCATGGATGAGTAGGCGGCGCGCGCGCGCAGCGATGTGGCGGCGGCGGCGGCGGCGGCGTACATCGAGCGCCGCGGCGACCAATGCCGTCGTGGTTTTGTGCGACGCAACGCCCTGTGCGCGCATACTGTTCAAAGTAGTACCATGTGTGATTATTTATACCTTCGTCCATGTGACATAAAACCATGTTCGGACAGTTGGGTCGTACTGATGATGTATTAAATCCATGAGCTGTTTTCGTGGCACGCATGCGACGACCGATGACGTCGTCCGTCGGTCGACGTCGTCGCACCCGCACTCGCCGACGCCGACCCCGCACGCTCGACGCGCGCGATCGACGACGCAGGCGGCGCAGACGACGCATTGCGTATAGTATTTGCAACGCGCGAAAGCGTGCGATCGACACACGACGAGCGGCGACGCGTGCGCTCGACGTTGATTGATTAATCAAACAACTTTTTGAAGAGGCTTGAGAGAATCAAAGATGGGGTTGCGAAGCGCCGCACGCGCGATTTTTTCGCGCCGGCGCTCGAGCGCGGGTGCGAGTAACGCCCTGGGTGATGCCACGAACGCGGGCGTGACGGCGCCCGAAGCGGTGGTGTGCGAGGTTGAGGCGAAGAAGGGTGGTGGCGAGAAGCGCGTCGACGAAAACCGACGCGAGAGCGCGGCCGAGGCGCCGACGGCGACGGCCGCCGCCGCCGCTGCCGCCGCCCTTGTAAAGGACGAGTGTATTGATGACGATGGATTGACTGCGTTTGAGCGCGAGCGTGAGGCGCACATTGCGCGAAATAAGGCGAGAATGGAGGCGTTGAATATCAAGACGCTCGGCGACGCCGTCGGGACGCGGGAAAAGAAGGGCGCCGCGCCATCCACACGCGGTATAGCTGGTAAACGCACGCGTGAGAAGATTGAGGCGTCTGTTCCCACGCGCCGATCGTCTCGCGCGCGAAATATTGCGCCAGAGCTTGCGTCTGGGGTGGATCGAGAGCGTCGGGATGGGAGCGTCATTCTCGCCGACGGCGCGACGTATTATCCAACCGGTGAGCTCACTGCGGCACCCGTGCGCACGCGCCCGAGCGGGGATGTTAAATTGGATAGCGAGAATGGTAGCGAGCGCACCGATGCGGCGTTTATAGAAACGTTGAAAAAGTCGATGGGCAAGTTTATAAAGACGGCGGAGAAGCCGACGACAGCCAGCGTAGCCAACATGACGGGCAATAAGCTCAAGTTGCGCGAATGCGACGTCGCAAAGTGCACTCCTAAGGGTGTGACGCACTTGGATTTTAGCCCGGATGATTCCATGTTGCTCGTGGCGTCGGGCGATAAGGAGGGTCACATTGGCTTGTGGCGCGTCGATCAAGCGGAAACGTCTTCGTCGGTGAAATCTGAGGGAGTCAAGACTGAAAACGATGACGACGAAGATGATGATGATGATGACGGTGTGTTGTACTACAAAGCACATGGAGCCTATATTTCGCATTGTAAATGGGGTCAAGGCGCGTTGCGTGGGAAATTGTTGACGAGCGCGTACGACGGCGCCGTTCGAGTGCTCGATCCAGAGCGCGGCGTCTTTCAAGAAACCGTCTACTCCGAAGAGGATGAGTTTTCTGCGTGCGACCAATTCTCCAACGGACACGGCGCGTTGGTGTGCGACAACGTCGGAAACTTGCACCAGCTCGACATGCGCACGGGTAAGTTCACATCCCCCTCGTTGAGCATTCACGAAAAGAAAATCAACACCGTGCACATCGACCCGGGCAACGAACACATGTTCGCCACATCCACTCACCAGCTCGTCTCCGTATGGGACGTGCGCAAACTCAAAAAGAACGCCAAGGCTGTGTACGACTTACCCCACGCCAAGTCTTCACAAGCGGCATATTGGAATCCAAACGGCTCGGGCGCGTTACTCACCACGTGCTACGACGACGCCCTCCGCGTCTGGCATCCATCCACCGACGCCACGAAAGAATCCCTCAAAATCAAACACAACAACCAAACAGGCCGATGGGTCCTCCCATTCCGAGCCATCTGGTCCGCCGCAGGCGACGGCGTGCTCTGCGGCTCGATGCAACGCTCGATGCACATTTTCAACCCGCGCGCCGCCGTCCCGGCGCTCGCCACGTTCGCCTCCGCAGACCACATGACCGCCATCGGCTCGCGTCTCGCGTGTCACCGCTATCACGACTTTGTCGCCGCGGGCACCGCAAGCGGTCGAATCCACGTGTTCCGCGCGTAATCCGCGTCGTTACGCTGTCGTATACGCGCGCGTCACATGTCCCATATGTCCCACATCCACAGGGGTGTTATACTGTTTGCCCATACACGTACAGGTAATTATACCCCCTCTAGGTTGCCTTTTTTCTGTTTAAAGCGCTCGTCTGTCCCTCGTCGTCACACCGCGCCGCCGCCGCGATGCCGACGGCGATGATCGCCGCGCGAGCGATGGTGCCATCGTCCTCGTCCTCTGCCGCCGTGTCCTCGCCGTCGTCGTCGTCGTCGTCGTCGCGGAAGACCGCCGCGAAGGCGTCATCACACGCGCGAGTGATGATGATGTCCCATCATGGCGCGCGCGGCGCCGCCGTGGTCACGCGCGCCGGCCGCGTGCAGCGCATGGGCGGTGGCTACTTGGCCCCCATGAACGCCAAGGCGCACGGACCGCGTTTTCACGAGTACGGCGGGTTCGACATTGACCCAGAGTTGCAACACAATCGCGTGGCGTACATTCGCGAGCGCTGCGACGTCGTGACCAAGGAGTTTCCAAACGCCGTGGGTATGGATGACTTTTTGTTTCGCACCGAGGTGATGTTACGACGATTTGGGTTTACCGCGGATAATTCTATCGCGCTGACGTCGCTGTGTCGGGATGAGATTACGTTTCCGTTGAAGAATGCTATTCACGATATATTTGGGTATTCGTTGGATGTCGACGGGTTGGGCGGGGTCATCACCGCCGGGACGACGGGATTAGCCGCGGGATTATCGCATTCACCGACGGATTACGCCACTGGGAAGGAAAGATATGTGTTATTTGCGCTTCCGCACATTGCAATTGATGCCGAGGGGCGAGTTGGATCGATTTTACGCGCCGGGAGACAAGGGCAGTCGTGCGCGTGCGGAGCGTTGGTGAAGATGCAGCCAATGTTTAAGCAATACAAGGAGGGTAAGCTGGACATGAAGATGGAGGAATGCGCGCACGACCCGCTAGACCCTGAGTTTTCCATCTTAACTCGCCGCATGATGACTGCGGTGGAGAAGGAGAAGATTCCAAACGGAGGATTGCCGCTCGTGGAGGTGACGCGCTTGGCGGATCGCGTCATTCGTAGCGACTTGGACAAGCTCATTCAGAAAACCGTAGACGTCAGCAAGGCGGACTACGCCGTCGTCACGGGCATCCAGATTCATAGCACAACCGCCACGAACCGTACGTGGCATCCAAACTTGGAGTTTATCTCCCCTACATCCATGTACGTCGTCAAGGATGGCGTTCGACACGACATGGATGTGCTCGCCATCGACCCGCCGACGCCGCGTCAGTTGTTCCACATTGCCGGCGGCGACGAGATTTTCGATCTCCCGCTTCCGCGCCGCTCGTGGCCGGGACTCTAATTTATTCAAAAATCGCGCTCCCGCATCGCGCCGATCCGCGCATTCGGCGGCAATCAATCATTATTACACGTCCTCAGGCCGCCGCGCCGACGGCGAGCTCTCTTTGTAACGCCCACGACGCGTCTGTAACCTCAATCATCGACGCCCACATCCCCCATCGCCGCGCGCGCGATGGGCGAACCATCATCCCCGTCGTCGTCTTCCCCACCATCCACGAAGAGCGCCTTGCACGCTTCCGCGCTCGAAACCGCGCGTTCCGCCAGCGCGAGACGCTACGCCTCAGTCATCCCAGGCGGCGTGCGCACCTCCATCGGTCGTGCCAACGAACCCGCCCGCGATCGCGCCCTCGCCTCGCGCGCAGACGCCCTTCGCGCCGCGCTGCACACCGTCCAGGGCGCGGCGTCGCCGAGCACGGCGTATGAATACGCGAGCGTGTTGCAAGAGCAAGCCGAGCGCTGCGCGCCCGAAGACGCGCGGCTCCGCGACGAGCTCACGATACGTGCGTGCGATGCGTACAGGAAAGCCGCCAGCGCGGCAGCGCACGCACACATGGGACATACGTCGAGCGATGAGGACGATGCAAGCCGCGCGGCGGCGCACGCGGTGCTGTATAATTGGGCCATAGCGTTGGGCGACCGCGCCGGTCGAGCGCGGGCGAGCGGGGACGGCGCGAGCGCGAGGCATTTATACGACGAAGCGATCGATAAATACGACAAAGCGACGACATACGTGAAGCATGGGTATGGAGGCATCGTGACGAGCGGTGGGGTGACGACGCAGCAAGCGACGCAGGCGTTGAATAATTTAGGATTGGCGTTGCAAAGCCGGGCGCAATGCGTGGATTTTGAGTCGACGACGACTGTGGAGGATGTGAATCGAGCACGTATGGCGCGCGTGGAGTTTTTAACGCGCGCGGTGGATAAGTTTCGGCGAGCACTTAGGCTCGAGCCGTGTTTTGACCGAGGGGTGTATAATTTGGGCACGGCGATGTATGCGTTGAATGCGGAATTCGCGGCGTTGCGCGCCGGCGTCGTCGGGACGAGCGCCGAGGACGACGAACGCGCGTACGGTGATATGTCTCGCGAGTACGCCAACGCGAGCGCGGTGTACGTGGCGTTAGCGCTCGCAAATTCGCCGTCAAATTCGGTGTACACGCAGTCCTTTGCGTTGGTCAAGCACGTGCTTCCAAAGCCGTACGTACTCGACGACGCCACGTTTCGCGCCGCGTCGGGCGTCGACGGCGTCGACGACGCCACGGCTCTTCGTCTCATCGTCAACGCGCACACACTGCGCGTCATGACACGCGACGAAGACCCCAAAGAACCCACCACGGATGCCCTTGCCATCAATCTCGCCGACGTGGCGTCGTGTGAACCCATATCCGACGCCTCGCTCGCGCCCGGCGGCTCCAGTTTCGCCCTCGCGTCGCGCTCCGCGTCCGCACCAATCATGATATTCACCACCTCGCGCGCACACACGCGCGATGTATGGGTCGATACCATTATCCTTGCCGCATCTCTCGCGCGACGTCATCGACAGCGCGCGTTAGATGCCATTTTAGCCGACGATTAGACGCGCCGCGCGGCTCCGCCGACGCCGACGTTGACAACCAACACATAGCCCCCGCCGAGCTCAAGCTCACGTCATTCCTCGCCGCGTCGCGCCCTCGATCGCCCTCTCGCGCGCGCACGCACCGCACGCAAACATCGCTCGACGTCTCCGACGCCTCGCGCGACGCATCGCATCGCGTTCCGACGCGTATTTACGCGCATTTACGCGCACACAAAAGGAGGGTGTCCCAAGCCCATGGGTCCCACGTCTCGCGCGTCAGCGCTCACGCTCGGTCTGCGCCACCCCGCGCCCGCCGACGCGGATGATATCGTGATTCCACCCGCCGCGGATAGTCCGCGCGCGGAACGCGCGGATTTCGGGTCGTCGTCGCACGGAAGACACGGTCGCGAGCGCGTGGTGGATGACGACGACGACGACGGCGCGTTTGGCGGTCGCTCCTTTGGGCGCCAGCATGGATCGCACGGCGCGCTCACCGTGCTCGCCGAGGCCGAGGCGCAGAGTATTCCTATTCGTAATGGATTCAGCGTGCATGCGGGGGAGTATAGCGGGAGCTACGTGCGAGGAGCGGATGGAGCTTTTGTGCGGGCGAGCGAGAGCTCGAGTCCGCGCGTGGCGCCGACGAACGGAAGTCCGAGAGTCGTGGTGGTGCATAGCGCGGATGCGGATCGCGATGCGGGGTCTATTGGGTGTGCGGGGAGGAGAGCTCATCGTGGGTCGTTTAATTCGTTAATCATGCTCGAGGCGAATGAGTTGGCGCGATCGCAGCAATGAGTTTTGCGCGGTTTATTTTTTGCGCGCGAGGACGCGACCAGACGGAGCTCTCTGTACCACCACCGCTATTGTAGATTATTTTTTGACGACTATACACATTGTAATGCTGTAACACCACTAATATAGACACGCGCGCGTGTATCGGGGCGGCAGACGACGCACGGTGAGCGTATGCGTGGGATTAAAAAACTAAGCGTGAGAGACGACGGCTAGACGAGGGATTCCATTTGCCGCACGCGAGCGACGACGGCGGCGAGCTGTTCCTCTAAATCACTCAATTCCTTGCGCGCCTTGTCGACAACCGCGGGTGGTGCTTTATCGGTGAAACTCGGGGAGTTCACGCGACCGGCTAAACCGGCGATTTCCTTTTCCATTTTCGTTTGTTGCTTGGTCAAACGCGCGATTTCCTTGACGGGGTCGGCTAAACCGGCGAGCGGAAGGTACGCCTCGAGCTGCTCGTTGATGATAATTTGCACAAAGTTTTCGGGGGCGTCCGCGAACGCCGCGGGTGGGGTTGTCGATACCGAGCATTCGTCAATGTTCAATCGCGCCAATGTGGCGATGACATTGATTTCGGCGGCGAGCTCGGCGTTGAGCGCGGCGTCGGCGCACACGACGTACGCCGGGATACGCTTCGCCGGCTCGACAGAGTATTCGGCGCGGGCGTTGCGAATGCGCGTGACAACCTTTTGGAGGTTTTCAAACGCGTTGACGGCGTTTGTGTCGACGTGAGCGTTGAGTGCGGGCCAGTCTTGGCCAATCAACGCCTCGCCGCGGTGCGGCAACGCTTGCCACACTTCTTCGGTGACGTACGGCACGAATGGGTGCAATAATCGAAGCGTTTGGTCGAGCACGTAGAGCGACACCGCCTTGGTCATGCGTGATGCCGCGGCATTGTCGCCGTACAAGCGACTCTTTGCGCCTTCGATGTACCAATCTGCAAATGAATCGTAAAAGAAAGTGTACGTCGCGCGACCCGCCTCGCCGAAATCATACTTGTCCTGCGCCGTCGTCACGTGGTCCACAGTGGCGTTCAACTTGCTCACAATCCATCGCTCGGCGAGAGGAAGCTTAGCTATCGCCGCGGCGTCCGCGCACAACGCTCGGCCTTCATCCACGAGCGCCATGCGATCTTCATCGGACATTTCATCCATGCTATACAGGACGAATTTCCCGGCGTTCCAAATTTTGTTTGTGAAATTTCTATTCGACGCCAAGCGCTCGAGATTCAAGTTTAAGTCTTGCCCGGCCGCGGTGCCAGTGGCGAGGGTGAAACGCAACGCATCTGTACCTTGTTCGGCGATCACGCCGAGCGGATCGACGACGTTGCCGAGAGATTTGCTCATCTTTCGGCCTTGCGCGTCGCGCACCAAACCGTGCAAAAATACGGTGTGGAACGGCAACTTGCCCGTCATGCCGTACGACATCATAATCATACGCGCCACCCAAAAGAACAAAATATCGTGGCCAGTCTCTAAGACGCTAGCGGGGAAATAGTTTTTCATATCTGGTGCGTCTTCGTTGGGCCAACCTTGAGTGCTAAACGGCCACAAGCCAGACGAAAACCACGTGTCCAATACGTCCTCTTCGCGATGCAAGACGATGTTGTCGCCGTACGCCGCCTTGGCTTTCTGCTCAGCCTCGGCGTCGTTGCGCGCGACGACGTAACGTTTGTTCGAACCCTTGCCTTCGCCTTCGCACGCGCGTGCGAGGTCCTCGGCGGAATCGTGCACGTACCACACCGGGATACGATGACCCCACCAAAGCTGACGCGAAATGCACCAGTCGCGAATATCCGTCAACCACGACTTGTAAATCTTTTCAAAGCGCTGCGGCACAATCGTGAGCTCGCCCGTTTCGACAGCTTTTAACGACGGTTCAGCCATGGAATCCATTTTGCAAAACCATTGTTCGGACACGATGGGCTCGATGACTTCGCCGCCGCGCTGCGACCGCGGGACGCGCAACGTGTACGGCTCCTCCTTCAACACCAAACCTTCGTCACCCATATCCTTCCAAAGTTGCGTGCGCACGACGCTACGGTCGAGACCGTTGTACTTACCACAGTTAGCATTCATAGATCCATCCTTGTTTAAGATGTTAATCATATCTAATCCAACACGCTTGCCAATTTCGTAGTCATTCGGGTCGTGGCCAGGAGTGATTTTCAACGCCCCCGTACCAAACTCCATGTCCACATATGTGTCACCAATAATCGGCACTGTGCGACCTCCTGAAAGCGGCACGACACACTTCTTGCCAATCAGGTGCTTGTATCGCGCGTCGTCTGGGTGCACGGCGACGGCTGTGTCGCCTAAAATCGTCTCTGGACGCGTCGTCGCTACGGGTAAATAATCATCCGCCGATCCGCCCTCGACGGGGTATTTGAAATAAAATAACGTCCCTGGCTCTTCGCTGTACTCAACCTCTAAATCGCTCACCGCGGTTTGCAGTTTCGGCGCCCAGTTCACCATGTACGTACCCTTGTAAATCAACCCGCGGTCGTGCAACGTAATAAACGCCTCGAGCACCGACTCGGACAAACCCTCATCCAAAGTGAAGCGCTCGCGAGACCAATCACATGACGCGCCAAGACGCTTGATTTGCTGCTGAATTCGCCCACCGTACTCGGCTTTCCACTCCCAAACGCGGTCGACGAACTCTTCCCGCGTCATGTCCGTGCGCTTTACGCCTTCGCTTTCGAGCTTTCTCTCCACGACGAGCTGCGTGGCAATCCCTGCGTGGTCCGTCCCGGGTAGCCATAACGTCTTACGCCCTCGCATACGCGCGCTGCGCGTCATGACATCTTGCAGAGTAACGAACATCGCGTGTCCCATGTGCAACGCGCCCGTGACGTTGGGCGGGGGCATGGGAATCACAAACGGCGCCCCCGGGGCAGCCTCATTCGGATGAAAATACCCTTGCTCTTCCCACCATTGATACAATGGTTCTTCCACCGCGAGATGCTCAAAGTTTTTGGGCAAATCGCCGTGCCGTTTGCCTGGACTCGGGTGCGTTTTGACGCCTTCGCCCGCGGGGTAGGCTTTCACGCGCGCGTCCCGTCGGCGACGTTCGCCCGAAATCGTCGCCCGTAAAGGCACATTCGAGCCGCGAGTTTGCGTGTGCGCGACGGTGGTCACCGTACGCAAATGGCGCAGAGGTACGGACATGGCGAACGCGCGCAAGCCCATGGACATTGCGGCGACGAGTGAGGAGGCGTCAAACCTACGCTTGAGGGCTTGGGCGTCGGGCGACGAGCTCAACAAAATGTCATGGTATGTCGTATCAAAAAAGTGCATCACTGTCGCACGCGATTCAATCATCATTTGCATCATCGATGGCATCTTTTGTCCATTCCGTGGGCACGCTTTCGATCGGTACCGCGCCCGCGCGTTCCCATTCGTCGATGTCGCCGTCGCCGTCGGCATCCGTCGGCTCGGGCGCCGGAACGTCGTATCGTTCGCGAAGCGCACGCGTCGCCTCGCGTAACTGTGCGATTTGCACGTCATCAAGTACGTCATCACCATCAAACGGTAACAGCACAGTGTCAACCACGTGCACGACGGCTTCGCACGCGAAGATATCAGCCTCGACGATGGACGCGGATGAGCCGAAACCGTTGATGCGAACGACGCCATCCGCCGTCGCGTTCACCACGAGCGGAAACACGTTGTTCAAGTAATCTTCGAGATAGATGTCATCGCCACGTAAAGCAAGTAGATCATCTTTCGTCAACGCCTGACCCGCGACGGCGTGATACGCGAGCATGTACGCGCGCATCAAACGATCCGACCCAAACGCCTCAACCAACATGTTTTTCGCTTCAATCCACCCTTCCCATGCCTTGAGCGATGCAATCGCCTCGTTATTCGGCGCAAAGAGCGTGTACACCTTGGTCGGATCTTGTAATTTTGCTTTAATCACCGGTAACGATTGCACAATTTCAAAAAGCGTGCGTAAATCCGGGCGTCGACGAAGCGTTTCGTATGCCGAAACGCAATGCCCGTTGCCTCGTCCAAATGTCTCATCATCATCGAGTAATTTCCGTGCGCGGTGCTGGCGCTCCCACGGCGAGTGGAGTAATTTCCTCTTCCCTACGCCCACGCGGTCGCCAGGTCGCGGGCCGATGCTGCGCCCCGAGATGCGCCGGGACCCGATGCTGCGTCCTCGAAAAGCGCCATGCACCGCGCGAGACGACACGAGCGCGAGCAACGCCACGACGAGCGAGATCGCGCGCCATGGCGTAGATGAACGCAAAGAACGCGATGGGTGATGGGAGTGTGAAGGCATTTGAGTCGTTGAGCGACGTGGCGCGCGAGGTTGTGCGTCGTGAAATGGCGACATTGTGTGCATTTTCCAATGTTGGAATGCGCGTTGCAAAGCAAATATATGTCTACTACATGCATATGGATAAAGGAAAGGATGGGAAGCGGAAGTGATGAGCGGTGCGAAATGAAATAATGCGGCTTCTACTTGCTAGTTATTGCGTCCGTGATGATAGGACGTGGTAAATGTACATTGTGTGCGCGCGTTGACGCGATACGTGACGTCGACGCGTCAGAGTCGCGACGCCGCGACTGGATGATTTTTAATTTTTATATAATGCCGTCTCTGAACGTTTCGGCGATCATGTCGTCGTCGATGTTTTCCAGAGAAAAGTCTGTTGAATTCAACACATAGTCGATGGCGTCGTATGAGTTGTTGCTGAAATCCATGGGCGCATCGTTCAACATGTCGACGTCAAACGCCCCGACTGGGTACGAACCCCGATCGACATCGTCTGGGTCTGGCGTAACCAACCCAAGCGACCGTTGGAAGTTGTCCGTGGATGAAACTTTGATCATCTCAAGCGGTTGGTGCGCGGCAACGTGTTGGCGTTTGCCTTGGAATGAGTCCAGTTTCTTGATAAAGCTTTGGGAATAGTTTATCTTCAAACCAATGGGCAACCCGGGCGCGCTGTCGCCACCAGACTGTCCGTCAGCTTTCAACCCATCGTTCGTAAAATGAAAAAGGTGCTCGTCTGGGGAAGTACCGATGAATCCGCTCGAATCACGCTCGTTGGCCTGAGATGTGCCACCCTTGTTGCCCTTGCTCGACTTGCTGGCGGTGGCCGAAGACGTCTTTGACTTGTTCGCCGCCGCCGTCTTGGCCGCACTCGCATTCTTTTCACTCAACTTTCGCGCCTCCATTTGCGCCAATAATTGTGCCTGGCGCAGGTTCATGGCATCCACGCTCATCGCCGATACCGGTGGTGGCGTGGTCGAACGTAGCTGCTGCTCTGCGAGCAGCGCCGCGCGCACGCCTGGCAGCGCCACGCTATTCGGCACGCCAGCCGCAACACCATGACGATACGGCATCGTAAACCGCATATCTGGCTCCGATGCCGATCGTTTCAGCGTTTCCAACATCACCGGGTTACTCTTATCCGCCATCATCTTTCGCACGCTGTGCTGCCACAAGTTGGCTGTGTTTTGCTTGACGAGTGGGTAACGAATGACATCCACGACGCCCAACCGCACCGCCTCCACCATACACTGCGCATCCGCCGCGGAATCATCCTCGTGCTGCAACACCACGATCGCTGTCTTCTTCGCCGCGCGTTCGAGAAGCTCGCGACCGTCGTCGCTCGTTAAACATGCCCTAACGTACGACGACTCGACGAGCACGACATCCGTCTGACCCGTCGACGCGCGTTCAAACGCTTCATTCAACGTATCCATCGTCGTCACTGCGCGCACACGCGAAAGGAACACACCACACGTCAGTCTCTATACGTTCACACCCTCATCCTCGGCGCACGCGCGCCGTCGACGCCAATCGCGTCCCTACATCGGTACACGATGATGATTATCACCCCCCACGAAACCTCTTGGCTCGAACGCGCATCTTGCGCCCAACGTACCCGCATACGACGCATTCCTCAACAACGCACACGACGAATCGCGGTGTGCGTTATCGTTGGATATAATCACCACCTGTACAGCGCGCCATACGCGTCGCGTCAGTCGTCGCGTCCGTCGAATCGCATCGCGTCAGCACACCCGCGTGTGCCTAGGGCACTCGCGCGCCCGTGATGTCAAACAAACACCGCGTCGATAGTCGTCGTCGCACCTCGAGACCGGCGGGAAACCCCGGACGGGTGAGTCGCACGAAATCCATCGCGCTCGCGTTCGACATCGCCGCGCGCGAATGTGCGGCGCCGCGCGCGCGACGACCCGATGCACGACCCGACGACCGAATGGAATGGAATGATGGATGGGCCCGCGACCGACCGACCGTGTAGATATTTTGACGTCCCTGGTCACGATTGGTCGTTTTGACGACGGGGTCCACTTGGATTGGGTGATCGAATCACGATTGGTCGTTTTACATAGGGGTACACATTGTGCGGTGGTGTCGAGCGGACGACTGGGATCTTAAGTCACGATTGGTCGTTTTACATAGGGGTACA